>Ga0307513_10002208_pt1 | contig 27192 bp, 18 predicted proteins | sample 15_EM_MG_FD_202174 | JGI IMG/M metagenome (GOLD analysis project Ga0307513, IMG submission 202174) | Populus trichocarpa ectomycorrhiza microbial communities from riparian zone in the Pacific Northwest, United States - 15_EM | ecosystem: Host-associated > Plants > Roots > Unclassified | place...
CGGGGCGCCGCCCCCCCCCCCCCAAAATGAGTTCGCTTACGAGATTAATATATCCAAAATGCACTACATCGCTGCGCAGACGGAAAACCCAATTAGTATCGTTGCCCTCAGGGTCTCATTATCGAATGATTGAAACCTGAGCGAATGGATTGGAGCCGACAAGCACACTATCTACAACTTCAGCCCTAGCTCACGCCCTACCCCATTGGAGATTCACATCCGGTCCTACTACATTCCGCACTTCCCATCAATGATGATGGAAATGGCAAAACCTGCTGACTTGGCCATACCCTCAGTGCCTCCAAACAAACAGGTAATCCTTTTTGTCTCAAGCTGAACGAAATGTCGATCTAGTGCACTAGATATTCTAGCCTACTCTGTCGCCGACAATGAGAACAAATTCCGGAATGCCAATTTGGAGGATATTTCCTCACAACCGAACATTAGAGAGGCCGCTCGCAGAGAGTCTATCGCATGGGATTGGGTATTACCATAAGGCGCTAAGCAAAAATGACACGCGTATTGTAGAGGAGCGGTTTGAGGGTGGCGCTTTCAAGATCCTCTTGGCTTCCAGATGCGTTGCTTGGGAACTGAGCACGACCGCTCATATGGTGATTGTCATGGGCACTCAATTCTTTGAAGAGAGGGGCATCGCTATATTGGTTGCCCTCTCAGGGGGGGTTCTTCAGATGCTTGGGAAGCCTTCGGGGCCAGGCGAGAACAAATTTGGCAAAGCTCTTCTGATGACCACTGCTGTTAAGAGAGACTACCAGCTGGAGTTTTTGGACGAAGCTCTCCCCATTGAAAGTCATTTTCCAGCGTATCTATACAGTTCTTTCGTCACGGAAATAGGTACGAAGACTATTAGGAACTCAGGATACCGTTGATTCGTCTACGACTACGTCCCAGTAAAGATTTCACAGAAAGGTTATGAATCCCCGCACTTCAAGGCATTCACTCTTCTCCAAGCCCACTTCTCCAGAATGCAGCTCCCCGCGGACCTGGCAACTGATTAGGCTATAGTGTTGGAAGATCCTCAACCTCCTAAGCGCTTGCATGGAAGTTTTGTCTCAAAAGGTCACTTGAAGGCTACGAGCGCGATGGAAATGAGCTAGATGTGTCCAGGAAATGTGGGACCGCGACAGCGCACTCATGCAAATTCCAGGTTTCGCGCCAGAGAGTGTCTGGGCTGCTTGCGAACTCAGGTATATTTCATTCCCCCCGACCCAAATAACGATAATAAAAGCCAAGCTAACAAATGTCACAGCGTCAAAACAATCTTCGATTTCATGGATGGTTTGGGGGAAGACTCCACCTGTGCCCACCTCCTCTTCCGGCGAACCTTCATCACTGAACCCCAGCTCGGCAAAATCGCTCGCTTCACAAACGAAAATACCCCGGTATCGACCTCGCCTACGAGCCCAAAGGCCCCACTCAGTGGTCACTAGTTCCCCTTCCTAAATGAATGTTAAGATCAACCATAAGCTCGACGCGGAAGATGAGAAAGCGGAGGTGGGCGGAAGATGAGAAAGCAGAGGTGGACAGAACTGTGCACCGGCCCTGCTACCTCGAAAATTAAATTGTGAATTGGTGGATTGTTGATCATAAGGAGAGTAGTAAGAAGCTTGTGGCGGTCGGGGGGTTGTGATTGGTGGCAGGAGGCTGGATGTCGGGTTTGACTATACAGTGCTTGAATCCAGGCAAGGATGAACTCGAGTTGTTCTTGCTCAGCGATAGTTATGTCGGAGTCGATCCTGAGGAGGATTTTGATGTCGATACTGCAGAGGGGATGCATGAGAATGAGGATGAAGACCACGATAATGAATGCATTGTCTTTTCTTTCGGCAATAGAGTTGATCGAAGGAGAGAGGGGGCAATTGGGAGATTGTAATTAAGTTCTTTTCAGGTCTCGTTCCTTTGGTGCATGAAGGATATGATGGGGCTCTCATAATTGAAATTCCAGCTGTTTGTATTTTTAATGGTTAAGTTTATAAACAGTGTACCACACTCTAGCGGTGGATTTCGGGAAAGAAAAAAATTAAATTAATATCAGCCACCTCAAAGAATCCCCAATAGTAAAGAGAGGGAAAAAACCCAACCCAATCACCTCATATCACTCTCCACCCCAAAAACAACTCTCCTCGTTGACACCTATGATAATTTAACATATCGTCATATCATATCACAGCTCTAGAGATCAGCCCCCACTATGCCATAAAAATACATCACACTGCCACATTCAGCATAACCACCTCTCTCCCCCCGTCCTCCCTAACCTGCTGCTACTTGCCCCCTTCCTATAGTGTTCCTTCAAATCCGCTAAGTGCCACATCGATAAGCCCTTCTGATCCTTCAGCGCGAACCGCTGGGCCATCGCCCTCAGAAACTTCTTTGCGATGGCGACTGCCACATCCATCGATAAGTTGACGTTCGGCTCTAGGAGGGCTTAGTTGGTGCACTTGGGCAGTTGACTTCCCTGCTCTCCTAACCGGTGGTGAGCAAATACCCTTATCCCGTAATCATTCTTCCCACGGCGGACATGACCCGGCATTGCACTGCGTGGCTCGTCACTTCGAAAGAGAGGAAGTCATTTTTTTGAATGTGGTAGTTTTCGCGGCGGAATTCCCTATGGGCTTTTAGGATCCGGTATTGGGTGTATTGGAATGGGACTCTTCTGTACATAACTGTTAGTGGTGAGCACCAGTTTGTTGGAAGACTTACCTATACGTCGCTCGGTTCAACCGTTATGGTTGTCGAAATCTGATCCTTCCGAGACTTTGCCACGGGCGGCGACACAGTGCATTACTGCGCCTCTTGCGTTACAGTCACCGGTTCGGTAGGTTTCTAGTTCCAGACTAGTTTCTTGACTGTCGAGGGTTTCTATAGCTAAGGATCAACTTGTATTTTCAGACTTCATCTACAATTCCCTGCAAGTAATCAGTCCAAGCCCGTGTTATGCTGCTAGCCGGAAAGCCTACCATCCTTTGCCATATACTCATAATGCTCTCCATGTATAGATAACCAGTAAAGAGCCCAACCATCCCATCGGACGTAATCTTGGGGAATTCGACTGAAAGACTTCCGTAATTTCGGACAGCACCTGGGCCATTTTTTATCTCGAAGGTTGTACTAACCGCTACTTAGTTACTACTCCTAGTGGCGATCCTTTGCAACAAACCTCTTGGTGCAATTGTCATGGAATTCGACTCTTGTACAACAGTGTTGAACCTTAACAACGTGGGATACATCTCTAGCGGAGAGATGGTTCCCGAAGCGATGACAACTTAAGAGAACCTCTTGAAAACTGCCTTGATAGCAATAGAAACATCTAAACAAGCAAAGTGGAGAATTGGATTTCGCATAGTAGTTGTCTCAGATTCGCGGGGCTCATGAATAAGGAACAACCGTTTCTCGTATGTCGCAACCAAGGGTGCAAATATCCGCACCTCATGTAGCGACTCGTAGTCCTCAAGGTTAGGTAACTCTAAGGTTTGTGCAAGCGAGGTTAAACTTTCACCACAGAACTCATAATCTTGTCAGACTAACTGGTCTTCTCCTAAAAGCTATTCGCAACCGGAATTGTTGCTTCTCGATAAAAGTCCAGTCCTTCAAGTGCTGAAAAAATGAACAGGGTGTTTCTAAAATGAGATGTAACACCTTCATTCATGTCTTTCCATTCAACCCTCATATGTCTGCCCAGGCGGAAGGTGCAGATACGTTTAGATACCCAACAGACCGTTTCCAAAATGCCAGGATGTTCTCTGCCCTTCTCATATTCCTAGGTACCGCTGTCGGGCTGTTTCGTAAGACCCTTTGAGTTGGATGGTGTGTCGCGCGTGCCGAAATCACCCTCCCGTGTGTATCTGTGACCTCTTGATAAACCGGATGATAAATAGGTGGAAAGTTGACCAGACGATGAATTGCCTAAAGGCCTTGACAAGGATGAAGTAAGGAGCGATGCGCTTGAACGAATTAAGAAGGAAAGGAAAGGTTCTTGCTATCCTTGGTGCGGTTGTTCGTTGTTAGACTAGTCTACATGAGAGGCGGCTTATGTGCTAAAGTGTGTGCGCTAAGCTTAGCTTACTACTAAACAGAGTTTTTCCGTAGCCCCCGATCGAGCGACATAACTTCTCTCACCACCCTATCAAACAACTCAGGGCATCTGGCCAGATGAGAAAGAATAACGTAAAAAATTAACAGTTTTCTTCCTTGCTTATTAGTTTACCAATATGGCACACGACCCGCCTTACCATAAACTATGAGCGAGATCAAATTATGAACGTGAAGTTTCCGAGTGTACCAGGTGAAGAAATGTTCCAGGGGAGCATTTTTTTCAAACCTTATGATCCTTTTCTAGCATGTTATTTTCTAGTACCCAGTGATACCTATGATGGTAATTAAGCTTATTATTAAATTTTGCAAAATTCTGTTGGTTGAGGACTTTTTCTGTTTTTGGATTTTCAAGTTTTACGATTCGGGCGTAGTGGCGGTTTTGTCGCTATAGGCAGTCGTAGGGAACCTTTTGACCTTTCTACCTTGTCCCCCCCGTGAGGCTAAGCTAGGCCTACTACTGAGAAATTTCAGATCCTCATCCAATCTTCGGATAGCTAAAGTTGGAAGTTCCAGCACTCTCGTATGAGAGCCGCCACTTGTAGTAAGGCGAGCACGGTGAATTCATGCGCGAGTCCGGTGAGAATAATATGTGGTCAATTAAAGCCCGTACAGACATGGGACACTTCCGCAGCAAGTAACTTAGGCGCCGCCACAGCACGGTGCCTCATCTGAGCAAAACGCATCGTAAAATCACGCACAGTCACTCGAGAAATACAATCTCCTCCCAAAGCTCTCAACACACTCGCTCTTAGAGTATTGTGCCGAGGATCTTCCGAACGAGGATCAAGTAGCTCCCCCATTTCAACACCTACATGGGTACATACACTCACTATAGTCCACCAGACACTTCCGGTTCAGAACTCAGCAAGAGAGTTCTGATAAGCCTTCCCTCGTATGATCCACGCAGCCCCATAATATCCTGATTCCTGACGGCAAGCTTCCCCGCTGGCGCCATCCGAAAAACGCCATTGTCGAGTGTAGATGGAGTAACTGGTAAGTCACTCTACTTGCGCGGTCGCTCCCGAGGTGGCAAACATTGGCGCCTATCCCCAGTTATCGGCTTATCACCCTCTAGCAAGGACCGAAACAAGGAAAAAAGGACATGCCTTAGTACTTAACGCCGCCGAGCCAGTAGTGTGTATAGGCTCCAGCGGCATCACCAGCGCCCTCAACACAGCGCTTTCTAAATTAGAGTATTCCCAAGTGCCGATTACTGCTGTGGAGATGGTAAGGCCGTTGACGAGTTTTGGGGCCGAAGCACTGACAGAGAGTGCGACTATGGGGCTACCGGTGATTTTTTTTTTGCCGTATTTTGGAGTGTGGAGAGGTTCGCTTGTCACAGCATCAGTTTTCGTGAGGGCTATGGTGAAGTGGGGGGAGGAAGAGGAATAGGAAGGGGTTTGAGAAGTCTAATGTGTTGAGATTTAGGGGCCCCTTCGCGATCTCGGGAGGGATTGACATTTTCGGGATTGTGGAACGTTCTCCGGTTTTTAATAACTCGAGTGTCGATACCTGCTCCAGGTCGCTGTTCTGCAATCGCCCCCGCAGGTAAACACTATTACCGCTGCTGCAAACAAACGTATGGTCCACACCGCTGCAGTACTAGCACAGTAAGGCAAGTGGCAAGATACGCAGCATTATCCTATCTCCCCTTCTTAAAAATAATCGAGCCATGATAGCAGAAGTTAGCTCCTCCATCACCCAAAAAGACGTCACCGGGAGTTTCATCCATCTGGATCTGAGTCCGCTAACCTGGGTTTTGCACATCGCCTCGTAGGAAGACTGACATTCAATTTGTTATCCTGTTGTATTATACTCGGACTTCGGCCATTCCTGCAGGAGTGCTGTATGTGGTACAATTTTTGCCCCACGCACAATACCACTTTTCCTACTTTTAAATCCCCGACTACAGCGTAAATACTCCGCTCAGTGATTACACAGTAAATCGCAACATCTCTCCCTGCCATAACGCTACTCAGTACAATACTATTACCCAGGTATGCGGAAATCCACTCTCAAAGTCGCCTTGGGCTAGGGCTTAGGCCGCTTAGTGCAATTGGCGCAGCGTTGATGTGCGAATGGGATTGTACTTTTCCTAACTGATCAGTCCAGTGATTACTCAAAGGCAGTGTTTAGAACTTTATGCGCGCGGGGGGGAGGGGGAGGTAAACGGGGCGATAGGTTGCGATTAGCGCAAGGTAATGGATTAGGTGGTTCGTGAACCATGGGAGAGAGTGTCATTGAGACTGCGGAGGGGAGAGGGCAGAGGAGAAGGAAGGGGAGAGGGAAGGGGAGAGGGAGGGTGAAAGGGAGGGTGAAAGGGAGGGTGAAAGACGGGTGATTTGTTGTTGTGGCAGTATCTACTTGGAAGGCTAAGGATGCTTGTGTAATGTCTTGGCTTGGAGAAGTAAGTTGGAAGGATGGTGGGAGGAAGCACATAAATGACTCCAATCGGAGATATTTCATTGCGCCATATTAATCCCTACTATCACATCCGAAAACCCGCATGTAGCCTACTAGTGATAGGTATTTGCATCATAGGCCCCGCACTACGTGCGTAATTTTTGCCCGAATTCAAACATCTTGTGCTATGTGATACTAGTACTATGCTACCATAATACCGTGACTACCTGCGCTCAAGATGCCAGCGAGGCTGATCGAGTCTTCGCAGATCGTGGTGTAACCCAGCAGTCTATATTTTCGAAATGTAACACTAGAGTGTTGGGTGATATGGGTCACGCGTCGCAAGTTTGGTGATACCTGGGATCTGCCAGCGATGTCGTCTTTGCCCCGGGGAAAATTCCTCCACAGCCCTGGCGGTTGGCGGAGCGTGCTGTTGTCCGGATTGGGGGTTTTAGTATGGCGGCGGGTGTACGGAAAGAGGAAAGGGCGGTTGTAGTAAGTGGAGATTGGGTAGCGATAGCAGTGGTAGGTTAAAGTGTAGACACCACTACTCACGCGGTAGTTAGGGTCCCTTTTTCTATGCGCTACACCAGCACAGCGTTACAAGTAATGATCGCAGAGCAAAGCAGAGAAGAGAGAAGAGCATGGGAGCAAAGGGCACTGGAATTTCGCTGGTGTTTTAGTATCTCTGGGGGGAGGCCCGTCATCCAGTAATGTCTTATAATTTTCTCCCCGCCCTACCTGCACCAACACTGTGCCGGAGAACACTGTAGTATTTGTATCCCCTGTCTTCATTTTCATCCCATTTTTTGACCCACTCGAATAACTATCATACTATTTAAACGATTTCGGACTTGTTAGCCCCACCTGGGCGGGGGTTGGGAGGGCTCTCCTACAGCATGAATCCACTGCGTATTCTCCCACCGCTTCTAAGGCCACAATTTTAGCTTCTACTGAGAATTCTCTCTCCAGAAATATTAATGGCCCTCACTCGCTCTCCATCCCTGGCACATGAACCAGATCAGAAATGCAGACAACTCATCTCAACCACTACCATTACAGACCATAAGAACCTAGTACCTTGTATGACAACTAAGACACTGATAGGCGGACAAATCTGCTGGATGGAAACACTCAGCGGATGCGACTTTAAGATTGAATAATGTCCTGGAAGAGAAGGTGGAAGGCCAGACGCTCTCACAAGGAGAAAACAAGACATGCCAGATGGAGGAAACAAACACCTCACAAAACGATAGGATTCTATTACATTGAGAAAAATATTTTGATGAAATCAACGAACTGGAACTCATGGAATTCAACAAGTCAGGAGAAGACAAGATTCGACAAAAGTGTTTGAAAGATCACAGAATACAAGGCATAAAAAAAGCACTCAAAGAAGGGACAAAGGAAATGAAAGGAATAGTACTTGGACTATGACAATGGAAGAATGGATATTTCTGGCACTAAGGAAAAATGTGGATACCCGACAACAAAGGACTTCAAAGAGAACTTATACGGCAATATTATGATATCCCTCAAGCTGGACACAGAGGAACAGCAAAAACAATGGAATTCCTACAACACAAATATTATTGGCCCCAAATGCAAGATACAATCAAACAATACGTCAAAAATGCAACATCAGTCAAAGGACGAAAGTGGTTCAATATGCCCTTTATGGCCTAATGAAGTCCTATCAAGCACCAGATCAGCAATGGAAATCAATATCAATGGACTTCATTATAGACTTACCAAAATGGAAAGAGTCTGATGCAGTTCTTATCGTCATCGACTGGCTCATGAAAATGCCTCATTTCTTTCCATGCGCTAAGCAAATGAATTTATGGCAATTCTCACAACTAGTAGTAAGGGAAATATTTCGAGTACATAGACTTCCCTGTTATGGGGTAGCCAGCACGGTAGGATTTCGAGCTAACTAGGCCGATGATATTCGAGACAACGGAATATAGGTCAGGAAGGCTCAAGAAGATTTGTTTGATAAATTAATAGAAGAATATCGTAATAACTTATAATATTGTTAAGGTCTCTTCTCCGTTGCTTGATGATGTTCTCAACCATCGGGGAGAGCCCTACTATTTATACTAATTATCACGCTACTTTGACTTCTCTTGTAACGAAGTATCTTTCTAAGAATTCAGTTCGTCCGAACAAAGTGCGAACACTGTTTGCCCCTGAGAGGTTACCCAGCTCGACTCTGAGAATCCTCCAACTGCTATTTCTTCTGAGGGTGTCCCCACTCTACCAGTAGTCAGTCTTCGATCTCTTCATCCTGCTAGACTATAATGGAATATGCAGTCTAAATGCCTACATACCAATAGTATCATGAATATGGAGTGATCAGGTCTGTTATTCATCTATCAATGCATAATGCATATGCATTAGTAAGAGTAGAGAACTAATTCTCTAATCATCGTTCCAATCAGTTAGCCATATCTTGAAACGTGAACTCTTTAGGGTTCCTGAGTAGTCTCCCAGATGTCTCGGGGAAGTCCCTACTCTGGGAGCTTGTGTTTGGATATATGCTCTTCCCCATGGTGGCATATATCTCGCACATAATTATGCAAGCTATTCCCACTAGGGTAATATTCCTAAGAACATTATCACAGATAGAGGATCAATATTTACCATAGCCACATGGAAAGAAACTACCAAACAGTCAGGCATCGAGAGAAGATTATGAATGGCATTTCACCTCCAGACTGATAGCCAAATAGAATAGACTAATTTCATTTTGGAACAATATCTCTGTACTTAGGTCACCTATCAAGAGGACAATTGCAAAGAGCTCCTACTAATAGTAGAAAATTGCATGCAACAATGGATATCAAGAAAGCATTAAGCATACACCTTTCTTCGTGAACTACTGAATTAGTAACTCTGAATATTAGGCCATTGGATATTGTTTAATATGTGAATGCTGCACAATCTATTCTATGTAGATAATACTTCGCAAGTACAAGGGGGGTTTCGAGGCACGCTTAGTGAGGAGGTGAAGAAGGGATCTGTAGGAGTTCCAGTTCTTAATTCTTCTAAGCCAGGTCGGCGGTAGGACCTTATTTATAGAAAAGTGCGCGTCCATATGTGCAAGAGCAATATAGGGAAAACAATGCAAGAAACATAAGTGCGAACATGTTTGACCCTGAAATCCAGCCAAGTAAATCCCAAATAATGTGCATCAAAACAAAAGGGTGTAGAGTCATTATTAGAAATATCATGACCAAGAATGGTGCATAAGAGATGCAGAAACAACTGTAAAATCCTAAACACCTGATTTGAAAGCACATGTTAAATCCCGAGATATTATCCTGAAATAAATAATAAAACACCATAATATATATCTTGGCTGTAGTAATGTAAGCGGTGGACAGGTACAGCTGAAACACAAACTAAGTAAAAGAATAAACGGTAGTGTGTTGAATATACATAGGAAATATACAGAGAATTTCAACAGACATCTGATGCAAGGAAAGATTACACCACCGAAAGATATGAGTCAATTACATGACATACTAGAAGCAGAAATGGTGGAAGCACAAGTAAGACATAAGAAATAGTATGATGAGCAGTGTAAACCTAGTCTGAATCTACAATCAGGTGACATGGTTTGGTTAATACCACGAAATATACCGATGACACGAAAATGCAAGTGGCTGGACTACAAGGAAATCGGACTATTCAAAACCTTAGCAAAAGTCAGAAGGAGCGCTTATAAGCGCAACCCCACAGCCTTCATAAGAATCTACAACACATTGCATATTTCTCTTCTGGAATTATACAACGATAATACGCCTCCCTCATAAGGCATACAGCTACCACCTCCAAGAATATTCGAAGGCCAACCAGAATATGAACTTCAAGAAATGATGGACTCTGGCCTATTCTACCTAATGCTACAATACCTAGCCAAGTGGAGCGCTTATCCACCTCAACACGACAAAGTTTAGTACTCTCATGAAGATTTCAAAAATGCAATCATCGCAAAGCAGCAGTTCCACACAAGGCACTCAGGGAAGCTGTGCCTTAATCAGAATCACGGAGCAAAACTACGGAGACATATTGCTCTCTATTTCACAAGCACTGAGGTAGACAGATACTCCCAAGAAACCGCAAACAGTAGAATAAGGCTGGGGGAGAGAAATTTGTCTGTCAACCAGTCCACCCTATCGACCTCTATACAAGTAGCAAGAAGCAGAGTGGTGTGAAAAGAGAGGAGAGATCATACTGTGCTGTCCAGGACAGCATGCTACGATGATGGGTGCCAAGTCTTATTTCTAATATGGACCGCGCAGTGTTATCTTAAAGTGATATCTCATCTTATCCAAAAACGACAATCTGATAATCTCGTTGATCTACTTAGTGCTCGCACGTACGCCAGAGGGTATTTGTTATCACACCCACGCAATGCAACGCACAAATTTGCAAAGCCAAACTCACTTGCAATCTTTGACCTCTTGGTTACTGCACACTATATTCATTTGTCCCTTACCCAACTCTGATCTTTCCCTCCCGGCAGCTGAACCCAATGCTCACTCCCTATACCTCAGCAACACCTTCCCTCCTTGTCCTGTCAATCCAGGACGGCGCTGCTACCCTAACGTTTCACACCGGGGTGACTGTCACTCTCGCACCAATTCTCCTTCCCGCAAGATCATCGCTGGAGGCGCCCGACGCCGCTATTGCTATCCCGATCACCTGTGAGCCTCCCTGTCGAACCAGCAACAGTGCCAAAGCCCCCTGAGCTGCCACCACAGGCGAGCTAATTGTCCACTGAGTAGCACTGGACACTTCTCTAATTTTGCTAGCTGACATCGAGTAGCTGCACCAGGTGCTTTTATCAACAACCAGATCCGAGGGAAGAGCGGTATACCACACATAGTTGTACCACCTATCAGCCCTGTGAGGAAATTCTTTCCATAGCTAATGTTGGTGTTGGCTAATTTCGGTATTCTCAGCCAGCCGGAGCCCCTGTTGGGCCCTGCAGAGTGCCTGCCAAGACCCCAGGACATGACAGGATGGCAAAATATAGTCCGTCCTCATCCTTGAATTCCCAGGACGGCGGTCATTAGCAAGGACAGCGAGCTCCACGACCTGAGCGAAGTTCTGCCACGGGGTGGCAGGTCACTACTCGGGTAGGGATGAAAATATCGGAGAGCTTCTGGTGGCAAAACAGGGAAGAAGAGGATGATCGATGTGGCTGCCGGTGAAAAGCCATCAGGTTACCATATATCTTAAATCCCGGTGGTTGTATAACATGATAGGATCCCCGCATCATGCCTCTTTAGTGTTGATCTAGGCTGACTTCACAGGAGATGGTCAACGTTAGACTACAGAATACAGTAGTACTGGTACTTCTTCTGCAAATTTCTATCCAGTTTTCAGATGTCATACAAGCCCGATTCTTTTCCAAAGTGCTTCCCTCTCTACTTCACGCCCCAGATCATCTTGCTGATCTTTTTTTCCGATTTCTTCATCCCTACCCGACTACATAGGACGACCGGAGACGGTGGGGAACTGCGGAAAACATCCGAAAACATCCGAAAACAACAGCAGACGGCACCTGAGAGAACTGCTAACAACGGGGGACGATGGGGGAGTATGGGGGACTATGGTAGATGGTGGGGGACGACACAATGTCGTCCGTCCTTGTTCTGGCCCGGGAATGATGGCCTGCCACGTTGTGAACACTAGCTAATTTTAATAGACCTCTGGAAAATCTTCTGGCCCCCTTAGAAAAACACCATTCAATAGTGAGATATATATCGCTGATAATGACTACGGTCGCACCTCGCTATCCCGGATAGCCAAAGTCCAAGGAATCTGTCCGGGATAGCAAATTATTCGGGACAGTGAGTGAGACTTTGGTGTAAAAAAATTGAGAATTCAGGGAATTTCATCCGGGACAGCGGGGGATCCGGGAGAGTGAGATCTGAGACAGCGAGGTGCAACCGTACATCAAAGACATAGAAGTTAAGGACGGTTGCAATCAATACCCCCACTGACAAAACCACCACTTGGAAAATTGTAAACATACCTCTTTCACGGTTACTGCTTGCATTAACGACTCCCCTCCCTTGGTATTTTGCCCGCGCACATGACGCATCTTTGCACTTATCTACCGCTCCAGTTCTTACAAGAAGCCATTAGGCTGAAAGAGGATGTAATCATCATGCATGTATTCAATCATAACATATATCCCAGAACTACATCAATGACATAGAAGTTGACAACCTTCGCAACCGATACACATTGATCAAAGGCTGCGTGCGTGGGGTGGTAAACATCAATCCCTTCCGCAGTTGCAAGCTTTATTCACCAACCTCCCCTGCCTGTATTTTGATGATGCACAGAGCGAGCCTTTATCTTTATGGACAGCTCATGTTCTAAGAAGAAGCCATTTAAGCTAAAATATGACGACAATAGGGGCAGCGGTGACCCTATCAGGACCTGGTTCCTGCGATATATAGGACTTCAGAACTATACAACTGTCGTCACCCCTTCTCCGCTGTCTTTAAAGAAAAGATATTCCCTCTGAGACATTATAGCCTGAAGCAGGGGCCTTGGCTATTATCATCATAATATCCACTACAGGAAGTGCAGCGGCAGCTGGGTCTATGAATATACCATTCCAGTTAAATGGGAAGCAGGGTTTATATTTGTCTCACACACCATCTCCACCCTTTCCTTCCTCCGGCCCTCCTCCTCTCTTAGGAACTGATATGGCATAGACAGGTCACTTTTCTATCTCTGGATATTCCTCCAACCGCTCTTCACAGTGGCATAGAGTATTGTAATCTTGGGTTTTGGACGACATTGCGGATAACTGAATATGGAGCCTATCTGGAACCATGGCAGAATCCGAACATTATGATCACGTATGAGATTTTACTGAAGACTTGGGTTCGGATTGTTTTCGCTGTTTGTAGTTAGTTACACCCTGCTTTGGATCATGGAGAAGATGATAACTGATACTTTGGGAAAATATATTTATAGGGAGCTACTTCTTCAATGTGGGGAGCCGACTATTCTCCCTCTAGAGTTTAATGCTCTCTATCCCAGGTTGGGAAATGAAAAGCCGAGTACTCAGGAGTGATTTGTTCATGACTGGGTCGAAATCGATAGCCTCCTGACCCTATCCGTGGAGGTACTTCTCTCAACCTTGCCTTAGATAGCAACATGTATAGAATTACGTTTGGTTTTATGCAATTGCTTAAGTACAGCTTTCTTCCCCCCTTCGTCATGAGCTTCCACTAACTAACAGATGACATAAGTGGTTACTACCTGCACCCGAGGCTTCATCCCCCTGCTTCTGATTCTTGCACCCTGCATTCATGTAATATGGAGCGCAAGCTGCACCCATAAACTCTGACAGTGGGGACTCTACAAGGACGAGCTCTGCACCTGCCCTCCTCCCCAACCATACTAGGAAATGACCTATCCGACAACCTCCCTGAGAGGCCCAATGACAAGACCCAGTGATAGTAAGGACTGCTACATCTTACTCAGTTTCGTCACAGGATTGGGCATAATCAAAAAGCACATTTCTCTATGCGCTGTACTTGTATGCCAAAACCTCCATATCAGATTGGATTGCGAAATGTGGTCCGTCTTCGTCCTTGAATTTGCAGGACAGCCGTCATTAAGAAGGACGACGAGCCCCACGACCTGAGACAACTTCTGCCAGGGGACGGCAGGTTACTACATAGGACAGCGGGGGACAGCGGGGCACAGCGGAAAGATCGGAAAACAGGGCAAGACCGCAGGGGATGACGTGCGCCAAAAAAATGCTATCATTCCTGGTCCTTGGCTCTTACCTGTTGGCCAAGTTGAGGAACAGATGGGACGGGACAATGAAATGCCGTCCGTCCTTGTCCAGCCCCAGGCCCTTTGCGAACACTAATGCCAAGGGTGAGATCGAGAATAGCTCCACTCCCAAAGGGGCTCCATTTGCCCAGGATGGCGGAGCAGCCGGTGGTGTACTGGTCTTGCCCACTTGTCCCAGGGCCAACCGGGTACCTTACGCTAATGGCGTTTGGGAATAATGTGCATGTTACTTGTAAGTCCAGGTGGCTGATGCCCGGCATTGCCGCTAGCATGAGAGGTTTCCTGTGTGGAGCCCGCTCCAATTAGACAAAGGAGAGAACGTGATGAGGGTAGTCCCCGGATGGACAAATGTCCACTGTGAAAAGCCTGATATTGAATGGCCAACACTGGGAAATAGTGCTTCTCGCCATACTCTCTTGATAATTCTTTTGTTACATGCATATATTCATGGAGATCACTTTTGTGACTTCGGAAATACGGATAGGTGTGCAGCATATGGCTTCGGCTTCCCGAACTGCTCGGCCATCGAAGATGAACTGAGGATCAGACCAGTGTTTGTCTTCGATATAGCCTCACTTCAGCTTTAGGTATCTGGTTCTCCTTTACGCATTCTTCTTTACTTGATCAGGAGAGTATTACTAATTCAGGAATGCCTGATTGTTTTGAAACAGCTGTTGGGAAAGCACAGAGAAAAGCAGAAGGAGCACATTAGGTTTATCAGGACAGGGTTAAATGAGTGGAGGTGGGAAAGTAGTGGTTTAATTTGTTAGCCTGAGGATGCTTGCGAGGGAAAGCGAGACTATGGGAAGACAATGAGATGTGTACTCAGATATGTTAGACGAATATTTTCCCCATTATGTTTCCAACTCCACCACTCATTCTCTGCATCTTGATATTAGATATACTGCCTACATATGGAATACGAGCTTGACCGGTCGGTCGAGGGGCCGCTAGTATTGACCTGGATTGGAGAAGAACTGACGGGACAAATGAAGAAGTACAAAGAAGCGGTGGAGGAAAAAGCTGTATATTCGTATCCGAGTTGCTTGTCTGTCTAGCTATGGGAGAAGTGGGTTTTATATAAGGAATACAAAGAGCACTCATGAACTTCCCAACCTGCGGGAATTATTCTGGGAAACTGCATAAACCAAGGAGTTCCGGTCCCTCTCGTATTCTAAAGTCCGATCATCCCACCGCCCTGCATTCCCGCCCCTTCCTGACATATATGCAAACCCTTCCATATACTATACAAACTAGGTATCTCCATTCCTCCTCTTTGATTGATAATGATTGACAAAGGAAACTAAAAGCTAATGAACAACATAATAGGAAAGGTATGAGGAAAGAATCTTCCTAAAGCGATAGAATGTTATGCTCAGAGTAATGGCCTGCTTGGAGTACTGGTCTGTTAGGAGTGATTGCTGGTGATATACAACACCAAGTGCACTTTGAGAACAAGGAGACCTTGGGATGGTTTCCCCAAGCCCGATACAAGTGTGTACCGTTACACCAAAAATCTCACAAACAACAAGAAAGGGACTGCCACCAGAAGAACACCATGTGGGACAAATTCTACCAAGATCAATGCCTTGTGTACATGCAGGAAAGGATAGGGGCAGGATATTACCCCTAGCAAAATGATGAAAAGAAAGACCTTTCAAGACAGTATACATGAAATCTGGAGTCAGAACCGAGGTGAATATTTGGTTCCATGAGGAAGTGGCAGGAGAGCGAGAGGACTGAAAAAACCTTGCCTGTCACCAACAGTCTGAATAGGCAAATTTGCAAGTTGCTAGTGGAAAAGGAAGAAATGCAAAAGGGAATCAGCGACCCCTTGAGCAGCTGTGATGCTCAACCAGATGCACTTGTAGGCCCGAAAGGGACTTAGCAATTCCCTCAATAAGATTGTCGTAAAACAGAGCTCAACGATGAATGGAGTGGCAAAGACAATGATAACGGATGCTTTTGAACGAAAGGTGGAAATATATGCGCTGGAAAGAAAGAACAAGGAACTCATATGGGAGTTGAGAGAGGCTTGGTAGAGGTTGCAAGACTTGGGGAATTAGCTTTGTGAGACTGATGCTAGGGGGAGTGAGGAGCTCATCTCACAAATCATGACTAAGCAAGGCAGATTTCTCATGACTAATAGATATTAGTTATAGGTATATTATTCTTTCATGCTATGAAGTCAGTTGGCTCATAGTATCTCACATGACTGCATTATAGCGAGTTATTCTTATGTTATACTTGGTTGATTGTTTTGATGACTCACGATTGTGAGTCCTATGATATAATCATATTTGCACATGACTCACAATATGAGTTATGGTTTCACACATATGACTCATTCAAGCACATGATTTAATTTATAGGTTGTGATTGGTTAACGGCAGGTTGTACAGTGACTCATACAAGTCATCTGAAGGATATTCCTCTATGACTCATTTTGAGTCATAGAGGTTAGTTAATAGGAAGGTGATGAGTCACCAGCGTAAGGGTCATGAAGATGCCTATATAAGGCAGGTCTTCAGACCTGAGACACCTGATCTTCACACAACTATCCAAGTACTTTTCAATACTACGAAGTTGCAATACGATTCTGTTTATTTTTACTATTGAATTCTGCGAATATTCTACCAACAAATTCTCGACGCCTATGATGTTGTGACAATCTAAAGAGGCACATCGATAATAGAGAACCATTATGATGGTTCTATATAACAACAAGAAAGTTCTACACTATCTGCTGAGATAGTCAAGCTACAAGATGACAAGCTAGTTTCATACTATCTGAAGGGATAGTAAGATCTTAAGACTTTGAAAGGCAAGGTCATTACCTGTTGCAATATAACACAAGGACAATAGAATTGTTGTTCTACAAGTAATAGGATGCACAGTACTCTGGAGAAGTGTCGATAAGTGGGCATGCTTCTGTATATATGAATGTTTACAAGCATACATATAGGGCATTCATCGATCCATAGGATAGGAGCAGAGATATAGGGCTCTCTACACCTATGAGCAGATTTTTCACTACCTAAGTGTTCCTTAGCTAGTGACCTTCATAGAAGAACATTCACATCTCAACCTTTCCTCTCATCAACATTTACACAATTTTCGCACAATCATCATCCTCTCATTTTGCTTTCGAAAATAACAATGTCTTACAGTAACCCAACAGGTACTTTTTTTGACAATGTTCATCCAAGGGATAGTCTTTGCAGGGAATAATTCCTAAGAGTTGGACATAATGCTCTTACTACAGAACTACAGGAAGAGCTAAACAGCCCTCTGCCTGCAAATGACAATTTATGTGAAACAGCTGTTGTTCAATACATGGAAAAGCTGAATCTTATTGAGTCAGCCTTAAGCAACCTTCCTACCATTATTACCAGAAGCCCGCATCAGCTCCAGCACTGGCGTGTTCTGCTCTAGGCCTCATACCACAAAGAGCAATTTGCACTCCTTATCAAACCGTGCATGCTATTAGTTGAGATCCAATAGCTGTTCAGGATTGCCATGACGGTAATCAATCTGATTGCCTGGTAACAGCGTGTAGCAAATGGGCCGGCTTTGCAATAGAGAGGGGACTCTTCATCCCATTTGCATTAATCAACTAGGCTGGGTGCTGTCACATGGACTTTTGGCGAATGCTGGAATTCTTCTTGAGTGTTCAGTATACTAAGACTCTCTATTACCAGATATCCTATAAAGTTGATAATATCATTTACCTAGTAATGGCTCTACACCTGGATCCAGCTCAACATGGCCCCTACTGGAAAATCAATTATATATTTTAATATCTCCATAATAGTCCTGATACCGAATTGAAAATTTCTTAGAAAGTACTTTTTAAATATAGAGAATCAAATATAAAGTTTTCAATTAATAATAAAAAAGAATGCTGCTTGTATACTAACTATATTCCAAACTAGATCATTTAGCAGATTGCTTGCAATTGAAGTCAAGAAAATTGAAACAAACCATGAAAGTAACAGTTTGAGCGGGTAATAAGAGCTTATAGATCTTGTATTTGTATTTGATGTATGAACTGCTTTGGTATTTATTTGAAGCTACAATCATCTCATAAAAGGACTGTCCTATACTCCAATCAACCAACTGCCTGAGATCAACCCTGAGTACAACAATGGCCATATCTCTATCAAATCAAACTTAAATTAAAAAAAGGTATATTTAAATTCATTATAATCGATGGTCATTCAATACTTTGAATGATAACCATATGCCTTACACACTAAACACAGGCAGTGTAGCATAGATCTAATCAACATAATAATTAATGATTGAGGGACCCCCCACCATGCTGCCTTCAGGGCAGCCTCAAATATGACCTAGTTGGCCTCATCCTTCTTTAATAACCACAAATGAGGGTTGTCCTATTGTATGATAGCCTTCATTATTGTTTTCCAGACATATTCTATTGGGTCCAAATCTGGGCTGTGAGGAGGGTGTGGCTGTAGCTGAATATCATGACAGCGGAACCAGGTTATTGTGACCTTGGAAGTATGAACCTGGCATTGTCTTATAGAAAGAAAGTTACAGGACAGTTGTAGGGAAGAAGACTCTTCTAGTGTTCATTATGGGGCTCTGTTTCTGACAAACGGGGCTCCAAGAGCAGGATATTTTATCCATGCTCCTCAGAAATGGGGCTCCATAACGAAGCCTAAATCTCTCAGAAGATTTTCCTCAAGAGTCTGAATATAGGACATTCAGGAGTATCCCGTACATTGAGTACCCTTATCGCGACACATAATCACCAAGTCTGACCGGCTCCCTATCCAAATCCACCCCCTGACCATCTGTGACCATCCTGGTTTGACATGTCCGTAGATTGATCTTATCTTGATCATACATTTTGACTTGATAGCCTGAAAAACCAATTATTTGGGGTAAAAAGAATATTTTGTATGGTAGATTCATCAGTGTAGATACCCAGTAAATTCTAATTAGATTATCTTGGTGGAAATCATGGATTGAAGAGACTCTACCTGTGCCAGCATTTGGTCCTTTCTATTCAGGCTTCTTGCATGTGCTATGCGCTTGGCTACATCATCTCTCTTTAAAGAAATCCGTCTCTATTTGTGCCTGTAAGAGTTCCCAAAAGCCTGCCGTTGGCTAGACACACTTACCACAACAGGGTACTCAGCTACCAGCGCTTTCCAATGTATTCATGGATGTCGCTAGACAATCTGTCGTACGTAACTCTTCTCCTGCAAGTGTCAAGTTCTTGGGCCGCTCAGATCGTGGGTATGCACATAAGGTTTCGTCGTCTTTCAGGTAGTTTACTGCATGTGGGATAGTACTGCAATCACAGTCAAACTCTTGCGCCAACTCAGCTACCAATCTTCCAGCCTCTCATGCCACAACAATGGCTATGCATTTGGTAGAAGTGAGATCTTTTGCATACACCTTCTGGAGTCTGACAATTTGCCCTTAATCCTGAAACAATAACAGATACTCTCAAGTTGAATTGATGAAATAGTTGGGGTTCAGGGGTGGGGGAGTGGTTCTGGCCGGTTGGTAATTTCAAACGATTTTCTTTTTGATAGGACAGAGTGGGAGAGTACTTTTGACAGGGGAGTTCATTATGGGAGGTATAGTGACTTTATAAAAGAGTATAGTTAAATATATATGCTATAAAGTGGATGAGATAATATCTACTATAGGGCTTAAGTAATATTCCAATACTTTGCAATATACTTCAATAAGATAATCTCAGATAGGATATCAATCTTCAAGGCTGTTGGTGAAGTCTTACTAGTTTTATTCTCTGATGATTGGAAAGCTATTTTGGAGGAAATTATACTTTCCAGTCTTAACCATGCAGGCTACACAGGCAGAATAAGGCTAAAACCTGTTTGATATATTCTAGTCATATAGGTAAAGCTATTATCTGAGTTTTAGTCAGTTTGGGATATGGGATCAAGAGATTTCACACAGCAACTCTAAAGGCACACAATTTTACTCTAAATTAACTGTATTAGTAGAGTTACAGGATGAAATCACTAAATTCCAAAGCCCAAACTGACTAAAACTCATATAATAGCTTTACCTATATGACTAGAGTATATCAAACAGGTTTTAGCCTTATCCTGAATCTGTAGCCTTCATGGTCAAGACTGGAAAGTAGACTTTCTTCCGAAATAACCTTTCAATCATCAGAGAATAAAACTAGTAAGACTTAACCATTGGCCTTGAAAATTTATACCGTATCTTGGATTATCTTATTGAAGTATATTGCAAAGTATTGGAACATTATATAAACCCTATCAGTAGATATTATCTCATCCACTCTATAGCATATATATTTAACTATACTCTTTCTTAAAGTCACAATACCCCCCATAATAGCTACAAATAAATACCAAAGCAGTTCATACATCAAATACAAGATCTATACATTCTTATTACTGGCTCAAACTGTTACTTCCATGGTTGGTTTCAATTTACTTGACTGCAATTGTGAGCAATCTGCTAAATGATCTTGTTTGGAATAAAGTCAGTATACAAGGGGCATTATTATTTATTATTAATTGAAAACTTCATATTCTAATTCTCCATATTTAAATGTACTTTCTAACAAATTTTCAATGTGGTATTACTATGATTTATGCAGATATTAAAATATATATTTGATTTTCCAGTGGTTGTCACGGTGAGCCGCATCCCGGTCAAGAGCCGTTACTAGGTAAATGACGTTAATGGCTTGTTCCACTTTGTCTTCAACCGCGACATGAATGATATTGACGGCGGCATTAGGAATTTGAAAGTTCTAGTCGGCGCTATTCTCGTACGAGTTAGGGCCGAGAAGGTCTGAAATTGTTCGTTGCAACTGCTCATGGCTCTGCCAGAAGTATTTCACGTGGGCCAACCTCTCCTGGAGTTTGAGGGGCCTGGCTGCGATCTCAACTGGAACGAATTTCTCGGATCGCTTCCTCATTACCTCTCGAGAAGCATCAGTAAACCCTTAGGTGTTAACTCCCCTGACATCGAAGACCCCCTCCGCAACGTTCATCAGCAATTCAGAATCATTATATTCTAAATGCATGACCCCACGCCAGCAGAACAATGTGTGGATTTGGGAATCAAAATCTGCCGAAATCTCCTCGACCAGTGGAAACGCCTTCAAACGAGACAAGGGCACATCCGTAATATTTTGTTGAAATGAGCGGGAATTCCGACCCCCACATCCTGAAACTTCGCAAGGTTTGTCGCAGATAATGGTTCGTTAAGCGGAATATCGGGCGGAAATTGGTTGTATCTTTGCACCATTAGAATTGGGGCATCAGTAGGCATTCTGGAATGAATCGCCTAGGCGCTCGGATAGAACGAAACCTACCTTTGTCTATAGCACCTTCAATATAATGTCTGGCACCAAACCGACAGTCGTATGGAATCGCTTCGCATTCTTCACTATTTCAAAGATAAGCTGTATTCCACCGATCCTGAGTTGATCCTTTATGCCCCCAAGCGTTCTCCATAAATAGCCCAAAAATTAATCCCATTGGTAGCAGTCCCGCTTCCGGTGTCTAAGGTCCTCTTGGTTGCTGATTGGATTGACTCAATCCAAGCATTTGCAATGTGCAAAAGGTTATTGAGGAACGTGCTGTCTTGTAATAGACTTGCGGATATAATGTCCAACGAAGGCTGTGCGCCTTTGTGGGGGGCTGATTTCTGAGTCAGTCTCCCTACAATATCACTATCCTAAAAAATTAATCGCCTATACCTCCCCAGCAAACAACTAACTCCACCACATTATAGAGGCCGAATCACATCTTTAGTATTTCGATATTCTGCTATAAATGTAGAAGCGAGAGCTCTAATTTGGTAAGCCTTTTCATCGTAACAGGAATACCAGTCTTGGCTTCACCATCAACAAAACGGTTGGTCCGCCCGTTGACTCAGATTCATGGCCTTTGGTATAGGTATCGAAGTGAGGTCCAGGAGCCAAATGGCCAACAGAATGCAATATACCCAATAGAGATACCGCGCCCTGGGCACTACGGTTCAATGCCACTGTCCTAGGAAAGTTCATAATTTGTATTTTGGCGCGGAGAGGAATTGAGGAACCCAGAGTGAGACGCCACTGTTGATGGTAAGGATGATAATTCTCATTCAATGGAGTACGTGCAAGCTCGTGAGCTAGTCCCTAAAATACAGTAGATATAAAAAATTATCAGCGACCCTTCGTGATCAAGGAAAACGAGAGTAATCTAACCCAGAGATGGCATCATTGGGAGATTACGGAGTCTCGAAATAACGACTATCGTAAGAACCGAAATAATTGAGAAGGAGGCTAGGACGTCCAGAATTTCCGGCCGTGGATTAGGGGGAAAACACAGCGAGAAGGTTCTCCTTCGGCCCCCACTTGAGACAGGGACCTTACTAGGAGAGGCAACCCCAACGCCCTAGCGAGATTCTCAGTTCCTTCGGTTTTTACGGTATCTAAGAAAGGCCCCCCAAAAGCTTCCTACTCTCGTTTAGTAGCACCGGGAGAACTTCTGTTAAGTAGTAGTCAATAAGTAGGATGGAACTCAGGGATGGAAATAAGGGGACAGCCGACGCTGCTAGAGACACGGCCGAAGGGAGGCCGGAGGGCGCAACAAGAGCGCTACATACAATCACGGTATCGGCGACGGCGGGAAGGGTGTGGAGGAGCTCGCTAGCGATGTGTGAGGAGTTAGATATCGTCGGTAAAAGCATACGCCACACGAAGAATATTAGGGAATTGATTGGCTTACCAACAAAAAGATAGGAAAAAGGGCCCCAGAAGTATTAAACAGGGTATATAGTGCCAGAGCAGGCACCCTCATATAGAGGCTTGTCCAGTAGCACCAATTCTCTCCACAAAGTGCTAACAGCGTTAGTAGAAGGCCTTGTGTGAACAGGAGGAGCGGATGGGTCGGCGCGTGGGTTACTTTTTTTCCCATTAAAAACGAGAGCACTGTAGTGGATAGATATTTGTCTAGGGATGTGCATGACTGCTCTTCGACATTTTGTCGATCTATTTCCCCGGTAGCTGGTGGGCATCCGGTTTTTCAAGTTTAAGCCTCTTATCATAGACTCTGGGTGGCAATGCACCCGATGTAACTCGACCAGCTTCGCAGCATCCGCATAAGCGAGTAGCGAGTAATCTTCAAGGGCAGGACAAGCGGGATTTCATTAGTAGCGTTCCAGGCATTAAATGAGGTTCACGGTGACACTTACCGCGCACGTTACTCATTCGAGCGCGAATGAGTGTCAGAGAACGGGTTTGACATAACTCCACGTTGGTCGGGTGTTTGGTCTCGGGGTTCTCCCCCAAGTTTCCCTGGCAAAAAAGAGGAGCAGATACAACAGCCTGAGGTTAGCCCCAACGATGATTTCTGTAATCCTAACCAATATGATTCAGCCTCTAAACAATTAGCACCACAAACCAAAATAACTTACCAAAACACCCATCCCCAATCCAAGACGTGAATGGTGGCTAAGGGAACTAAACTTTTGCCTCCGAGAAAGAACAAGATATATATTCCCACTTTGTCGGCTCCCCCGGCAAGAAGAATACAGCCCGGCAACCGCAGCGCCAGGGCCCGCTCCACAGCGGAAACTCTGGTGCCCATGACAGTACACCTAGCAGCAAGCGACCCATACGATTGGGGCGTAGTGCAGCCCACCCAAGCAGCAAAAACTTCTACAGTTCCCAAGAAACAGGACATTTTTTTGAAGATGGTGGCGGCTAGCGAAGAGGTTAAATGATCTTTCCACTCCCATTATAGTATGTAGGGACCTGGGGATAAAACAAGTGTTAGTGCCATCCTAGCAAGTGTGAAATGGGCCATCCGCGTATAGGGCGTGTTGAGTTCAGAGGGAATCTCTGTCCGAGGGCTGGGTGAGGTTTGTTCAAGTGAATGACTGTTCGCCAGTTGCCAAGTCAACGGAATTGTGAAGACAAGCTAACAAGTCTGGCGTTGTGGAACGTTGTGCAGGCGTGCACATCAGGGAGGATTCCGAATACCGTAGAAACCAGGCAACGCCCAGTTACTGTACGAGGTACATATGTAGCCCGGCTGTTGACAGTTGGGCATGTTGAAGAAAATTCGTACTATTGGCCATCCACTTTTTCCGAAGGTATACCTGTAGTTCACATTTCACAGCACATTTTTATCACTTTCGTTAGGCCATGCAGGTGGTCTCCTTCACCTCCTCTGTTACCTCTAATCACAAGGTGTCACTCGCGAGGGCACAAGAGTTCAAGTACAGTTTCAAGAAACAACATGAATATATACAACCGACTGATGGCCCTTGATTGGTGGAGCAAGGCTTTTTCTTAAGATGGTAAACTTGGGGCAGGACCAAGGAAAAGTGGAATGGTCAAGACGTGTGATACATGGGTAGATCGTCGTTCTGGATATTTTTTTTACTGAGGAATCTTTATAGACCACTTGCGTCACCTTCCTCCACGCCTGCCATAGAAACTCGTCTAACTCGTTATTGACACAGTCAAATTGGCCAGCACAATAAAACATGGTCTCAAGTTTACCCCCCGATTAGCCACAACCCTTGCATGATAACATGATTTACAGGGATGTGGCTCATGACTGGGATCCGACTCACCCATAGCAACCATTGGAAAATCAAATCAGCTTTTGATTATGTCAACAAATAAATGAGATACTACCCTGAGAATCAAGCTACAGGTACTTTGAAATATAGAGAATCTGAAAATTTACTTTTTATTTCCTGGTAATAAATTGTTATTCCATTATAGTAGTTTAAAGATTGCCAATTTCATAAATAAATTGCTATTTTTTATAAGTATAAAAAAATTGAAACCCCTGGAAGAATTACATAATAAAATAGATAGAAGGAGAGTACAAGTCTTAGATATTGAAAATATCTAGATTTCAATTTTCTTAATAATTATTTTTGAAAGCAACAGCAGTTACAAAAGAGGTGGAAAATATGTCCAAATTACATGCAAATTGAATCAATTTTACCATATAATATCTACTTACGTAGTTGGCCTATGAACTCACTATCTTGGAATTCCATTTACTATCATATCCTAAGGTAGTCTATATATTTTGAAGGTAAATAAGGAACCCAAAGTTTACATAATTTACACATTGATCATTATCAAACTATCAAAAAGTTACCATAAATTCTTATCCTCTCTTTATATTGTGATAATATCTTATTTAAACCAACAATGCAATCTCAGATGCCCTTAAACATTCTAGGAAGTCTAGCAGCACTCTTTAGAGCTAGGTCTAATGATAGCTATTGATCAGATTCTATATTAATTGTCTTTAGTTACAAATCAAAAATACTCTTTCTACCACTTATTATAATTAACATACACTCCAAATTATACCCCAGACTGTTTACTCTAGTAGTCTACCAAACCTGACCTTATTTGTAATTGACTTGTAGTTAGCCTCATGATATGATTTCAACTAACTGAAATTAACATACAGCTTATTAGTTATATAGCAATCATCTTTGAAAACTGGTATGAAATATACAAGACTATATTTATCTGACTTCAAACTTCATATACTAACTTCACAGGTTATCATAAAGGTTATTCCAGGATAGTGAGATTATAGGCCAACTACATAAGTAGATATTATATAGTAAAATTGATCCAATTTGTATATAATTTGGACATATTTTCCACCTCCCCCGTAACTGCTGTTGCTTTCAAAAATGATTATTAAGAAAATTAAAATCTGGATATTCTGAATATCTAAGACTTGTACTCTTCTTCTATCGATTTTATTATATAATTCTTCCAGGGATTTGAATTCTTTTATACTTATAAAAAACTACAATTTATTTATGAAATAGGCAATCTTTAAACCACTATATTGGAATAACGATTTATTACCAGGAAATAAAAAAACTCAATTTTCACATTCTCTATATTTCAAAGTACTTGTAGCTAGATTCTCAGGGTAGTATCGCATTTATTCGTTGAGATAATTAAAGATTGATTTGATTTTCCAATAGTTGCTATAGGTGAGCTGGATCACACTCATGAGCCACATCCCTGTAAATCATGTTAGCCTTGCCCATGTAGCCAGTCTGGCAAGTGTCAATAGTAGTTCTTAACTCTGCTCTTGTTGCCCCTTTTCTCTTCTCCTTTCTTCCCCTCCCCGGTAATAGGGCAGACAGGACAGGACTAGTCAAGTAGTATTGCTGGACACGAACAGGGCCAGATATTAAAGCAAGATTTGACAAGGAGACAAGAATCCGACAAGATTATAGAGTAGAAAGATATATCCTTCCTGTATTAGAATACAAGAAAAACAAAGTAGAGAAGAAAGAGAAACGAAAAGGAAAACATAAAAAGATTTCATCATACCTTTTAAACAACGATAAGTCAAGCCTCTGTGACTAATCTCCACAAACTACATACAAGACTCGTAATAATATTGCCCTACAGGGTGGCTGAGGATATTCATATTAGACCTAAACAACCAAGACTGTAACATCCCCTTTCTCCTAACCTTTTGGTTCAACCACCCCCCCTCCCCCCCCCAAATAGCTGAACAGCCAAGCCAGTCTACTTGCCTGTATTACCCTAGCGGGAATAGCTTGCATAATTATGCATGAGGTATATGCCACCATGGGGGAGAGCATATATCCGAACCCAAGCTCCCTGAGTAGGGACTTCCCGGAGGCATCTGGGAGACTACTCTGGAACCTCAAAGAGTTCACGTTTCAAGATATGGCTAACTGATTGGAACGATGATTAGAGAACCAGTTCTCTACTCTTACTAATGCATACGCATTATGCATTGATAGATGAGTATCGGACTTGATCAC
>Ga0307513_10002209_pt1 | contig 27187 bp, 25 predicted proteins | sample 15_EM_MG_FD_202174 | JGI IMG/M metagenome (GOLD analysis project Ga0307513, IMG submission 202174) | Populus trichocarpa ectomycorrhiza microbial communities from riparian zone in the Pacific Northwest, United States - 15_EM | ecosystem: Host-associated > Plants > Roots > Unclassified | place...
GGCCATGTCGTTTACCAGTAAAATATCACCCCGATATCTCGACGAGGTCGCGAGGATATCCCGCGCGCAAATGTCAGTGGATATTTCCGGCCGATATCCCACGACATCAGACGCGGTTAGTCGTGTACCTGGGTCGCGCAACAGAGCTGCAGGCTAATTTTTTATACCGACAACTTAGGTTCGAGGAGGCAAGGTCCGAGATTCTGCGCGCCGCCGATGTTTATGAGAAGGTCGGGGCTGCGGAAGATGTGGAAGATTGCAGGGAGCTCCTCCAGGAGATCGACGAGGGGACAGATAACGGTAAGCTCCTAGAAAAGGCACTGTTTCCTATCGGTATTAACTTTCCCCCCTAAGCTCGGGAGACCGAATAGTGACGTCAGCGGTTCCATTGATTTCTTCAGGTGCACCCTCCTGCAAGTCACCAACACCTTATCTCTTCAGCGTACCTGCAATAATGCCATTCAATGCCAACACCATCTCCATCCCTCTTCATTGGCCTCCTCTACTCGCCCGCATCATTTCATATTCATTGTCCCGCTGCTTGTCGTCGATGTACGACTTGTGTTGTTTGATTCCCCGTCTCCCGCACTGTATTTCTTTCGCATTTATGCATTCCATATACTATCTATCGTGTTTAACTGTTTGACTCGGCAAGGCCGCGGCTTCCAGCCACTCACCTTGACCACCACGGTGTAGGTGAGGTAGAATCCCGATCCGGTGACGCCAGGTCAAGGGGTTGGTTGCTGTCCCACGGAAGTTTCTACTACATTGTCGACGAATGATAATCACCCACTCGAGCCGTTGCTGCCCGAAGACCGCGCACCAATTCAAGATGCAACATCAGGTATTATCCCCCGCCGAGTTGGTTGAGGATTCGTCCACCACGTCAACCTCGTGCCTTCAACTGCGCTAACGCAACCGGTAAAACGAACTCGGATGCAAAGCGAGCTCGTTGAATGATTTTGACCGTCGGCGTGTTGATAGAAAGTTCCATTAGGGCCATCCGAAGGGATGCAGGATGCCAGGACCGTTGATGAGACGATACGAACCCGAAGAATTCGGGTGATTAGCGGATCACACACAGCTTCTTTATGGTCCTTACTCCCTACCTAACGCGTCGCTGAGCAGATGCGTCACTCTCAAGTGGCACTGTTTCCACGAGGCACGCCACGATACGAAAGTGGTTCATCTCTGTGGAGTCTCCGACCATTCCTCGCCGCCTGTGTCGCCCATTCAAGCCTACAAAGATAGATCGCCAGACCCTCGCGTCTGCCGCTGAAGATGGCAATCCCAGAATTTGGGGTGGTCACGTACGACCTTTCGGCCCACATTAGCCTCTCCCCGAAATCATAAAAGACCTGCTTCGCAGCGTTACTCAAGTCACCTTGGACAGACGGCCCCTTGCTTATCTCGAGACCCCCATACCCGTTTCGGAGTGTGAGAGCGGTCGAAGTAGATTTGGGGGTAATATCGAGGAAAGCGTTTCCGGCCGCGATCGCGAGTAGCATGGCACAAGTCTGGTCGCTGTCGTAACTGCACGGGATAAAATCTGGAAAGTAGGTTCGCGAGTGTTATGTCATTATTGTGCCATAAATCAATACGGAAGTGGCAGAGTGACTTGCCTATCCCCCGGTATGGGCTCCTCAGCAGATTTGAGTTCTCCAATTATGAGCGGTTCGGCAGAGTCGACAGGACCCTGGCCACCTCCAGTGCTCTAGCATAGAAGCCGGGGGTACTGTGGAACTTTAGCTCCGGAAGCAAGGTATGTAAAGCCGCGTAGGGCCTAATTTCCACCTCTTGCCGTTTACGTGTTAGAGGGTGCGGGGTGCAGATATTGCATGAAGTGACAAGTCCCGCGGGTATTTCCGAACAGTCGCAAGTACCTCGCCGATCGGACCTTCCCCTCCGAGGAGTTCCCGGTGATACCGTAAAAAAATCTGTGATGAGGGAGCAGATATGAAAATAATAATCGCTTCCTCATAGAGGTTGGAGATGAGTTTCAACTCCCCCCGTAGAGCACTGGAAGGTATCGTGACGTCCCCCGTGAAAAATCACTGTATCAATCATCTGTTGGAAGGAATTTTCGGTCGGAGGAGGACTCTCTTGGAGAGAGACCGGGGTGCGTACATTAGCTTTGTTGGGTCCCACTTTTTCTGATAGGCGACCCCCTGTTAACTAACCGTATATTCGCTTTGGTTCCTCCCTCTTTCTCCGTCCATCTCTATGACATGGGGTACCGTTGGGGTTCGGATTCTCGGCCCATCTGCTTCACCGAGGTTGTTCCTAATGAGGCCACTTGTGGAACGAGAATGCCCAACCCGCCCACGAAAACTTCGCCACATCCACGATGACTATGCCACCAACATCTCCCTCTCGTCATTTGATAGCCACGATGGACAATAGGCTCACGATTCCTCCACTAGACGGGAGGAGGTTCAATCTGTCGTTTGCACACTTCTGCTCCTCCAAGCGGTTGGTGCTCGACAGAGAGGCATTACGCGTGAGGGGGATCGAGGTCAATCTTCACTCCGTCCCCGAACAAGTAATGAACCATCGAGCGTACGACGTCCTCAAGGTACATGGTTTCTCTCTCCATTCACTCACAGATGGGGTGCTGAACGCCATGTTTCTAGAGAGGGTGAGGGTTTTGGGTGAAAATAGGCACGCGGCTTGGGTTCATCCGTCCGCAAGACATGGAATCCACCTCTTCGGAGATAGCTGATCGACTTGCAACGATTTACGAACGGTACCTTGAGGAGTTTGACACGATCTACGTGATGTCATACGTGCAGGTGGTCGAGAACAGGAGGTAGATCGCAGGTTGATCGGGTGTCATCTGTCCATCGCGGAGAGAGGAATGGAGGGGGCTGAAGCTGAGGACGAATAGTTTGGTTCGGTGGTCGCGCGGATTTTGTTAGTGGGGCTGTCCTTTTCTTCGAATTCAAAACGACGCCCAGGTGGTGAAGGTAGTTTTTTGGGAGTTATCGAGTGGACGATACGTGTACTCTTCTTGTTTTGTTTTCGTTGAGTTGTGCCCGACAACAGAATCTGCTTACGACATAGTTGCTGAGGACCGATCCTTAGGTCTGAAGGCCACGCGTCTTGTAAAATTTCACCCCACGGAATGAGCTCGGGGGGAGGGGCAGCGGAGGGACGTGGGAAAGCGATCTATGGAATTTGTTCCGTCATGCGCGCGTCATCGCCGGTCCGAATATTTCTATCTGCCCTTCGTGAACCTGCGATCTCTGCTACATATCGTCCCGGCAAGAGATGGCCACCTTAAGGCCCCAACGTTCAACACCTCAGTACTCAGTACTCCCTCACGTACCACAAGTTCTGGGACTCAGGCTCAACCAGGACACCGGAATATCCGCCTTCCAGTGGGGTAGTCGGCTGGGACGGGGCAAAAGACTAGAGTAGTCCATGGACGTTGAACAACCGCAGATCCTGTGATCATATATCTCGATGACTGTGCTGGGGTTCCTCACCTTGGACTATGTCTTCAGGAGAAGACTCTGTGCGCGTCCACTTCCACCTGATAACCAAGTCTTAGTCGCTGTTTCTGCCGCACCCCACCCTTGGCGAGGATGCCAGTATGGAGGTGGCTGCGTGGAGTACATGCCTTCGTGTTCTAATCATCGCGTTGGGCCAGCTATTTGAGAACAGGAAGCTAAGTTCATGGTATTCATCAGCCGCGATTGGTCAGGGGAGGCGGAAACTGGCGGGTTAGTGCCAAATACGGAGAGACCCTGGGCTCGTTCGACCTTCAAACGTACTCTAGATTCCTTTGTAATTTGTTCAGAATGCTCCTGGTAGGAGATGGATGCCCTCCGAAAGGGGAGGTGGTCGACGAATGTTGTCCATTACCGGCTTCCAAGCCCATTCTCGTGATATTTGCAATGACATCCGCGGACTTCTCCGATCCTCTAAAATGAAGGAATCCAACGACGACGATCGCCAAGATTTTGCATCTTTCACTTCTTCTTTCCCGTCTCGCCCTTTCGTCTTCGATCCCTCTCCAGATGTTCTTCCGCCCCGTCTCATCCTCGATCCACCGCCCACTTTAAGAGCAAACCGGTTCGAAGACAGGCACTCACGCGGTGCTTGGGTAGTTACAATCAAGTTCAACTTTGCGAGCAGCCAACCTATCTCAGATTGAGGGCGTTCGTCATTGTAACCGACGCTCCGATACCAAGATCCGATCCTGCCCACAGCTTGGGGATCTTCTCCCCCGAACGCATCGGATGAATGAACTCGGCTGGCATCCCACAAACGAGCCGAGTGGAACGTTGTCTATCCACGAGAAAACTCATCATTTGGTTGCAAGCACCCGTTGGGAACACACGTCGGAGGACGACTGACGATAACCCACGATAGACTCTCGGGTCAAGGGGTATGGTGCGTATGGAGAAATGAAGCCTAACAGAGGGAATATATCCAAGTATACATGAAGAGAAATAGCACTGTAATAAAGATTATATGAAGGAATCTTCTGTTGAGTTACCGGTCCTCACTACTACAGATCGTGCACCGGGATCTCTGGGGACGTCCTCAAAGAGTCGGATGAATCCGGATAGGCGACGCTAAAGGTGTCGGTCACGATGACAGGGTACACTGGAGAGGGAACCCAAGTACGAGAGACAGGAGAAAGGTAGTCGAGTAACTGTTGGGCGGTTGGTCGGGTCGAACTTGACTCGCTCCAACATGACTGCACCAATTCCCAAAGTGTGTCCGAGAACCCTAGGGATTCCGCATCAACAGGTTTCTCCGGACGCTCGCCTCTCAGCACGGCAAGTGCGGCTGTCAGGGGGGGTGTATGGTGGAATGGTCGGAGGCCAGTCAGAACCTTGGACGGGTAAATGGATGACTATCGTGACGAGTGCACCGAGCTCACCTCGTATATTACCATCCCAAGGGCATAACAGTCCGATCCGCGAGTTGGACAGCCGCTGGAACCGAAGGCCGGTGGATTCAGAAGCTCCGGGCTCATCCAACAAAGTGTCCCCCCGGAGGAAACAGCAGATCTAGATAAGACGACCGTGCTCAGGTCGGCCATCGTCATCAGGCCAAAATCTGTAACCTGAGCGACGCCCGCGTTGTCAACAAGGATGTTTGTCTGCATCACTTGTCAGTGAGCATGATGGAGAGCGCGTCAACATCGGAATTACCCCTTTGAGATCACCATGAATGATCCCGAACTCGTGAAGGTAGGTCACACCAGATACAGCCCCAGAGAGCTAAAGGTTATTAAATGAGAAGAAAACTGGAGGGGAACGGTGAACGGGCTCACCAACCGAAGACGGTTTTCCTCTGGGTGGGATCTTGTAAATTCGACGACATTCCCGTTGGACATCCAGTCAGTGAGGATGAGGAAGCAATGTGGGTCTGCGGACACAGAAACCCCTAACAAAGGCAAGATATTTGGATTGGACAAATGTTTCCAACCAATGATCTCACGACATAACCACTGTGTGGAGGTTGAACAATGATATAGGCAGCGTATAAGGTTGATGAAAGGTACCTTGAAAATACTCTTGTGATCCCCCTCGTACACCTTGAGACGTTTGACGGCCACAGGACGTTCCAAGTACTCTCCGTTACTCACGTCTGCGAACCCACCATGGTATCGGATTCTCTCCACGCGTATGAGCTCCTGGCGAAGGATGTACGAGGTGGGTATGATACTGCGGGCTTTGCAGATCTTGGAGAGAAGCCGCAAACACCGCTGCCGGAATTTTTCATCGAGAGGCGCGCACGCAAGAACCTGGGTTCAGCGGCGTTAGCTATCGAGGCGAGGCGCCAGGTGATCCACTTACTCGGTCGAGAAAGTCGACAAGCATTTGAGCTTCGTTTCCCCGGAGGCTCCTGGCGACGTCTATGCCGGATCGACAGCCTAGGAGTGACTGAACTTCTGTGAGGCATTCGCTCGAAGTAACCTCCATTGCGCAGATGCTGACCCAGAACTGGGCGTCTGGTGGTTCGGTGGGCCGGCAATCTGACCGCTGGGGGCGGGGAGAGAGCGTACTGGGAGGATCTGGTTGGGAAGACATGTCCGCTGCACCGGGGTGCTGTCATCTCAGGGGGATTGGAGGCAAAGGTTTATATATCCAGTTCCCGGTTGCGAGAGCCCCCGATAATGGTGGGTATCATCGTTGGCGTCGACAAGCGTAGTTCGGCGCGCGCCAGATTGTGCTGTTTCAGTTGATAACGTAGATATACGGTTAGCGAGCAGGCCATCATCAGGTACAATTGAACGGTATACACACCGGTGATTTCCGGCTTTAAATTACTCTCCTACCACAGAGAGAACCGTCCCTGTCATATTGTGTGCACGGCCGTATTATCGTCGCACTGCCAAACTCTCGCGTCTGACAAAGGAACTGGCGAATTCAATTGGGTGTCGCCCAACCGCGCTGGATCGGAATACTGCTGTGCAAATGACACGAGCGCTTACATCGTCCTCTTGGAGCTCTCCCTCCGGCCTCGGGCACCACTCCAAGCATCTCCCTGGTCCGACCTGTAGCCTGAACCAGCGAATCACTGAATTCGACAAGTTCATCTCGTATGTGGGTATATTTCGAATCAATTCGGACCAGGTGGCTAATGTCTTTTTAGACACGCACTTGCAGCTTGCGCTCCACCTCTGGATTCTATCCTTCCTCAGCTTCCTCCCAACATCCACATCATCACGCTCTCCCACACGCTTCTCATTCCTACTCGACTTCACACTCGGTCTCGTACTCCGTGACGCATTCACCCGTCTCCGGCACGCCAATGCCAATCACACCCACCGGTCACAACTATTCTCAGTCTCCCAGGCGGCCGGCACCTACCTCTATGGGATCCTTTTCCATGCGATCGCAGATGGGCGTCGGACCTAGTACGCATTACCCGTCTCCTCCATGTGATGAATCGATGTCGCAGTTGGAGCGACAATTACAGGCAGAGTGGCACCACCCCACGCAGGGGCAAGCTCATTCACTGCCGGTTTCATGATTATTCTGCTACGACCTGTTTTCGTATCCTCCCGTATGTCGACACGTTACACTACACCCCTTAAATGCGGCGTGTGTGATCGTATGACGAACGGTAACTCAATTATCGTAATTTATAGATAATGACCGCGCTGCCATAGGGTTGGACTTCTACCTTGAGGTGGTCGTTTGTCTCTGGCGGCGGACCTAATGTCAGACGCTTCAGTTTTGGTTCCCTTCTGGCCCGGTTGCTTTCGCCCCGTGTAACACCAGACTGTAGACCTTTATTACAATATCTTTCATCCACGACCTGATCTATTAATACATTATCATTGAATGAAGTATATTGAGCCTAGTGTGGGGTTTAACGTGCTGTCTAGCCCATGAAGCTTCAAGCTTCGGTCCCCTTCCCTTTCTCACCCGTAGAACAAATTCTTATTCCACACACTCAGTGTGTGCAACTGTCCGCGGGGCTGCAATCATGTGTGGACGTGTATACCATACTCCGAATATCCAAGGACTTTTCAGTAAGGAAGACGCAGAGATCCGACTGCAAACTCGATCACGTCCATCTCAAAATGAGCCAACCATGAATATTTCATCGAATGGCTCCGTTCGCGCGAGGCGCGCCATAAGGGACGGTCGCCTATTTCCATCACGCCACGGACCCTTCCTCACAGTCTGTACACCGCACCACTTTCTCGTAGCTATCCGGAATCTCGACCATGCAAGCCAAATCCCAACGACCGAAGGGAAGGGATGGAGCCATCTCATCGCTGAATATCGCCATCGAAGGCTTGAATCTCGCGAAGGAGGTCTCGAGTGTAACACCAGCAAAGGCCGTCGCCAGCGCCCTCCTCACGCTGATCAAGGTATGTTCCCTCCTCTTCTGCGATGAAGTGATCCAAACTCATATGTGAACAGGACACCATGGTCAACAAACGGGACTACGTTGACCTCGGGCTAGCCTGCGCGGATGTGTGTGGAGCCCTTGAGCGTGGGGTGAGCGGAAAGCGACTAGACGAGCTCAGCCGATCCGTGTGCGAGGCGATTGGACAATTGACGACGTGAGTACGACCAACGATCCATATTGTACGCGTTTTTTTCATTGCGCCCTCGATCTCAGGACCATGGCAGAAATCCAGGGCAGGGTCGTCGAGAAAAGGGAACGGGGTCTACTCTCCCGACTTGCACACGCGAAGAATGACAAAGAGACCATCGCGGCCTGGAAGATGGACCTCGTTAGGATCCTTCAAGTCTTCAACGTATGTTCAGCCGGCCCGGTCGACCATCACTGATCTCCTCCTTCCAGACCGAGTTGGCTTTGAATACCCACACAATAGTCTCCGACATCCGCCAGGACATGTTGAAAGGTTCCCAGGATAACGGAGGTAAAGATGAAGTGGTAAGCGGCATTCGTACTCTACCCGTCGCCGAATGGACAGTGACAGTTGGCTAGGCCCAGACTAGGTCGGCGACAGACTAGGTCGGCGATCTCGAATATTGTGAGACCACATTCTTACACTTACACCCAGGGTACCTGGAGAATCACCTCCCTCGCCGCCCAGGATCTTCTTTGGACGTAACGAGTTGATCGAGGAGATCGTCGATCTGGCAGACAACCTGACTCCGGTTGCTCTCATCGGTGCTGGCGGGATCGGCAAGACGTCCATCGCTCTGAAGGTCCTCCATCACGATCGCATCAAGCATCGGTTTGGCGAGAATCGTCGATTTATCCGATGTGACCAATTTCCAGCGGCGCCGGCCCATTTCCTCGCCCGGCTTTCCAAGGTGATCGGTGCAGGCATCGAAAGTCCCGAAGATTTGGCCCCCCTGTGTCCGTTCCTGTCTTCAAGGGAGATCCTGATCGTCCTCGACAACGCGGAATCCATTCTCGACCCGCAAGGAGCGAACGCTCAGGGGATATATGTCATCGTGGAGGAGCTGAGTCGATTAGAGACCATATGTCTCTGCATCACATCCCGGATTTCCACCATCCCTCCAGACTGCGAGACCCTCAACATTCCGATACTGTCGGTGAAGGCTTCGCGCGATACGTTCTACCGGATCTACAAGCACGGCGAACGGTCCGATCTGGTCAACGACATCCTGGAACGACTCGACTTCCATCCACTCTCCATCACTCTCCTTGCTACTGCCGCGCACCACAGCCAGTGGAGCATAGACCGACTTACAAGGGAATGGGAGAGCCAACAGACGGCTGTGCTGCAGACAAAGCATAACAAGAGCCTCGCCGCCACGATCGAGCTCTCGCTTGCCTCGCCCACGTTCCAAGAACTTGGCCCCGATGCCCGAGAGTTGCTCGGAGTCATCGCCTTCTTCCCTCAGGGTGTTAATGAGAGTAATATCGGCTGGTTGTTTCCCGCCATCCCGACCGGAGCAAATGTTTTCGACGGGTTTTGTATTCTTTCCTTAACATATCGAAACAGCGGGTTCATTACAATGCTCGCACCACTCCGGGACCATTTCTGTCCCAAGGATCCCAAGTCATCTCCGCTCCTCTTCGCAACCATGGAACATTACTTCAGCCGATTGTCAGTTGGTGTCGATCCCGCCATACCTGGGTTCGAGAAGGCACAATGGATTGTATCAGAAGATGTGAATGTTGAGCACTTGCTCGATGTCTTCACATCCATTGACACGGAGTCGGATGACGTCTGGAATACCTGCGCCCACTTCATGGAGCATCTATGTTGGCACAAACCGCGACTGGTCGTGTTGGGACCAAATATCGAGAGGCTTCAGAACGGCCATCCCTCTAAGCCACGATGTTTGGTCAAGCTCGCACTGTTGTCCGATTTCCTTGGAAATATCCCGGAGGCAAAACGACTCCTCGCTGACGCATAGAGCTCTATCGAGAGCGGAGGGATGACCACGGGGTCGCTGGAACATTGGGGTTCCTATCTGGTGCAAATCGGCAACTAGACTTCTACAAAGAAGGGACACAACTAGCTGAAGAAGCATTGGGAATCCATGAAAAACTTGGTGATCCAGTGGCACAAGCACGGTGTTTGAAAGACCTTGCGTGGTTGTTACACGACGACTGCCAGCTTGACCCCGCGGAGAAAGCCGCATCCCGCGCAATCGATCTGGTCCCGGAGAAAGGCGATCAATTTCCAGTCTGCGAGTGTCACCGTGTCCTTGGCCACATATATCGTTCCAGGGGCAAGGCAGGGAAGGCCATTCACCATTATGAGACAGCACTCGGGATCGCATCCTCATTCAACTGGGATACTCAACTATTTTGGAATCACCGCTCCCTCGCAGAGGTCTTTTTCGATGAAGGCAGGTTCGATGATGCGTACATTCACATCGAACGGGCCAAGTCACGCGACCAACAACGCATACTACCTAGGTCGTGCGACGGAGCTGCAAGCTACCTTTTTATACCAACAAGATAGGTTTGAGGAGGCAAGGTCTGATGCTCTGTGTGCCGCCGATATATATGAGAAGGTCGGGGCTGCAAAGGATGTGGGGGATTGTAGAGAGCTCCTCCGGATGATCGACGAGGAGACAAATAACGGTGAGTTCCTGGAAACGACGCTGCTTCCTATGGGTATTAACTTTCTCCCCTAAGCTCGGGAGACCGGATAGCGGCGTCAGCGGTTCCGCTGACTTCTTCAGACGCACCCTCCTGCAAATCACCGATACCTGCTCTCTTCACTGTTTATACCTTGATATCATTCAATGCAAGCGTTACACTCATCCCTCTTCATTGGCCTTATCTACTCGCCTGCGTCATTTCGTGTTCATTGTCACGCTACTTATCGCCAATGCGCATCTTGGGTTGACCTTTTCCCTACTTCCCGCACCATATTTGTTTCGCGTTTATGTATCCCGTATACTACCCGCAGTGTTCAATTGTTTGGTCCGGAAATGCCGCGGCTTTCAAGCCACTTACCCTGACCACCGCGGTGTAGATGAGGTAAAATCCCGACCTGGCGACGCCAGATCGAGGAGTCCCACGGAAATATCTCCCATATTGTCGACGAACGATAGAGCATCCATTCGGATCACGCCCCGGAGGGCAATTGTTGATAACCCACGGTAGATAGACCCAAAGATATGGTGCGTACAGGGAGACGCAACCTGGTAGAAGGGATCAATACAAGTATACGTATACAGGAAGAGAAGTAGCGCGCAATAAAGATTATCTGGTGGGGCTTTTGTTGGGTCGCCGGTCCTTACTACTACACATCGCGCACTGGGATCTCCGGAGACGTCCTCAAAGAGCTAGATGGATCCGAACAGGTGACGCTAAAGGCGTCGATTACAATGGCAGGGTACACTGGAGGGGGAATCCAAGTGCGAGAAGCAGGAGAAAGGTAGTCCAGCAACTGTTGGGCGGTTGGACGGGTCGAATTTGACTCGCTCCAACACAGCTGTACAAATTCCCAAAGCGTATCGGAGAACCCAAGAGGTTCGGCATCTACAGGTTTCTCCGGACGCTCGCCTCTCAGCACGGCGAGGGCGGCTGCCAGAGGGGGCAGATGACGGAATGGTCGGAGGCCAGTCAGAACCTTGGACGGGTGGATGAGTGGCCATCGTGACGAGCGCACCAAGCTCACCTCGTATATTACCATCCCAAGGGCATAACAGTCCGATCCGCGAGTTGGACAGCCGCTGGAACCGAAGGCCGGAGAATTCAGGAGCTCCGGGCTCATCCAACAAAGTGTCCCCCCGGAGGAAACAGAAGATCTGGATAAGACAATCGTGCTCAGGTCGGCCATCGTCATCAGGCCAAAATCCGTAACCTGAGCGACGCCCGCGTTGTCGACAAGGACGTTTGCCTGCGCCACTTGTGAATGAGACGAAAGTCGCATCAACATCGGACTTACCCCTTTGAGATCGCCATGAATGATCCCGAACTCATGAAGGTAGGCCACGCCAGACATGACCTCAGAGAGCTAAAGGTTATCAACAAGTGAGAAGAAACCCGGAGGGAACTGGTGAGCGGGCTCACCAATAGAAGGCGATTTGCCTCTGGGTGGGACCTCGCAAATTCGACGACATTCCCGTTGGACATCCAGTCAGTAAGGATGAGGAAACAACGCGGGTCTGCGGACACAGAAACTCCTAACAAGGGCAAGATATTCGGATGGGACAAATGCTTCCAACTAATGATCTCTCGACATAACCGCTGTGTGAAAGCTGAACAACGATATCGATAACCCGTGGAGTTAATGAGATGTACCTTGAAAATACTCTTGTGATCCCCCTCGTAGATCTTGAGGCGTTTGACGGCCACAGGACGTCCCGAGTACTCTCCGTTACTCACGTCTGCAAATCCACCATGGTAGCGGACCCTCTCCACGCGTATGAGCTCCAGTCGAACAATGTACGAGGCGGGTATGATGCTGTGGGCTTTGCAGATCTTGGAGAGAAGCCGCAGACATCGCCGCCGGTGTTTGTCATCGAGAGGCGCGCGCGCAAGAACCTGTGTTCGGCGCCGTTAACCGCCAGGCGGGGCGCTAGACGATCCACTTACTTGGTCGAGAAAGTCGACAAGCATTTGGGCTTCATCTCCCTGGAGGCTCCTGACGACATCTATGCTGGATCGACAGCTCAGGAGTGACTGAACTTCTGTGAGACATTCGCTCGAAGTGATCTCCATCGTGCAGATGTTGACCCAGAACTGGGCGTCTAGTAATTCGGTAAGCCGGCAGCCTAGTCATCGAGGACGGAGGGAGAATGTACTGGGGGGACCTGGTTGGGAGGGCATGTTCGCTGCACTGGCGTTCTGACATCTCAGAGGGATTGGAGGCAAAGGTTTATATATCCAGTACCCGACTGCGAGAGCTTGTCCCGCACCAGTGATACCGAGCCCCTCGATTCGCCTCGAGGATGTGTCGGTACCTATAGTGCCATCTGAGTCTATTGAGCGGGAGCCTATAGTCCATTGATCGGGATGCAGATATGCATGGTTCATCATTGTCATCCCGACAAAGGATCATCTGGACCAATAGACTCAGATGGCACTATAGGTACCGACACATCCTCGAGGCGAATCGAGGGGCTCGGGAACCCAGCCTCGTTCAATACTACCAAGTTCAAGCTCGACAGGCTGTCTCCGAATAGCGAAAGGGCCGGACGGTGGTACTCTGCGATCCACCCTTGTGGGAGAGAGGGATCTCCCGCCTTGTCCGTCCACCAAGCTATATGCACGGTATCGACCTCGAGCTTGAGGGCGAACGCGGAACGGGCTAACTGTGGATCCTACGGTTGGACTCAAGTTTATTTGTAGCATAGGAGATCGATGTGCATAACTCTGTTCGTTTCAACTTTGCTCACAACCGGCTGCCAGCCGCCGCAGATGTAGTACGTAATGATTGGGATGATAGTTGCCGACCACCCCGGCGCCCTCACCTTCGCACATCATGCCGCGACACTAGTGGACAACTACGTCTTCTTCGACCCAAAGTCGGCGCCGCTCCTCGAGGAATCCTCCGAGGAAGACGCCTCCCCTTCAGGCCAACTTTCTCCGCCGAGAAGTTATTGGGACTACCTTCCTTCAATTCGGATAAAAGATCAGAGTGAGGAGCGTGATGGAGATTCTGCGGAATCCGCATAGTGGTTGAACGTTCTGCTGAAGGAGGTGAGCGCTTCAGCAGTCGTGTGCCTCGGCAACGGGTCTGGGTTAAGGTTTCGACCCATGAAGCTCGTGTAGAATCTGAAAAAGATACTGGATGAATGCCGATGCAAGCTGCGTACCTCGAAACGAGGGCTGGATGGGGAAAAGGTCGCTCTCAGGCGGGTGTAGGACCTGGGAAATCAAGTCTGGCCACCTGAGCCACTGCTGGTACGCAACCGTCATAACCGTCGTTGACCACCCTCTCAAATCGCAATTACGGTCTAGGGACCCATCCGTACTCATTCAATAAGCCTGGGTGCATCTGCCTGCCACAATTTTCGGATGCAAAGATCGCAGAGACGATCAGGGTAGTAATTGTATGCGTCTCGGTTTTCTCGATCCACAAAGCGCATGTCTAACGCTCGTTCAGCCGCAAGCGGGGTTCGACTTGAGCTACACGGACGCGACATTCATTTCACCGCCTACCACGGTGTTGTTCAATCCGGGTTTTGCCAAGCTGTCACTCTCGCTCATACTCTCCCCGGTTCCCCCGAGTCGATTCACAATATTTCCAGATCGTCTTCACGCTTCCAAAACCCATGACCAGTACGAAATGACCACCCATGACGTCGAAAAGTTCCCCGCAAGTACTGACTATCAGCATACCCCCTCGCCCATCTCACCACATCTCAAAATGACCTTCATCATGGCTCTTGAGCCTAACTTCTGGCCGACGTGCCGAAGCTGCACGAGTTTATTGAAGCTCAGGTAAGACTGTGGTGGTTACAATTCCCTCGTTGCCATCTGATTTTTTTCTCTTAGGATAAAGGTCGAGAAACTGAGCTCTGAGAACGCAACGTGGAAGGCTGTCTTACCAGGAATGGGCAAACGGCATACCGCGATCGTGGCTATGACCCTGGCTAGTTCGTCTTCCAATGATCTACTCTGAATGCCTTCTCGATTCGTTCAGAACGCTCCGCGGGAAACGGGCGCCCTACAAAAGGAAGGATGTACGATGAACGTTGTCTATCATCTCAACCCCCCCTTCACATTATATCCTCAACACCCACCTCACCGCCTACGATTGTTTTGTCGGTGGAATGAATACGAGGATGCTCTTGGGAATTTGCAGGATAACGGTATATCGGACCTGCGGCGAGCACTTGCAGTGGAACTGGATCAATGCCACGGGGCCAACCATCGCCGTCATCTACTCCGACCCGGCACCGACATGGACGACATACGGGATTGTTCTCCGGACTGAAGGGGGGGAACAAAGCTACCGACTAATGGGGAGTGAACGCGAACTAGGTGAAACAGGGACCGACGCCGATTAAGAGAGTTGATCCAGCGAGTGCTGGGGACCCTTTCCGACCCGTGCCGTGGATGGGAACAAGTTGGGCTGGAAGTCTACTGTGCGTACGCCCTTGCCAAATCACTCCTCCGTGGGGTAATAGACTCTGCAGATACCTTCCCTCCGCTCAAGTCTGCTGCCGTGGGTCTTTGCTTTATCCTGGAAATTTGCGAGGTGCGAACTTCCTCCCACATCTACTATTTGCATTATTCATCAGGTCCCAGCGAAGGCAAATAAGCCGTAGAATCATTGACGCGCTCCGTCAAAATGTTCGCGGGTGCAGTTCGATCCAGTGTCAAACCATGACACCGAGTTACGCACCGACGGAGACACCTCTCTCGGGACCGATTCATGACCGCTATCACTTTATCCTCACTATATCGATTACCCTGTTGTCTATTGGCTCGGATGATTGATCTGGTGCTTGGGTGTTAGCGTGAACCTCCGCCGCAACCCGATACCGTGGATGGCTAGTTTTCCTGTTAGATTTGAAATGCGAAACACCGGTACCTTCTCAGCCCCCCTTCATCTCCCTTCTCTTTCTCACTCGTAGAAGTTTTTATTCCGCATACTCAGTGTGCGGCTGTCCGCTGGGCTGCAATCGTGTATAAACGTGTATAACAAACCGAATGTTCAAGTAAGGGAGGCGCAGAGATCCCCCAACCGCTCTTTCGATCATACATCTCAAAATGAGCCAGCCACGAATATTTCATCGAACAGCTCTGTTCACACGAGGCGCATCACAAGGGCGGTCGCTTATTTCCATCAAAGCCTCCTTGGACCCTCCCTCACGGTCTGTGCACCTCACCGTTTTCTTGTTTCCACCTTAAGTCTCGACCATGCAAGCCAAGTCCCAACAACCGAAGGGAAGGGATGGAGTCATTTCATCGCTGAATATCGCCATCGAAGGCTTGAATCTCGCGAAGGAGGTCTCGAGTGTAACACCAGCAAAGGCCGTTTTTGGTTCCGCCAGCGCCCTCCTCACGCTGATCAAGGTATGTTCCCTCCTCTTCTGCGATGAGGTGACCCAAACTCACATGTGGACAGGACACCATGGTCAATAAACAGGACTACGTTGACCTCGGGTTAGCCTGCGCGGATGTATGCGGAGCCCTTGAGCGTGGGGTGGGCGGAAAGCGGCTAGACGAGCTCAGCCGATCCGTGTACGAGGCGATTGGACAATTGACGACGTGAGTACGACCAACGATCCATATTGTACGCGTTTTTCTCATTGCGCCCTCGATCTCAGAACCATGGCAGAAATCCAACGCAGGATCGTCGAGAAAAGGGAACGGGGTCTATTCTCCCAGCTTGCGCACGCGAAAAATGACAAAGAGACCATCGCGACCTGGAAGATGGACCTCATTAGGATCCTTCAAGTCTTCAACGTATGTTCAGTCGGTCCCAGTCAACCATCACTGATCTCCTCCTTCCAGACCGAGTTGGCTTTGAATACCCACACCATGGTTTCTGGCATCCGCCAGCATATGTTGAAAGGTTCCGAGGATAACGGGGGTAAAGATGAAGTGGTAAGCGGCATTCGTACTCTACCCATCACCGAATAGACAGTGACGGTTGGCTAGGCCCAGACTAGGTCGGCGATCTCGAATATCGTGAGACCACATTCTTACATTTCCATCTAGGGTACCTGGTGAATCGCCTCCCTCGCCGCCCAGGATCTTCTTTGGGCGTGACGAGTTGATCGAGAAGATCGTCGATCTGGCAGACAACCTGATTCCGGTTGCTCTCATCGGTACTGGCGGGATTGGCAAGACATCCATCGCTTTGAAAGTCCTCCATCACGATCGCATCAAGCAACGGTTTGGCGAGAATCGTCGGTTCATCCGATGCGATCAATTCCCAGCGGCGCCGGTCCATTTCCTCGCTCGGCTCTCCAAGGTGACCGGTGCAGGCATCGAAAACCCCGAAGATTTGACCCCCCTGTGTCCGTTCCTGTCTTCAAGGGAGATCTTCATCGTCCTCGACAACGCGGAATCTATTCTCGACCCTCAAGGAACAAATGCTCAGGAGATATATGATATTGTGGAGGAGCTGAGTCGGTTAGAGACCATATGTCTTTGCATCACATCCCGCATCTCCACCATCCCTCCAGATTGCGAGACCCTCAACATTCCAATCATGTCAATGAAGGCTTCGCGCGACACGTTCTACCGGATCTACAAGCATGACGAACAGTCTGATCTGGTCAACAATATCCTGGAACAACTCGATTTCCATCCACTCTCGATCACTCTCCTCGCTACCGTCGCACACCATAACCAATGGGGCATAGACCGACTTACGAGGGAATGGGAGAGTCAGCAAACGGGTGTGCTGCGGACAAGAGCCTCGCCGCCACGATCGAGCTTTCCCTCGCCTCGCCCACGTTCCAGGATCTTGGCCCTGACGCCCGAGAGCTACTCGGAGTCATTGCCTTCTTCCCTCAGGGTGTCAATGAAAGTAACATCGATTGGTTGCTTCCCACCATCCCAACTGGAGCAAATATTTTCGACGGCTTCTGCATTCTTTCCTTAACATACCGAAACAATGGGTTCACCACGATGCTCGCACCACTCCGGGACTATTTTTGTCCCAAAGATCCCAAGTCATCTCCGCTCCTCTCCGCAACAAAGGAACATTACTTCAGCCGATTGTCAGTTATCGTTGATCCTACCATACCAGGGTTTGAGGAAGCACGATGGATCATGTCGGAGGATGTGAATGTTGAGCACCTGCTCGATGTCTTCACATCCATTGACACGGAGTCATGTGGTGTCTGGGACACCTGTACCAATTTCATGGAGCATCTCTGTTGGCACAAACCGCGGCTTGTCATGTTGGGACCAAAGATCGAGAGGCTCCGGGATGACCATCCCTCCAAGCCACAATGCTTGTACAAACTTGCAGCGTTGTTTGATTTCCTTGGAAATGTCACAGAGGAAAAACGGCTCCTTGCTCGTGCCTTAGAGCTCCATCGAGATCGGGGGGATGACCGTGAGGTCGCTGGAACATTGAGGCTCCTATCTGGTGCAAATCGGCAACTACAGCTCTACAAAGAAGGGATACAACTGGCCGAAGAAGCGTTGGAAATTCATGAACGGCTCGGTGATCCGGTGGCACAGGCACAGTGCTTGAGCTACCTCGCTCAGTTATTGCGCGACGACCGCCAGCTCGACGCTGCAGAGAAGGCCGCATCCCGCGCAATCGATCTGGTCCCGGAGAAAGGCGATCAGTTTCCGGTCTGCGACTGCCACCGTACTCTTGGCCACATATATCGTTTCAGGGGCAAGACAGGGACGGCCATTCACCATTTCGAGACAGCCCTCGGTATCGCATCCTCTTTCAACTGGGACGCTCAGCTGTTTTGGAACCACTGCTCCCTTGCAGAGGCATTTTTTGATGAAGGCAGGTTCGACGACGCGTACATTCACATTGAACATGCCAAGTCGTACGTGGCCAACAACGTACACTACCTAGGTCGCGTGACGGAGCTGCAGGCTACGTTTTTATTCCAACAACATAGGCTTGAGGAGGCAAGGTCTGAGGCTCTGCGCGCCACCGACGTTTATGAGGGGCTCGGGGCTGTGAAGGACGTGGAGGACTGTTGAGAGCTCCTCCGGCAGATCGATATAAGGATGAACAATGGTGAGCTCCCGGAAACGGTGCTGCTTCCCTGTGGGTATTAACTTTCTCCTCTAAGCTCGGGAGACCGGATAGTGGTGTCAGCGGTTCCATTGATTTCTTTGATGCGGCTTCCTGCAAGTTGCCAACACCTTGTCTCTTCATCGTATCCACCATGGTGTTATTCAGTGTCACACTATCTCCATCCCTCTTCACTGTCCTCTACTCGCCAGATAATTTCATATCCACTTTGTTGTTGATCTGCATCTTGGGTTGTTTATTTCCCCGTCTTCCGTACTATACTTGTTTCGCATCCACGTATCCCATATACTACCCATCGTATCCAACTGTTTGGTTCGGCAATGCCACGGCTTCCGAGCCACTCACCTTGACCGCCATAGTGTAGATGAGGTAGAATCCTGGTCTGGAGGCGCCAGGTTGGGGAGTTGGTTGCCGCCTGTCCCGCGGAAGTCCCCGCCACATCGTCGACGAATGATGACCGTCCGCTCGAGCTGTTCTGGTTGAAGATCGCGCATCTCTACGCAACGTCAGGTATTGTCCCCCGTTGAGCTGGTTGCGGATTCGTCGACTCTGTCCAACGTCTCCCACGAAGAACATGCCCCGGGTGTGCACAAGCACGTCCCCGGTCATCTCCGTCTGCGACTGATTCTGGCTTACTGACTACGTGAAAGGCTGGATCAGACTGTTGTTCAAACAACTTTAGTAGACAGTTTTATTGAGGCCATCCGAAGGGATGCAGGATGCAGGGACCGTTGATGAAACCATACGAACTCAAAGGATTTGGGCGATTAGCCGATCGCATGCAGGTCCCTTGTGGTCCTCACTCTTTACCTAACGCGTCACTGAGCAGACCCATCGCTCTTGGGTAGCACCGTTTCATAGAGCACGTCGCGATACGGAGGTGGCTCATTTCTGTGATGTTTCGGACCCTTCCTCACCACCCGCGTCCCCCATTCGTTGCGACGCTATGGAGAACGAACAACTCGTTGAGTTCGTCCACGAATGCGAGTTCGACTTCCCAGTACGCGGAGCTGCACGCGCAAAGGAAGAATCGAGGCGCTTGGTGACATAGGAACGGGTCGTTCGAGAGAGAGAGCGTTTCCAGAACAAGCTTTGGTCAACGGGGCGGCGGACGGCCAATCCATAAACGCTGCGACCGCCCCCGTCAACTATCCGCAGCACGCGGCCCGCGCGAGGGTGGGTTCCATTCTTTCCCTACTTAAATTTTTATGAGATGCGATCTGGGTTGTGCCCATGCACTAGCACACCCCTTGAGGTGAACTTCTGAGTCGATAACTGTGTGATCATGATCATCCGGCATTATCTTCCGGCCACGCGTGGCACCTTTCATCTTCCTATAGATCTTCAGATATACTTATGCAACGGTTGGGAGACGAGATACGGATGAACTAGCGCGGGGTGCTGTTCATGATTTTACCGCGTTTCCCGCTCATATCTGCAACGTTGGCCACTCGTGTTGACCACGGTCTGGAGGAGCGAACCCAAGGAGCCTCCTGGAAACAGTCATGGGGGGTCGTTTTGGGCACAATGCCAATCAGCGTTGCCCGTAAGTTCGCGAGTGACCAGGAGCCCGCCTCAGATTGAGGGCGTTAGTCATCGTAACTGACACCCTGGTACTAAGATCTGATCCCGCCCACAGCTTGGTAAACTTCTCCCCAGGAAAACTCGTCGTTTGGCTGCGAACACCCATTGGGATCACACGCCGGAGGATGTAAGGCCCGGACCCACATCACATCACGATCACGCGGGCCCAGAACCCAACGACATACGACATCATATGTTCTTTCTTTTATTCAGCTTTGCCACAATGATTTCATGGACCCGTAGATATAGTATATAAGACAGGGCTCTATGTACTAGTATCTACAGCGTTGAACAGAGTTCGATCTCCTTTCTCTTACGAGTGACTTTTCCGTGGTCGTCGAAACCTGTGTCGCGACGAACTCGACCGGCCGAAACCGACCGAGCTTCCCCCACGTGCCCGCAGACTCACAGAGGACGATTAATAATAACTCAAGACGGACCCAAAGATATGGCGCATGTGGGGAAACTAATCGTCCAAGTATACAGGAAGGGAGGTAGTACAGCAATAAAGATTATATAACGGAAACTTCTGTTGAGTTACCGGTCCCTGCTACTACACATCGTGCACTGGGATCTCTGGGGAGGTCCTCAAAGAGTCGGATGAATCCGAATAGGCGACGCTGGAGGTGTCGACCACGGTGACAGGGTACACTGGAGGGGGAACCCAAGTGCGGGAGGCAGGAGAAAGGTAGTCGAGTAACTGTTGGGCGGTTGGTCGGGTCGAACTCGACTCGCTCCAACACAACTGTGCTAATTCCCAAAGTGTGTCGGAGAACCCTAGAGACTCGGCATCGACAGGTTTCTCCGGACGTTCGCCTCTCAGCACGGCGAGTGCGGCTGTCAGGGGGGGTACATGACGGAATGGTCGGAGGCCAGTCAGAACCTTGGACGGGTGGATGAGTGGCCATCGTGACGAGTGCACCAAGCTCACCTCGTATACTACCATCCCAAGGGCATAACAATCGGATCCACGAGTTGGGCAGCCATTGGAACCGAAGGCCGGTGGATTCAGAAGCTCCGGGCTCATCCAACAAAGTGTCCCCCCGGAGGAAACAGCAGATCTGGATAAGACGACCGTGCTCAGGTCGGCGACCATCATCAGGCCAAAATCCGTAACCTGAGCGATGCCCGTGTTGTCGACAAGGACGTTTGCCTGCATCAATTGTCAACGAGACGAGAGGCGCGTCAACATCGAACTTACCCCTTTGAGATCGCCATGAATGATCCCGAACTCATGAAGGTAAGCCACACCAGACATGACCTCAGAGAGCTGAAGATTATCAACAAGTGAGAAGGAAACCGGAGGGAGACGGTGAGTGGACTTACCAATCGAAGGCGGTTTGCATCTGGGTAGGATCTTGTATATTCCACGACATTCCCGTTGGACATCCAGTCAGTGAGGATGAGGAAACAATGTGGGTCTGCGGACACAGAAACCCCCAACAAGGGCAAGATATTCGGATGGGACAACTGCTTCCAACCGATGATCTCTCGGCATAACCACTGTGTGGGGATTGAGCAATGATATAGACAGCGCATGAAGTTGATGGAAGGTACCTTGAAAATACTCTTGTGGTCCCCCTCGTAGACCTTGAGGCATTTGACGGCCACAGGGCGTTCCAAGTACTCTCCGTTACTCACGTCTGCAAATCCACCATGGTAGCGAATCCTTTCCACGCGTATGAGCTCCCGCCGAAGAATGTAAGAGGCGGGTATGATACTGTGGGCTTTACAGATCTTGGAGAGAAGCCGCAAGCACCGCTGCCGGAATTTTTCATCGAGAGGCGCGCGCGCAAGAACCTGTGTTCAGCGCCGTTAACCGCCAGGCGGGGCGCTAGATGATTCACTTACTCGGTCGAGAAAGTCGACGAACATTTGGGCTTCGTTTCCCCGGAGGCTCCTGGCGACATCTATGTTGGATCGACAGCTTAGGAGTAACCGAACTTCTGCGAGGCATTCGCTCGAAGTAACTTCCATGGCGCAGATGTTGACCCAGAGCTGGATGTCTAGTGATTCGGTAAGCCAGCAGCCTAGTCGTTGAGGACAGAGGGAGAGTGTACTGGGAGGACCTGGTTGGGAAGGCATGTTCGCTGCACCGGGGTACTGTCATCTCAGAGGGATTGGAGGCAAAGGTTTATATATCTAGTCCCAACGCTGGTTTAGTTACGGATCGCCTCCTGGAACCAGGTATCGTCGCCCACCCAAAAAGTTAGTAAATTGTCGACTGAATAGTGATAGTACTGTGTGAACCGCCATACTCCGAGCCCCACGGATTGGCTCGGCATTTTCCTACAGTAACCAAATCGGGAGCTCTTTTATGCACCATTTGTTCAAGTATACTCCGAGTACCTAAAAACGAGAGCATATACACCCTACTTCATCGTTCCCCCACAAACCCCAGACCCGGGCGTGCGTTCCATAAATATATTTCTAAGCACACCATCCCCATTGGTTCGGCTCCGCAAACTCGAGGAAGAGACGGGTGCCATCCACACCTTACTTGACTGTTTTCGTTGGTCCGATCACGCTCAGCAGTCTCCGAACATCCAAAGGGATTGTGCTCTGTGGTCCACCCCGGCAGAGAAGACATCCCATTCCCCATCCGTACGTTTACACACCGGTGAGCACAGGGATATTTGGTATTAAGTTCCTACGAGACTTCCTCCCGGCGTGTTCAAGACTCGTCCATCCCCTTGTTGGGTTTGTGAGGGACTGGACCTCTCGCTCGGTTATTTATGAAGGTTTCCCTCATTGCAATGTCGAATTCGCCTGTCCCGAGGTATTTTTAGGGGGTTCGAGTCCAGCTGGTCTGGCTAACATGCATGAGCCAACGCGCAGAGACGAGACAAGCGACGCGTGCTTCCAAAAAAGGAACTCACTGACTCCGCTAGAGTCTCGCAAGCTCAACTTATGTGGCGTCCCTGGGGACCCACTCGCGTCCACTCAATAGACCTGGGTGCATCCGCCCGCAATTTTCGGACGTAAACCTCACAGAGACGATCGGGGTAATTGTATGTGTCTCGGTTTTCCTGGCCAGCAAAACCCATGTCTGACGCCCGTTCAGCCGCAAGTGGAGCTCGACTCGAGCTACACGGACGCAACATTCATTTCACCGTCTACCACGGTGTTGTTCAGTTACCCGCTTTCGGGTTTTGCCAAACTGCCGCTCTCGCTTATACTCTCCCTGGCCCCTCCGAGTCGATTCACAATATTTCCAGATCGTTTTCACGCCTCTAAAACCCATGACCGGTAAAAACGACCACCCATGACGTTAGAAGAGTTCCCCGCACTGACTATCAGCATACCCCCTCGTCCATCTCACCACATCTCAAGATGACCTCCAACGTGACTCTCGAGCCTAATTTTTGGCCGACGTGCCGAAGCTGCATGAGCCTATTGAAGCCCAGGTAAGACTGGTGATTACAATTCCCTCGTTGTCATCTGGTTTTTTTCTCTTCGTATAAAGGTCGAGAAACTGATCTCTGGGGACGCAATGTGGAAGGCTGTCTTACCAGGAATAGGCAAACAGCGTACCGCGATCATAGCTATGACATAGGTTGTGGTCGTGGGGATTGGCTCGGCATTTTCTTGACGGGATCCCACTTGATCAATCACTCGACATCCCCATCCGTGGAATCCCCTGACTCCGTAGGCTGCCAAGCATCACACCTTACAAGGACATCGACCCGCGTCGCTCCGGATGAGAGCGCAGCCTGGATTATCTGTTTCTAAAGGCGCTTTCAACAGGGGGAACAAAGGATCAGTCACCAAAGGTTCCATACAATGTCATTGTGAGCAAGGCCCTCAGATTCCAACCCCTTCTCAAGGATCGCCAACAGTCGTGGCAGCTGTTAACCCAGGTCAGGCACACTCAATGAACGATTCAAGAGATTCCCACACACGACCGATAATAAACGCGCGCCATAGGAGAGATTTTCGAGCGCTGGGGATGAAGTTCACGTGCGCGAGTGAGGTCAAGCACGAGAGGAGCATCTGTGTAGAAAACTGAAGGTGGCCAGGTTAACTACCTGAGGAGAGCCACCAGGGTTGCTGCAGGACGAACGCCGTCTCCGCTTCCATATGGGTGGACTCGTTTTAGTATCTGGGAGGGCACCCAGATACATTGAATTCCACAATAAGATGCAATGAGACGGACCAGATTATCGAAAAGCAGACAGAAGGTTGTCGTTTCGTATTCCGATGTTGGTGCCAGAGAATGAGTCTTGTTGCCCAACGACATTTGTATAGAGTGCATTATTTGGGCTTCCCGATTTATTTTCACATCATCTCCGAGCACAAGGTTGAGAGAGAAAGTGAAATTATCTAGCGTCTGCCGGACATGTGACTCCAGCGGCATTTGCTGAAGCTCAGTGATGTCGTTCCAGTAGTTTATCGCCTGACCGGAAAGCTGTGAGAAATCCGAGGCACATGATACCAGTAAGATGAGGAGTTCCGAAGCGGAAGTGGTGAGCTCGTGGAACCCCGAAACCGGGAATGTGAACGCGATTTTAAGCGGCGCAACCGCGTCGTGGATGGTGGCGAATATACTGAGAGGGGGCATCTTGCTCGAGAGTATTGAGCCAAGAGTAGGACTATCTGACGCGTCGTGGGCACCTAGGACGACTTTGTACATGATATCAAGGGTCGCTGGGCTGTGGAAGGTTGCAGAACGAGCGGCCTGCAAGAACGTCGTGACGAATGTCGGGATCGAAAGTACTTGTTGCTCGATTGCGATTCGAAGATAGCGGCCGAGCGTAGGCTCGCCCGGATACGATCCGAACAGGATTAGTATAGAGTCTACGGTAAGCAGCGGCGATGAATGACCTTCATAAGCAAGAGATAACCCGAATGCCCACCAGTTGGATCCACTGGATGCGCGTCAGTGAATATTCGACCATGAGGAATGGTTTAGAAACGCATTTGTCGGCGAGAGATCACTTTGGAATGAGTTCCTGGTGAAGACGTCCGGTCAGAGAGTTTGTTGATCCGTTGATCGAGTGCGATGTATACTCAAGTCGGGATCAAGCATATCAGGTACCACTTCCCTTACCACTGCCCGCCATTTCTGGCCCTGACGGGCAGCAAATCCACCAGACCGGATGCACTCGCTGACAAACAAGCAACCGTTAATTCACCAACATCACAAGGGAATTCCGGGGATTACTGGGGATCGCATTGCGAGCAAAGCGTAAGTAACTGGGGCTAGGCGTAATGTATGTAAGCTATGCACGTATGCACGCGAAGCAATATTTCTACTTTTTCACGAGCGGGGAGTGACAAAGGACGAGAGAGGAAGGCATTAGCGGTGGTAAGCGACAACAACTTTTATATCGTGCTCCCGCGCGAATAACCGGCGGATAAAACAAAGAGGGGACCGATAGGACACGAGGGGTTCAAACCACCTCAAGGAGCTTTGTGACAATACCAGCTCCAACTGAGGGTATCTGTGAGAACCGCAGGTTGGGGTGATATGATATGAATACTCACTGGTCTTGCCACCCTCGCGAAGGGTGAACCTAGTTCCGACCTCGGCAGCGACATCATGGACGAGATCACAAACCATCTCGGCGTTGTCACCGGGAAGGACCATTATATTATAAGCAGAGCGAGAAGTACCACCTGGAAAATGAAGACCAACAGTGATGTCGGCTGTGCGTAGGAACAGCTGAGGGCGATAGCCACCCATGAAGGCAGTGGAGAGACCACCCTCCTCTTTCGTAAGGACCTAGGGATACACAACGTCAACACCGAAACGACGGCCAACCAAGACCAGGATCACTCACGCAGATCTGGGCCTTGAACTTGCGGACAGACTTTATGGATCCGGGGGCGACGATAACCATTCCTCGTCGGATCTGTTCACGCTTCACACCACGCAGGAAAGCACCCATGTTGTCTCCGGCTTCACCACGTTCAAGCTCCTTATGGAACATCTCGACACCAGTCAATGTGGTCTTGAAGTTTGCACCAAGACCAACAATCTCAACTTCAGACCCCTTGGTGATGACGCCTCGCTCAACACGTCCGGTGACAACGGTACCACGACCAGAGATGGAAAAGACATCTGCGATGAAGGCAATCAGAAGACCGGCCCAATGACGGTGATAGGGTTTTTGGATCGTTACCTTCAATGGGCATCAAGAACGGCTTCTCGAGGTCACCTGATCACACGAAAACGCATCAGAAATGTGGTGGGAGAAACTGCTGACATGGACTTACGGGGAGGGAGGTCGAGCCAGGCGTCGCAAGCCTCGATGAGCTCAAAAATCTTCTTCTCACCAATCTCGTGGTCAAAACCCTCAAGGGCGGCGAGAGCTGAGCCCATGATGATGGGGGTCTCCTCACCATCGAAATTGTAGGCGGACAGGAGATCCCTCATTTCCGTTTCGACGAGTTCCAACATCTCGGGATCGGCCATGTCGACTTTGTTAACGAAGACAACGAGTTTCTTGATTCCGACCTGACGGACAAGAAGCAAGTGTTCACGGGTTTGGGGCATCTGACCGTCAGTGGCAGAGACGACAACGATAGCGCCGTCCATCTGAGCAGCATCGATAATCACGTTCATGATATCTGCGAATTGTTCAGTAGCAACACAGAAATAGGAAATAAGTGCATACAATCGGCGTGTCCGGGACAGTCGATATGGCCATAGTGCCTGTTGTCGGTCTCGTACTCGACGTGAGCGGAGTTGATAGTGATACCACGAGCCTTTTCTTCCAGAGCCTTGTCGATTTTGGTGTGGCCGATGAACTTGGCACCACCCTTGCTGGAAAGGACCTTGGTGATTGCGGCGGTCAAAGTGGTTTTACCGTGATCGACGTGACCTATGTCGGAGGTTGGCCGGAAACTGTCACGGAGTGTACAAATTTACACACCAATAGTACCGATACTCATATGGGGCTTTGACCGCGTGTGTTTTGCAGCCTCGGCATAACCTCTGGTTTGCACTTGACGCCTTGCTTGAGTTTTCAGCCCGCGTAAATTGGATATAATCGCGTACCCCAAGAAAGGTTTGGT
>Ga0307513_10002210_pt1 | contig 27185 bp, 35 predicted proteins | sample 15_EM_MG_FD_202174 | JGI IMG/M metagenome (GOLD analysis project Ga0307513, IMG submission 202174) | Populus trichocarpa ectomycorrhiza microbial communities from riparian zone in the Pacific Northwest, United States - 15_EM | ecosystem: Host-associated > Plants > Roots > Unclassified | place...
CCCTGGTCAGGTGTCGTGGTCTGCCGTCGATGACGCAACGGATTTTTGGCAAATAAGGCTTGTTCTCTCCATCCACGCCATCAGCCATTATGCGAGTCTTCACGGATCTGTGGACCTTCACACCACGGCGCATCACCCGGTGGTACACCTTTCGGCCTTTTCCGCGGTTCCAGCTAACAACCGACATGATCAATGACGCTGCCCACCGTCGGTGATAGGTCAGGGAATGGGGGACTTACATGAATTTGTAAGCCCAGATGTCGTCCTCCAGCTCGGCGCTCTGCTTTTTAATGATCCCTTTAGGCGCCATATGAGCTCATTGCCGCAGATGCAGACGAGCCAGGGAGAGAGGAAACTTACAAGGAATCCATTCCATAACCTTCCAATAAGCATGTTTCTCGAGTTGATCATAAACCGGAGACATTGCATCATCGAGTTCCTCTTTAGCTTCGCCTTTGAAGACGAACCTCTCTTGTTCGAGGGTGAACGGGACTTGCGGGGAGCGATGTAAGCGAAGGTGTGACATCTTGCCCCAGACCCAACGGAATGGGGTACCGATACCGGAAACGATGGTAACTGGGATGCGACGCAAGGAGAAACCCTCAAGCTCAGCGCCTTCGCGCCTAACCAATTGAATGGTAGCGGGTAAGAGCGGCTTGGGCGCCGCTTTAATGGAATCGGTGTCCAGTCCAATCTCGTGCTTGAGCATGTGCGCATCGAAAATGATTCCAACGTCAACTTTGAAACACTCCCTGATCATCCACCGAAGGGGGATGCGGGCGAGACTGTTACGTTGGCCGTTCTTCACAGATCCGCCTCCGACATCTGAGAGGGTATCTGTAAGTAACGAGTCCACCGCGCGTAGAAGGACTGGGACGTACCGCAATGGGCACCGGCGAAGAACACCTCTTCAACGTCGGTCTCTGACCCAGTCATGGCATTGACGTGGAGCTCATACTCGTAGGATTTTCCAGACCTCTGTCGTCTTTCCATCTTGTTGTGGCTGTTAACACTAGCTCCATCGTTGTGTTCGGAAACCTTGGTGTCTTGCTTCTGTGGCTTGGGTTTTCCACCGGTGCAGAAGGAGGGGATGAACTTGACACGGTGCTCGTCGAGAGCCAGTGCATGACGGAAGTGCACGATGGCATTGTTCGAGCCGGAGAACGGCAAGTGTTTTGGGATCAATCCGACAGACTGCACGGTGTCCCTATGCGGAGGTATGAGACGAGAGTAATTGATTGGCAGGTTGGGTGACATACCAGACGCCAAGGAACTGGATCCTTACGTCGATGGAAAAGGTTCGCTTGAACTGCAAGCTCAACTTGAGACCCTCGTCGTCATCCCTCGCATACATGGAGTATGCGAACGGCAGCTGCTCTAGATTGCACGGAGGGAGAAGTCCAACTTTCTGAAGCATGCCGGCGAGGGCGCGAGCTGTGAAGGCCCCACGGGAGAAACCAAAAATACAGATATGATCTCCGACGCGATCTAATTGAATATGGTAAGCTTCCCCGAGAGAGAATGAATTGAACGGTACGATGGACTGACAGTTCTGCATCAAAAAGAGATATCCGTCTGGAAATGGTCGGTCAGGCACAATTGTGGGAGGCAAGGAGGGAATGAAAGACCTTTAATGTGGTCGGGGAGGTTCCAAGCAATCATCTCGTCCAATAATTTGGAGAAGCCCGCAGCGAACGGCGTCCGGATGACATCGCTTGTGTAAGTGCCGATTCCGGCCTGATAGATAAGACATGAGGACGCGGATTCTACGTAGGACTGGATTGAATGGGATTACCTGATAATAAACGAGCTGCTTGGTGGGATCGTCTTTCTTCAGCATCGCCAGGAATTGCACGACGTTGGAGTTCTGTGGGTGCCGTGTTCAACGGCCTGAGATAAGAGGGATTCGAGAGAGCTGGCTCACATCCTGGTCGAACGAGTCTCCAGTACCATCGAAGCACAGGACCAAGGTACGGTGCCTGCCAGGCGTATCAGGGTCGGGTGTCCATTCGCGAGGATGCTCGTATGGAGGGGTGCAAGTGAAGCATGCGTTCACTTCAGGGTTGAAGGTGCCGCCTTCGATGGAGATGGGGCTTGGGCCGAGGAGAGGGATGGTAGCCATTGTGGGGGTGGGGAAGAGACGAACGGAAGCTTATAAGGCCCCCAGGAGCAGTGACAGCGCCCATTGCCGATGCTGAGAACCTGCAAGACCGGGCAGGTTCATGGATGGTTGAAAGTCACTCGATTGATCCGTCACAGCTATTCGGGTAACTCGCTCATCTTCCCTCCCGAAGACAGAACATGGATCAGAACGGCGGTCCCCCGCTCGGAAAATTCCTCGTGTCCTCAGGTGCGCCCTTCTCTCCTTCTTGGCCCCCTCTGTGCTTACCTTTGCGAAGAAAAGGCGACGAGGGACAAGGCCGTGAAGCATCTCGTCCAGTTCCTCTCCGCTGGCGGCGCCCTGTCTGATGATCTCGAACTGGCCAAGCTGTGGAAGGGAATCTTTTACTGTACGCCGCCTCTTTACCGCCCGACAAGATACTAATTGTTTTTTGGAAGAAGGCTACTGGATGTCCGACAAACCTCTCGTGCAGCAGGCCCTGGCCACAGAACTCGCGGATATCCTGCTCAAGATCCCTGACCCATCTTCCTCCCTCCTCTTCCTCAAGGGCTTCTGGTATACCATCGTCCGTGAATGGCACGGCATCGACCGCCTCAGGTGGGCTGACCACGAGTCGAATCTATCTTTGCTATTGACATTGCACGCAGGATGGACAAGTATTACCTGTTGATTCGGCGTTTTACTAACGCCTGCTTTGGTCTGCTGATCAAGAATGACTGGGCTCCACTCCTCTGTGAAGAACACAACGCGATCCTCCGCTCTACCAACGGCCCTCTATGGTGAGCCGCTAGCCCTTCTTCGCTTCGCTCAATAGCCGGAAGCGCCGACTAACCCCCGAGTTTTACTTCGTCGATACAGTCCCTCGGATCCCGGGGTCCCACCAGGCCTAGCATATCACCTTAGTGAGATCTGGCTCACAGAACTCGACAAAGCCTGTGCTTCTCCATCACCGTCCGCGGGTCACATCTCCCGGAAACCCGTTCCCCTCAAACTCGTTCTCGCACCGCTCATGACGCTCGCCGCCGAGACCCCAAATAAGGTGACGTACAAACAGATTCAAACCAACCTCATGGAGCCTTTGCTTGCCGCGCTCTCCCTGCCACCGGAGTCGGAGGAGCGAACGCAGCCGAAGCGGGCAGATCCGAGCGACGTCAAGGATAGCTTCCCCAATTTGTTGGCCAACTCGTGTTTATCCCCGTCGGACGAATCATCAGATAGAGGCCGGTTACGGAAGGGCGTGCTGGAGTACATATTTGAGGTGGCGAGCCGGGAGGATTCAAGGGACTCGAACCGGAGAAAACTGTACGCGATCTGCAACGAAAATCTCGACGAGGATGACGATCCCTAGGGGTTCCTCGACTCGGCATTTCCGCTCTCACTCGAAAAACGCTATCCCTATGCGACATGTTGTATGTGTCGTCGAATCCGAAATATTACATAATGGTGCGGGTCACCCGGCCAGCAACACTTTCTGATAGAGTGACGAACTCGCATGGGCTGGCGAACGTTTCTCCGCCGCCTCTTGATGGGGCCGGCAGGCACCCATGTTCGAAAACGCATTACATATCAAACCGGAGGCGATCCGGTGGTAAGCGGGCTATTGAAACACTTTCGGTTATCTTCCCCGCATGTGGCGGTGCCGGCCTCGACACTTGTGTCGGATGTTCCGGAGCGCGCCCTGCCTGTGACGGGTACCTACCTGTTGGGTGTCTGACGGACAGCAGAAGCTTAAGCCCGTCCTGAAAATCCGGAGTGTTTGTTACCAGGAGAACGTCCAGTCGCGTTAAAGCGAACGGTGAAGGTGAGGTTATTGTGATCACGTCATTACAGGGCTTCCGATACGCTTGGACAGGTTGACGTCTAATGGTGTGCCTTTGACTCCTCGGAGTCGCCGCCGGTAAGTATCCCGACCTAACCGTAGGCTGGGTGATCACGAGAGTCAGCGTCGTGTACCAGTACTTAGGTGTTTGGCTCGGCGCGAGCCTCTAGGCTTGGTTGGGCGGCCGCTCTACCCCAGGGTACCCACCCCTTGGAACTGCACCCGAATCTCGATTTGGCTGATTTGTGAATATGATTCATTGACTATGACCCTCTCGTTGCAGCGCTGAGGTAACGATACTCAAAACCTCCCCCCCCTCGTAAACCGTTGCTCCAGATCATCCTTCTCACGTTGGAGGACTCGTGGATCCGCGAATCATGGGTGCAGATCAAGAGGTCATCAGTTGCACGTACGACTGGGGGATACCGTCCTGGTGTGACGAGCATGCCGCGGGCTTGCGTGAAATAAAGAGAGTGATTCAAAAAAAAGAAGGGTCCCGGGAATTGCTTGTTGATTTTACTTTGAGGGTGACACCCGAATACAGTCGTCGCTGTACGTGTAGATGTTTAAATTTTGACTTCACCCTCGTCAATTTCATATACCCGTTGATAGCTTTAAGCATCAGGAAGTCCCCAGAGGACCAGTCTCTTGCATGTTATCGGTAGAAAGAAACGAGGACGCTCTTGGGCACTTGCAAGATAACGCATCAATTGCGCCCGCATCGAGTACTGGCGTAGAATCGGCGAGTTCTGGGGATCCTTCCAGGCTCCCGCCGCGGATGGGAACGAGTCGGGCTGGAAGTGTGCAAATGTACGCGGGGCTGTAATCGTGTGTAGACGACATGCATAGGCGAATATTCGGGGACTTTGAGGGAAGACGCAGAGATCCGACCGCAAACTCGATCGCGTCCATCTCAAAATGAGCCAACCACGAATATTTCATCGAATGGCTCTGTTCGCACGAGGCGCGCCAGAAGGGACGGTCGCCTATTTCCATCACGCCTCGGGCACCTCAACTCACAGCCTGTGCGCCTCACCGCTTTCTCGCCGCCGCCTTGGGTCTCGACCATGCAAACCGAGTCTCAACGACCGAAGACGAGGGATGGAGTAATCTCATCGCTGAATATCGCCATCGAAGGACTGAATCTCGCGAAGGAGCTCGCGGACATCACCCCAGCAAAGGCCGTTTTTGGTTCAGCCAGCGCCCTCCTCACGCTGATCAAGGTGTGTTCCCTCCCCTTCTGCGATGAGGTGGCCCAAACTCATACGCGGCCAGGACACCATGATCAACAAACGGGACTATGTCGACCTCGGGTTAGCCTGCGCGGATGTATGCGGAGCCCTCGACCGTGGGGTGGGCGGAAAACGATTGGACGAGCTCAGCCGATCCGTGTGCGAGGCGATTGGACAATTGACAACGTGAGTTCCACCGACGATCCATATTGTACGTGCTTTTCTCACTGTACCCTTGATCTCAGGACCATGGCGGAAATCCAGCGCAGGATCGTCGAGAAAAGAGAACGGGGTCTATTCTCCCGGCTTGCGCACGCGAAGAATGACAAGGAGACCATCGCGGCCTGGAAGATGGACCTCATTAGAATCCTTCAAGTCTTCAACGTATGTTCAGCTGGTCCCGGTCGACTATCGCTGATCGCCTCCTTCCAGACCGAGTTGGCTCTGAATACCCACACCATAGTTTCTGACATCCGCCAGGACATGTTGAAAGGTTCCGAGGATAATGGGGGTAAAGATGAAGCGGTAAGTGGCATTCATGCTCTACCCATCAACCGAACAGACAGTGACAGTTGGCTAGGCCCAGACTAGGTCGGCGATCTCGAATATTGCGGGACCACATTCTTACGTTTCCATCTAGGATACTTGGGGAATCACCTCCCTCGCCGCCCAGGATCTTTTTTGGACGCGACGAGTTGATCGGGAAGATCGTCGGTCTGGCAGACGACCTGACTCCGGTTGCTCTCATTGGTGCCGGTGGGATCGGCAAGACGTCCATCGCCCTGAAGGCCCTCCATCACGATCGCATCAAGCAACGGTTTGGCGAGAATCGTCGATTTATCCGATGCGACCAATTCCCAGCGGCACCGGCCCACTTCCTCGCTCAGCTCTCCAAGGTGACCGGTGCAGGCATCGAAAGTCCCGAGAATTTGGCCCCCCTGCGTCCGTTCCTATCCTCAAGGGAGATCATCATCGTCCTCGACAACGCGGAATCCATTCTCGACCCGCAAGGAGCGAATGCTCAGGAGATATATGCCATCGTGGAGGAGCTGAGTCGATTGGAGACCATATGTCTCTGCATCACGTCCCGCATCTCTACCATCCCTCCCGATTGCAAGACCCTCAACATCCCGACATTATCGATCGAGGCTTCGCGCGACACATTCTACCGGATCTACGATCATGACGAACAATCCGATTTGGTCAACAATATCCTGGAACGGCTCGACTTCCATCCACTTTCGATCACCCTCCTCGCTACCGTTGCGCATCATAATAAGTGGAGCATGGACCGGCTTACAAGAGAATGGAAGAATCAGCAAACGGGTGTGCTGCAGACAAAGCATAATAAGAGCCTCGCCACCACGATCGAACTTTCGCTCGCCTCGCCCACGTTCCGGGAACTTGGCCCTGATGCTCGAGAGCTACTCGGAGTCATTGCGTTCTTCCCTCAGGGTGTTTACGAGAACAACGCTGGCTGGTTGCTTCCCACCATCTCGACCAGAGAAAACATCTTGGATGGGTTCTGCATTCTTTCCCTCACATACCGAAACAATGGGTTCATCACAATGCTCGCACCACTCCGGGACTATTTCTGTCCCAAAGATCCCAGGTCGTCTCCACTCCTTTCCGCAACCAAGGAACATTACTTCAGCCGATTGTCGGTTGTCGTTGATCCTGGAGAACCTGGGTTCGAGGAGGCACGATGGATCATGTCAGAGGACGTGAACGTCGAGCACCTGCTCGATGTATTCATGTCCATTGACACGGAGTCGGATGACGTCTGGGATGTCTGTGCCCATTTCATAGAGCATCTCCGTTGGCATAAGCCGCGGCTGGTCATGTTGGGACCAAAGATCGAGAGGCTCCGGGAGGACCATCCCTCCAAGCCAGGATGTTTGGTCAAGCTCGCATTGTTGTCCCACATTCTTGGAAATTCCATGGAGGTAAAACGACTTTGTGCTCATGCCTTGGAGCTCTATCAAGTGCAAGGGGAGGACCGTGGGGTCGCTGTAACGTTGGGGCTCCTATCTGTTGCAAATCGGCAGCTACAGTCCTACAAAGAAGGGATACAACAGGCTGAAGGAGCGTTGAAAATTCTCAAACGGCTTGGTGATCCAGTGTCACAAGCACGGTGTTTGAAAGACCTCGCGTGGTTGATGTACGACGACGGCCAGATCGATGCCGCAGAGAAAGCCGCATCCCACGCAATCGATCTCGTTCCGGAGAAGGGCGACCAATTTCCGGTCTGCGATTGTCACCGTCTTCTTGGCCACATATATCGTTTCAGGGACAATACAGAAAAGGCCATTCACCATTACGAGACAGCCCTCGGAATTGCCTCCTCTTTCAACTGGGACACTCAGCTGTTTTGGAATCACTGCTCCCTTGCAGAGGTGTTTTTCGATGACTGCAGGTTTGACGACGCGTACATTCACATCGGACGGGCCAAGTCACACGCAGCCAACAATGCGTACTACCTCGGTCGCGCAATGGAACAGCAGGCTACTTTTTTATACCAACAACGTAGGTTTGAAGAGGCGAGGTCTGAGGTTCTGCGTGCCGCCGAAGTTTTCGAGAAGGTCGGGGCTGTGAATGACATGGAGAGGTGTAGAGAGCTCCTCCGGAAGGTCGATATAGGGATAAACAATGGTGAGCTTTCTGGAGACAGAACTACTTCCTGTGGGTACTCATTCCCCCCCTCCCTAAGCTCGGGGGGCCGGATAGTGGTGTCAGCGACTCCGTCGATTTCCAGATGTATCCTCCCGCAAGTCACCAGCACCTTTTTCCTTCACAGTGTCTGCCATGAGATCATTCGATGCCAGCACCATCCCCATTTATCTTTATTGGCCTTCTCTACCCGTGCACATCATTCCATTTTCATTATCCCCCTACTTGCCATTGATCTACATCTTGGGTCATCTGTTTCCCCGTCCCCCGCACCATGTTTGTTTCGCATTTGTGTATTCTATCTACTACCCGCCGTGTTCAGCTGTTTGGTTCAGCGATGCTGCGGCTTCCAAGCCACTCACCTCGACAACTACGTTGTAGATAAGATAGGATCCTGATCCAATAACACCAGGTCTGGGAGTTGGTTGCTGCCCCACGGAAGCATCTACCACAATGTCGATGAATGATAATCACCCGCTCGAGCCGTTGCCTCCTGAAAACTCTCCACCCTGACGCCGATGGGCAGGGTGTGACGGAGTAGCGAACGGGTGAGTTCCTTCGATTGACCTCGAACGCCGTATCGACTCGGCTGTTATCCACACCCAAGATGACACTCAAAGCCCTCCTTCGTAAGCCGTTACTGCGGATCGCTTGCACGTACAACTGGGGGATACTACGAATGCGTCGATGCGAAACATCCAAAACGATAAGGGATGTCGCACGAACATGTTGCGGCCTTGCGTGAAATAAGGGGAGTAGTTCGAAAAAAGTAGACCATAACAGTCCCGGGAATTGCTTGTCGGTTTTGCTTTGAGGGCGACACTCGAATACAATCGTCACTGTACATATGGATACTTAAATTCTGACTTCACCCTCGTCAGCCTCATATAGCCGTTAATAACGTTAAGCATCAGGGAGTTCCCGGAGGACTAGTCTCTTCCATGTCGTGTCCTTCCACCACCCGTCCATACTCTCGATCTTATCCCACAGCGCATCTTCATCCACTCCATATATCGCATACTTCGGCCCATCCGTCGGTATGCGCTCGCGCTTCGCAGCTTCCAAGGCAGCCGGGTTCTCCCCCCTGTTGGGAACATCAAGATCCAAGAAGTACCGTGATAAATGTGGGGCGCGGAATGCACAACTCACCTTAAGAGCCCTAACAGCTCCTTCCGTTCCGGAAAGAACAACCTGGGTTCCAAAACCGCCAGCAGCGCCAATGCGATCCTAAACAAAAACGAATCCCCCTCTAACAGCAAAACATCCCACACGTGCGCGCAAGTGTTGATATCCAAATGGTCCAGAAATAGGGGTATGAGCCAATCCGGTAGGTAATGCACTGGGGAGAGCTGGTGTTGCTTGAAGTTGAAGTAAACTAAGAAGAATGGTGCGGGTCAGCCCCTCCTGCTTTTCCGCCGGAAGATCAGTGGATTTCTTCTTACTTTTTGGCATTGCGTCTGCGAGCAGGGTATCGAATATCCTGCACAAAAGACAGAGCATGTTTGTGTGGGTATACCTCTTGCCCAGGGGTGGTATTTCACGCGTTACCTGTAATAAGCTTCGACCTACCACGCGGGAATGGATTAGTCCATTTAACCCTGAGGCTGAACCACACAACAGGAAATGACAGGGCTCGACTTACATCATCCTTTGCTCCAGGTCCGCCAAAAAACGACCTCATACAGTGCCTCTCTAACAGATTCCTCATCGCAAGGAATCCTTCCGGCGCGCGCATGTTCAACAAAAACATCGCCGCGATCTTGGCCACCCCATGAACATACCCCAAACCCTCGTCCCTCCGTGAGACCACCCACGCAGAGAGCATATCCTTGAGTTCCCCATACATCGCTCCGAATTCTGGATGAAAGAGGTGCAGGTTCGGTAACGTCGTGAGGATGTCCGCGTCGATCAACGCGAGGGTCTCTGAACCGAGCGACCGTTTGGCCCGTGCCAGACATGTACGGTACGAATCTTATAACCAGTGAGCGAACGAAAAGTGCCCGTTTGGGGAGAGCGCTACCTTTGCTCAGGGATAACGGATTTCCCACCGCGCTTTCCCACATCTTCCCCCTCATCGACGTCGGGACACCTTGCCACCACAGCTTCCGTAGTTCAGGATTCCTATGCACAATCTTCCAATCTGGCAGAATCTGTTTCTCCCATATATGGGCGATTTCTTCCGCTTGTTTCTCCCGTGCGAGTCGTCGCTCTTCAGCGGCTTTTCGCTTCTGTTTCTCTGGATGCCGTAGTCACACGGAGGATTGCGAGGGATCCATGGGCGGACAGAAAAAAGCTGAAGGTCAATACGATTGAATCCTCAAAATACGAAAAAGTAGCGCAAGGTTAAACCTAAACGAATCGGACCGAAACTCACCAATAAGTCTGCTCTGCTTCATCATAGCTTCCCAGTCCGCCATATGTTTCAAATCTTCATTTTTGGGCTTTGGCGGCAGGAATGTCGGTCTCGTCTTACTGATGACCTTATCCAACGCACTGGGCCCCACAGACCTAGATGGCCGGTGTCCGCGCCTGGGTGGTTCCGACTGTGAAGAATTGGGTGGAGTGGAATTCGGGGTAGAAGCAAATCCAGACGTAGTAGTAGATGAAGTGGAAGTTATCGAGCTGGATGAAAGTACTGTCTCTGCAGAATTTGGTGGAATGTGATTGGTTTCGTTGGGAGTGTGGGAGTCCTCAGCCGAGTGATGATGAGTGGTCGGTGATGGGAGGTCTGGAACCGACTGGCTGTGGGTCCGGTGATTAGGGAACAATCCCGAAGTCGGGGTAGACGTAGATGTATACGATGAAGTGTAGGCATGACGACCGTTATTCGACGTGGATGGGAGAGGTGGGGGTTGCGGGTGTTTCGGAGACGGAGTCTGCGCTCCATCTCTGTCCTGAATGTGTGGGTTTGAAGGTTCCGGAAGTGTAATTGTAACTTGCTCAACTCGAGGTTTCCCGCCTTGTGAAAGGTCAATATGCACAGCGTGAAACAGACCTTCTTCGCCCTCTCCCGTATCCCCTTCTTGATCCTCCTCCTGCACTACCTCTTCCTCCGAAGGTTCCAATGATATCTCGATGGATTCGAGGTCCTGAACGCTGTCGCTCAACGAAATCCTTGAGAAATTCTCCAACGATTCCACAACAGGCGAACCGTCCTGACTGTCCTTCTCGTACCCGTACCCGTGACTATAACTCGTACTCCTCGACCACACTTCGGGGGCTCTTCCGGGAACATGGGCCGGCGAAGCATTGATGTCGAGCGTAGATACAGAAGCGTCTGGATCTTGCACCCGCATCGATCCATTACGATCGTGTCCAGGGTTACGGATAGAGACACCAGCGCCGGTGCCTAACTCATCGTTATCAACGCCGTTCTGATTTCCAGTGGACGAGGTTTCTCCGGCAGCGAGTGCACGAGCGAGGGCGGCGCGGATCGTAGCGGGGTTGAACTCGAGCGCAGCGTCCAGAACACCATCATCTTCCGAAAATGCGTCGTCGAGGCTGAATCCTGGTCCCGGCTTGGAGAACTGCGGGGCGTCCGTGTGAGCCTCTAGCTTGTCATCGTCGGCGTCCCACATCTGTGAGCGAGAAGGTCGGATGGAGGTGAACTCGGTGAGATGGTAACGGCCGGGGCAAGGATCACGGGCTGAAGCTCAAAGGAAAGTCTCAAGTCTCAGATGATCGATGGTGGTTACATCAAAGTTGGTGACAACGGTTGAGCCAAACACGGCCCAGGTACCAGGCATGATACATCATGTTTAGTAGTGCCTCATGACGTTTACGATCCAGAAAAATCTGTTTTCCTTTGCTTGTAGGTCTAGCGGTATGTACAGAAACAAGGTACTCAAATAGTAGCCGAAGAGATGTGGAACCACTTGGAGACTGAGCGGGAAGTTAGCGTGGTGCCGTAAACTGGGATCGGATTTGAACGTACTAGATGGGTCAATGGGTGCGGGAGGGAGGTTTGAGGCGGGAGGGATGGAAGCGTAGGCGGGGTCGTTCCTGGAGGTGAATCCAGGAGAGTTGGTGTTGGTAACATTGCGGCTGAAAGCGGGTGAGCAAGTGTGGAATCAAGTTACCCGGACAGGCCTACATGGATATTTCGCCAGGAGAGGTGTCACCGTTGATGAGACGGCGCCAGGCCTCATGGGTTTCGTGGACGATCTCCATAGCGTACTTCTTGTTCTTGGCCTCGCCAGAGAAGGCGAACTGGTTCTCAGGCTTGCCATCGGGGATCTTGTAGATCCTGGAGGGGTAAAAGATTGAGATGGATAGTCATATAAAGCGCATATAGTCCATACCTGAACCACTCGTTGGTTGCCCTGATGAGACCGGGTAAGTGACGCTCGACATCCTCAATATCGTTCAACTTGGGTGCGAGAGGATCGGCGACATCAACGACAATGACCTTCCAATCGGTCTCGCCCTCGTCGAGGAGGGCCATGATACCGAGGACCTTGACCTGTTTGACTTGACCAGTGTAGCCGATCTGTTCACCGATCTCGCAAACATCGAGAGGATCGTTGTCGCCCTTGGCCTTGGTTTCGGGGTGAGCGTGGTTGGGGTCCTCCCAGGTCTGAGAAACCGTTACTACTTCAACAGGAACGCGAGTGAACACGTGGGATGTGACGGACCTGAGGGAAGGCACCATAGTTCCAGATGTAACCGTGGTGAGGGAAGCAGTTGCGGACGAAACGCAAGCGACCCTTCTTGATGTCCTGTTTGATGGGATTGAATGCCTCTTCCTTGGAGATCTCGAGCTTGGCGTTGGTCCAGCGGGGGACCTCGACGATCATGTTGAGGATGCCATTGCTCTGGTCGGCAAAGAGAGGAATGTCGTGGAAGGGGGAGACGACGGCTCCGTTTTGTTCAGGGTAGACGCGATGATCTGGTGCAAGTTGGTGAGTCTACTGGCGACAGATCTCCGCGAGATTATCCGAAACGTACCGAAGGTGTTGGGGGCACCGACGACGCGGGGAGAGAATTCTGGGAAGACGATGAGGTGGCGCAGGGAGGACGAAGGCAAGGAGGGAGCACGCACGGGAAGTCATGGCGGAGGAGAAGAGACGAGCAGTGAGAGACAATCGCCTTGCCGCGAGAGATAACGGAGAGGGGAGGAACATGGGAGGATCAGCCTTATAAGACTTTTCGCGCGAATCCGATCTCATCGATAACGTCGACCGCAAGCCTCTTTCGAATGATCGCTGAGGTCCTCCTCGTGCTCGCCGGCCATTCCTCGTCACTCTTTCCCAGCGACCATTCGATAGACCCCGCCCTCTTCCCCCTCCTCCATCCCGGCGAACGCGACTGTCTCGAATCTCTCTGCAGGATCGCACAGAGATACCGCGCCATAAAGTCAATCACATCCTCCCTTTCAAAGTCTCCTTCGCAGTATCTCTCCGCGCTATGCGCCGCGTTAAACCAGATCCTCAAACAGGAATACGAGACGCTTGTTGTCGACACTGAAGCACAGATCCTCAAACGCGAGGCCGACTTTGTTGCCGGTGGTTCATTCGTCCCATTATCCGCCGTACGCGCGACTTTCTCCGAATGGGACGCGCCGCTTGTCGCGCTAGAGTCTCTGATGAAAGAGCTCGAAGCTTCACCAGAAAAGTGGACGGCCGGTCCTCTGATCGATCTGCTCATCTCACGATCCAGGACGGGCCTGCACAGGATCGCGTCCATTCTCCAGCGATTGTCGAGATCCGTACAGAGGGTGTGGCGGTCACAGTTGGCAACCTTCATGATACATGGTGCAATCTCCTCGACAGAGCCCATTGCCACCGCAAATTACGTGCTGATAGAGGCCGCGACCCCGTCCTGCATATCTGAACACACACGTGCGTCCATCACATACGTCGGACGTGCCATTGGAACGATACGAGCAGCCAAATGGCACATCCAACTGCCCCGGGAATTGGCGTCCAAACACAGCACGATCCTCGAGAACGTGTTTCCGGAAGACCACCATCGGTTTGACCGCGCAATATCTGCCATCCGTACAAACATCAGCGAATGGATGTGGCTCAACGTCCTAACCCAGAAAGATGCGGAAGAAGCCGTTGACTCCCTGTAAGGACAAGTGCACCGTTCACCTCGCGGCGTCTATTAATGTATTCCAGTGCCAACTACCTTCTGCTGAGAAACGGGGAGTTCGGTCTTTCCCTTATCCGGGAAATTGACCGCCTCAAGACGTCATCCAAGGTTCTGATCAGAGAACAGGATCTCCACCTGGCTCTCCTGCGGGCCTCTATGGGCACAACTGCTCAACATGACCCGCTCTTATCATGTTTACGATTTACCCTTCCTTCAGGTGTGCTCCGCCCGCTGCTCCCAACCCTGAGTCAAAGTACCTCAGGTGCAGAGTCCACTGCATTTGACGATCTTCTTCTCGGAACCCCTCTCATTCTCAACTACACAGTTTCCTGGCCGCTAGACCTCTTCCTTCACCCGCAGGACCTTCAGGTGTATGGCGCTCTGTTCAGTTACCTTTCTGCGCTCCGAAAGACACATACCCGAATACACACGTGTTGGACATCGCTCTCAAACTCGCAACGCGTCCGAAGGCGATGGACAGGGCTCGGTGAAGGCGGAACCGCTGAGGACTTTGAGTTCCGAACAGAACTCCTACGCTGTGGATGGGGGCTTGTCAGGGAACTGAATTGGTTCCTGGACAGTCTGTTGGCCTACACTATGATGGACGTTATCGATGTTGAATGGAGACGGCTCAAGATGCTTTTGTCTGGTACGGACCCCGAAACGCAGAACTCGAGCGGCCACCGTTCGCGCACAGGGCCGGCAGAGTCTACCACCGGACCCGGCCCCTCTCACCACCTTGACTTCACCACTCTCCGGACGATTCACCATGACTACCTCGAACGGATTATCGTGGGAACCTTGCTCTCAAATCAACCACTGACAGCCACAATTCGGTCCGTTCTACAACTGTCCGATCAGTTCGTTTCGCAGATCGAGCGCTGGGGGGGCGATGTCCTTCCAGAGCTATTAATTGAGGGGAGCATTAACGGTGCCGAAAACGAGAGGGTCGGTGACATGGTGCGTGAGCGTCTAACGGCCGTATCAGGAATTAATCAGGCGAGGTCTTTTTTGCTACTTTTCTTCATTTTGCTGATGTCGTAGATGCAGACTTTTCACGATCTGTCGCGATCATTTTACGAGCAACTCACACTGTCAACATCACAACAACCTTTCGCCGCAAGCGCTGACGCTTCTAAGTCTGTCCTGATCAATATGAGCACTGCCAACATTTCCGGATTTCACAGTTTCATCAAGAGGCGGCGGGGGAAAGGTGATGGGGAAGTCAGGCGGCACGTAGAAAGGCTGCTGCTAAGATTGGACTTTAGCGGAGAGTTCTCGAGACCGAGGAATAGGAGGCATAATGGGAAACAGACATAGGTTAGGAACCATCTGGAATTGTGGGCCGAGACTGATCAGAGACGCGTCGGTGGCGTATTGTCAGGGAACGAGGGGCGACTGATACCGGGGCACAATGGGAGGAATGCTGGAAGACAAAATAGTTCGACCAGAAGAGAGGGGGGAAACCTGTTTGTAGGCTGTACCGTGCCACCGCTTAAACTTACACACAGGTCGTGTATTTGACGAGGTTAAGGGCGTTGTGAGTATTCTGGTTAACGACCCGCGAAGAATCTTCGTGTGAAATCCGGGATCCATGGGGGCGGCCTCACGGTGGACATCAAGGCGCCGTCACCGCGACAAAATTAGCCTTCTGTTCTTGGATGCATTATACCAAGTGCTGCGGGCCCTGTTCCTCTCTTCTGCCCTCATATGCTTCCGGCCGCTCGTCCGGCTCCAGCAGCGACCCTCTATCCCCCCCCCCGGCCTCTGCGATGGATATCAGCTCTTTTGACGAATCCCCCTCCGCGACCATTCCATTCATCGGCCCGCCTCTATGCCATCCCCAAAACGTTCCACATTATCGGCGTGATTCCCCCTATAACCACTGGATAGCTTCCGCTGCGGTCGTGTTATAAAGGCGTCCTCTGCTGGTGACCTTTGCATCCCACCCCCCCTTCTTTTTTCTCCTCGTTTCTTGCTTCATATGGTTTTCCTTCACGCCCTTCGCGTTGCACTGGCCTCCGCCCTTTTGTTCACCTCTGTCAGCGGGGCCTGTGCAAGACCCAAAGTCAGAAGGGAGTGGAGGCGGATCAGTACAGCTGAGCGCGCCTCTTGGATCAATGCCGTCAAGGTATCTCTTTCATTTGCATTGGCGCTGTCGACCCCCACTGAGCTCGGGAACTTCAGTGTCTCGCCAGTCTGCCGCACGATCCCCGGGTTGTTGCCACCGTCGACCCTGCACTTTCATTTATCCCACCAATAAACCAGAGCAGCACTTACTTTGACGGTGGGTTGCCTCCCACACTGATACTCCTTTTTGCTGAAACCGATTGAGCAGATTTTTCGTACACTCACATGGACTTAAATGTTTTGGTAAATACGGTTTAACTCTTCCATCCCTATCATCTCAACTTTCTGCAGATTCACGGCACCGGTTTCTTCCTTCCCTGGCACAGGATTTACGTCCAGACTTTTGAAGATCAATTGAGGACACGGTGCAGATACAACGGTGTTCATCCCTATTGGGACTGGACACAAGGTAACGCATTGAATGAAGAGTATTGGATTTTGGTCCTGACCCAAAACTAGATGCCGCCGACTTTTACCACTCAACGATATTTTCCAACTCCACCGTTGACGGCGTCGGGTATTGGGGTGAACCCGACAACGACTTCCAGATCTCCACCGGTGGCTTCAAGGATATCCAGGTCGCCTACCCCGTTCCGCACCACATTCGCCGCAATTATACTCTTCAACCTTTCCTCGCAGGACTGAACGCCCCCGGTGCACCAGCCGTGGACCCTCTAATGATGGTCAACACATCCTTCACAGCAGCGAATGTAAATTTCACTGTCAACTCGTTTACGGGGGATTATGTCAGCTTCCAAGCGTATTTCGAAAACATCTTTGGGCCTCATCCTGGACCCCATCTCATCCTTGGAGCGGATATGTCAGGGTTGTGTCCATTTGGGTTGGCGCCTCCCGACTGCTACCCTGGGATGAGGTGGTCTCCGAACGGTGAGTGGGGTTCCAGTTAGCTGTTTGTATGTGCTGAACGTCACCCGGTGCTCCTCACATAGATCCTCTGTTCTACCTTCACCATGCGGTATGATGTGTCGTCTGTGTGATTGATTGAGGGTCTGACGTGTGCGCTGTATAGATGGTTGACAAGATTTGGTACGATTGGCAACGCCGAGACCCGAACAACACAAATGCATTCGGAGGAGGTTCCATCAGTGCACAGGTGGACCCTTCCCAAGCCCTTACGTACCCCACTGGCGCTCCGCCTTTCCTCAATGTATGTGGCAATCCTCCCAACTAATGTGCATTGTGGTGAAGATGCTAACTTTCCACAGTTGACTTCTGTGATCCCTAGCGATGGCTTATGGGGGAACGTTACAATTGGGGACGTTATGAGCACGACGGGCGAAAGGCTTTGTTACGTCTACGCTTGATTCCCTCTTTGTCTCCTGCATCTACCTCTTATCCTGAACTTTCACGGACAAACTTTGCTACGTATTTATTTTTTGTATACCCATCCGCTCGTTTCTTCACTTGGTGGAATACAGCCCACCGTAATGCCAGAACATTGTCCGCCTCACCTCCAACATTCAGCGATGCGTGACTCCCACCCCTGGTATGTCATCTGAACAAAGCGCGCGATTGAACTGAGCAGAAGGCACCAGGGGTGATGGGGAATAGAAACCTTGGATTGATTGTGAAGTTTGAATCGACATTCACCGGATGTAAGAGAGCGAGGAAACGAAGAAACGCGAGACATTCAGTGTGGGACCACGCGCAGCCAATATGGCTCCAAAACTCCCGCCCCCTATATCGTCTTGACCTCAACATTTCGATGGTTGCCATCCGCCTCTATTATCTCGGCGGGAGAATTTGTTCGGACATCGTGCGCCAACCCCGACCGCGCCTCGTCCTACATTAGGTGCCCCAGCGGCATAACGAGTGCTTATTAGATGAACAGAAAAGCTTCAGACATCAGCATAGAGTCGTCGTCCCTTCAACGGAGAAACCGTGCATTTCAATATCTCCCACAATGGTGAACTTAACCCAGTGCCAACCGGTCGCGGCGGCGCCATCCCCTTCCCGATCACCGGTGATCGCCCTCCAAATCCCCTCATTCTTACTGTACCCCCCTTTTCAATTCTACATACTCCTCTTACTCGTTACACGAATGACACGAGCGACCCGTTTCGCCTCTTACGCGTCCGCAGTCACCCTCTGCTACTTCCTCATCTGGTTCTCGGTGCTCCCGACTCCGTTCATCGCGGAAGAAACGAGAGACCAGATCATGCCGCTGGTTCGTACATTCTTGCGAATCGCGATGAACTACTTCTTCGACTGACGACCCCGTTGCTCTATCGGTATCAATGTGCAGCTTCCGTGGTGGCTACTGGTATCGTTCGGGTCCTATTCGTTGGCATCACTCGGGTGGGGTCTGTGGTCGTTTAGGGATTGTCCGGACGCGTATGAGGAATTAATGCATGTACGTCTACGGAATTTCCTATTTCCATCTGCTTCCGGCAAATCCATCTCTGCATGGAGGGGGTCTTACATTTTCGCGTTTCCAGGAGATACAAGAAGCGAAGAACGATCTGAGGACAAAGGGTGTCACAGTAGATTAAAACACTCTTGAACGTTGAACCGTTGACCGCGTCCTTGTTGTAGCATCATCTTGTTGTGCCACATCTTGCCGGTTACCCGTGATGCTTCAATTGCACCAACTTGTACGTGTTTTCGCGTGGTCAAGGAGACTGTCTTTATCCATGGACGGATACCTTCGTTAAGAGAATGTGAGTTTGTCCGGTACTGTTCACCCAAGACTGGCCCTCTGAAGGTAATGTGTGAGATGAACGTCGACTTCCGACACCATCGGAGAACACACATACCAATTGCATGATACTGGCCCGCTCCGAGGGAGCCAACATATTGATTTGTTCGGGGGTCATCGTAAGAACCTTAACCAACATAGCCTACAAACCGTATGTCACCATCTCGCTCGACAAGATAATTGAGGAAGCCCTACCTTTTGATCTTCGGGCAAGTTCTGGAGGTGCGGGGGTAATGCCATTGCGGCCTGCACTTGAGCTCGCGGCGCCACAGGAGGTTGCGGATGAAGTTGGGGAGGGTATCCCTGGTTCTGGTGGTTCGGAAGTGAGGGTAGACCGGGATGTTGAGAGGGGTATCCTTGGTATTGCTGCTGTTGTTGCTGTTGCTGCTTGAGAGCGTGCGTGGGGCCGGTGGGAATGGCTGGGGCCGGGGCTGGCTGTACGGGTACAGGAGTTTGGGATGCGCCAAAGGATGACAGGGTTTTCTATCGAAAGCCGTGAGTTTGGGCCTAGTAAGAAAGGGGGACGAGCACGATACCTGGAAGACCTCCATGTTGACCGCATTAATCTTGACCATCAGATCCATGAGTGCGTACGAGACTTGGGGTTGGGAGTTCAGGATCATCTTCGCCTGCTCCGGGGTGGTTTTCTATTGCAATAGTACGGTATTGAGTGCGGAAATAGGAGAAGGCATGCGCGTGCAGACCTTGAGGTGTAGGAGGAGCTCGATGAGATTTTCATCTGGGAGACCGGCCATTCCAGACACGGCGGTTGTGGAAGTGAATGAAAGAATCCACTGATCATCGCGACTTTGTGTCTTACCACCATCATCCTCGAACCTCTCTGAACTGGCACATCGATATGTTAGCTGAGGGAAAGTCGGTTTGGACTGAAATCTCTGGATTCTCGGAGCCTCGGAAGCTGGAAACCCCTGTCTCTCTGGTTTTTTATATAAGCCGACCGATTCCACTGCTCCCCCCCCCACAACGCTTCAGCCGTTACTGCCATCTACCCAAGTTGACCTTGCGTACCCCCTTTAAACCTTCCAACCCCTTCTATCTTTATCTTCTACCATGCGCGTGTTGATCACGAACTCTCTTGTGCTTGCTGCCATCTCTCTGGCCCCTGCTGTGTCTGCGGCACCGTACGCGGCGACTTCGAGCGTTGACTCCTACGACTCCTATTCGAACGCGACGATGCTCTCTCAGGACTCTGGCCCTTCGTCTGCTCCTGGTATGTTGTACCCCTACGGACGCATCACCACCTTCTCACATTCTGCTTCATCCCTAGGTGTTCGGAGGGACGAAGTCATCCACGTCCAATCCCTCTACGATGCATCTCCTTTTGGAAGGATCTTTGGGCCTGTTGCGGACCTCTTCGGGACCATCGGCATGAACACCATCTCCGATAGTATCCCCCTTACCGAAGCTCAGAAGACGGTCCTTGATCAGCTCCATAACGCGCTTGATGGCGCTGCTGGCAACGTCATCGCACAACTTCCTGCCAACCTCCCACTTTCGTCGCTTTCTTCGAGGTCTCTTGAGGACCGCGAGCTTGTAAACCCTCTTGCTCTCCTGGGTCCCGCTCTCGATCCTGTCTCGGATCTCCTCTCTGCTGTTGGACTTGGGTCGAATCCCGCTGCCCCTTTGACCGACCTTCAGAAGCAAGTCATCGCGAAGCTTCAGACTGCTATCGGCAACGCTGTCGGAGATGTTACTGCCACAGTTCCCGTTAAGCTCGATGCCTTGCCCTTCGGCCATCAGTCCCGCTCGGTCGAGGAAAGGTCCCTGCCAGATATCCTCTCTGCAGTCACCCAGGTTTCGGTCCTCAGCTCCGTTCTCAAACCTGTGCTTGGTCTCATCAACTCTCTCGACATCGCGAATGGAACCCCTCTGAACGATGGTCAGAAGCTGGTGTTGTCTAAACTCCAGGAGGCGATCGCTGAGGCTGCCCAGAACATACAGTCTCGTGTTGCTCCTGTTCATATCGAGCACGCCCGAGAGGAGCACGAGCATCTGGACCACCACCACGATCCTCATAGAGATGATCGCTCTCACGACGAACACAAGGCTGATCGCAAGTTCCACGACGCACACAAGGACGATCATAAGCCTCAGGACGTTCATAAGGCCGACCACAAGTCCCCTGATGCCCACAAGGAAGATCACAAGGTCCAGAGTGCAAATCGAGAAGGCGATCATTGTCGTGAGCCTCGGGACGGACAGAGAGACGGGGGGCACAAGTGGGACGACTGCGAGTACCACGAGGGCGGGAAGGATAGAGATGGAGACTCTCCCTTGCTCAAGATCAACTTGGGACACTCGCATCATCCCTGAAACCTGGGCAAATCCTTACTGCGCCGAACTGACCCCCAGTTCGCGGTTGGGTAGTGACGCATTTTCTTCGCACTCCTTCGACTCTTTGCTTTATTTATCTGCTTATTTTGTCCGCTCGTTACACATGTATCTCTCTATCCTAGAATTCTATGCCCACATTCTATGACGACACTTTGATGTTGGTGTGATTATGAGACCTGCGAAGATACTCAGCGACCAACGAACCCTTTCTAAAACACCCGGTCATGCCATGAGGTTCATCTAGACATCGTGGACATGACGTACCTCGGCTCCAGCCACCAACTGGCGGGTTCGTTTCCACGGTCATCTTCAGTCACCCTGTTCATACATTTCGCATTTCCCCCCCTCATTCGCGGCACTCCTCAAACCTTTTTGATGATTTACGACCCAAAGACCGACCCGCAACTGAAATCGTGGCTCGTGAAAAATTTGGAACCAATGTACGTCTATCCTAGGGTGCACCCTCCCACCTCTCGATCTTCGTCTAGGAATCTGACGCGAGCCTTTTCTCTGTTTTCCTTGACCGGGTTTTCTTTTTCTTTTATCGCAGATGCGATGCCGAACCTGGAGCATTGGCGGACTACATCCTAGCCTTACTGAAACATAACGCCGCCGAAACCGAGCTGAGAGTCGAGCTGGTAACACAGTTGGAAGAATTCCTCGAGAAAGGTGCGTTTTTTATCACTCATCACTCCCTCTGTTTCTGTTCTCTGAACGATATCGTCACTGCGCGGTTTCGCGCTCTCGCAGAGACGCAGCATTTCATCAACCTGCTGTTTAATGCCGTACGATCTCAATCCTACCTCCCTTATAATACCTCTCCCCCGCCCACACCGACCCAACCGCGTAATAACACCAACCCCCCCGCCGCCACCTTGAATGGTGGTGGGATACCCATACCGCTAGACGTGTTGGTCCCAGGACCGAGCAACACTTCCAACCCTCGAAAACGCGGGTTAGACAACCCTTCAGACGACCACGAATATCGGAAAGGACCTCGGCTGGGCAACGACCCCGGGCATCCGGGACGTGGACGTGGTGGAAGAGGTCAGTGGGACGGTCGCAGTGGAGGAAGGGGACGGGACGGTGGTCATGGAGAACCTTCTGGAGAGCATGGAGGGAATCGACCCCAGCAGTATCGACCACCGGATCAGGCGAAGAGGGGAATATGTCGAGACTATCATAGTAAGTGGCCCTCCCACGGATTCATCTGCGTCTACTCATCCCAAGTCAGATAATGGCTACTGCTCGCGTGGTGCCTTCTGCAAGTACTCTCACGGAGACGACGCGGTTGTCCCTTCGCAGCTGATGGGCATGGGAAGCATTCCCCCAGCGATGCTACCGTTCATGTCTATGATGAACAATGCTATGTTCCCAGGAATGAACCCTATGGAGGGTGGGAACGCTTACGATCCAAACGAGAGGATGGATATGCAGCGAGCACCGATGATGCGGAGGCAGGACGTTCCTATCCCAACCTCGGGAGAACTTCCTGTGATTCAGGATCTCACCCCGTGGGTGCCTCCCGAGGAAGGAGTCTCCCAACAAAATCCTGACCAGCAACAGCCTGGACAATCGAACATGGTGGTGGATCCTACCACGTCGCAAAACCGTATGCCGCCCGGACAGCTCGGTCACCATCCGTACGGTCAAGGCCAAGGGACCCGTGGTCGACGGGGTCGAGGAGGACCTCGAATCAACGGAACCTTCCCTTCACACGCCATACCCTCCGACCCGTTCAACTCTCCGTCATCAGACTTGCAAGCACAACAACCACCTCGACCAGACCGTCGACAAGACAAGACTTTGGTGGTGGAGAAGATTCCTGAGGATCGTCTATCTCTCGGCTCGGTGAACGATTGGTTTAAGCAGTTCGGTACTGTGACGAACGTTGCAGTGGACCCGCCGACAGCCAAGGCCTTGGTTACATTTGCGGAGCACGACCAAGCGTGGAAGGCTTGGAAGAATGAGGAAGCGGTCTTTGGGAATCGGTTTGTGAAGGTCTATTGGCATCGACCGCTTGAAGGGCGAGGCGGACGTGGGATGAAAGCTTTGGAGGTTTCCGCAACATTGGTCGGGAAGTTACAAAGCAACGAGGACGCCACTGTCCAGCCGGCTACCAATGGTGACGCCGGGCCTGTCGCTTCGAGTTCTACCGCTCCCCCTCTCCCGAAAAAGCCGACCACGTCGACCTCGGGTGCTGTACAGGAGCTTGCGGCGAAACAGGAGAGATTACAACAGATGATTGCGGAACAGAAGGCTCTGATGTCTCAACTTGGTACAGCGACTGCAGAGGAGAAGAAGGAGATTATGGTGAAGTTGAGGAAGCTTGGGGAGGACATGAAGGCACCAGCACCAGCGCCGCCGCCGCCTACAGAGAAACAGGAGGATGTGGAGATGGAGAAGGCTGATCAAGAGACCAGCAAAAAGGATGGCAGGGAAGGTGATGGACAAGAGGAGAGTACGGAGGAGTTACAAGCTAAGCTGGCCAAACTCAAAGAGGAGGTAACCGCGTTCTTTATTTCGTTGACCCGTAGCTCTTGCTGACCGTATTGGATTCACAGGCAGCAAGTCTCGGCATTTCAGAAGCGGAGCAATCGTATGGTCCGTACGGAGGGTACACTAGACCCTGGCGTGGACGAGGACGGGGTAGGGGGGGTCACTTCCGCGCACGTGGAGGACCTCCGAGGGCCAGTATGAAGTTGGATAACCGACCCCGGAAACTGCTGGTCAAAGGTGTCCCAGAAGCGTCTGTGGAAGTTGCCGAGAACTGGTATGGGGTACGTGTCTTCTCCTTTCTTATCCCAAGTTTCGTCGTTGAGAGGAGAGCTTGTAGACAACGAACGGGGTCGAGAGTGTTGAGCGATTGGTAGATGGTGATCTCATTGTTTCGTTCAAAACAAGGAGTTCTGCGGAACAGGTCCGTCGAGTTTTACTTTTCTTCTTAACGTGATTCTGACAGCGGATTGCAATAGGGGCACGCCAAGGGAACGAATTTGCCAACCGTCGGACAAATTCAGGTTTCGTGGTACGCCCCAGGGCCCGGGCCTTTGACAAAACCTGCTCCTTCGGAACAGCCAGCGCCGGTAGAGATAGGCGGTGGGACTACGGGTGGGGGAAGCGCGGTGGTAGACAAGGGCGCACCAGAAGAAGAGGCCGTGGCGAGCGGATGGGGCGATGACGGGGAGGATGCCATGGGAATGTTGTGAACGTTCGGCTACGTTCGGTGTTAGCAAGGTCCACTTATTTTGCCATCGGGCAGGAGAAGTAATTGCTCACAAGGTCTCCTCGCAGATCGATAGCGAATGTTATCCCTCACACATGCTCGAAACAGAGACCGGCTGGTACTCTCTTGCAACTCATGCAAAGGGATGTTTTTCCTGGCAATATTTTTCGTGTCTTTGCGAGGCGCATGCATGTGGACAAATTTGAGCGGGCCCGACGATCGAGGCCAGTGACATTGTCAATCAACGGGTGCCTGACGGAGAGCGGTTGGTTATAAAACATCGACAACTCCTGTCATACTTCTCTTCTCGGTGGACCTCTTCGCTCTTGTTTTCTCTTCACATTTTCTTCATCCACACCCTTTCAACCCACTCAACCACACACTATGCGGATTTTCTCACTCATCACAGCCTTGGCTGCACTTTCCACCGCCGTCGTAGGTGCCACTCTCCCTCGCGAGGACAACTGTGGGTTCGAGATCGGATGCGAACTCGCTCAGTTGGCTTCCAAGCGTGATTTCTCCGGTGAACATGCCACCGGCACAGTTCGCGGATTGACCAATGCCGCGCTCCTTCGCAGGGGTCTCCCACTCAAGAACCCGATCATGCGACGCGGTACGTTCATGTAGTTGTGGCGCGATTTGCGCCATCTCTTACGAGGTATTGTCCCAGGTACTCCCGTTCGCCGTATCAACCCTTCTGAGACGCCCAAGCCTGAGCCCGAGCCCGAGCCTGAGCCTGAACCTAAGACGATCGTCCACCGTGGAATCATCAGCGTCACGATGGCAGGTGGCGGCGGCGTTCTGGGTTACGTCTCCGCCACCACTCTCAACGGCCAGTACCGCTACAGTGACATCTCCAGTGCTCTTATTGTGACCTTTGAAACGGATTTGTCCGGTTCTGGTACTCAGCTGAATCTTGTCCCTGAGGTCGGTTTTGATTTTCCTCAATGGGGGCTCCGCTTCTCACCCCGTTTACGTCTAGAGTTCCGCCTCGGGCTTCAATTTCTTGGGTCTTGTCCAGGGTCGTGACAATGCAAACTCTGTCTTGTCCTCGGGATCCTACCAGTAGGTCATCGAGGCGTTCTCCCCACATCACCCGGACTGATTTACCCACCTGATAGGTACGTGTATCTCGCAAGCACGGATAAAAGTATGATTACGTCTCTCGGCTTTTTGACGGCAGTTCATTAAAGTGTTGAACCACAGCTGTCCCCGGTTCCTCTCCTGCAACTGTTGGAAATTCCTACACCGTTGCTACCGGCCTCTCACGGACCTCCGAGTCTGCTGTGGTGTGTACAATGGCCGATTCAAGGCTTCATTATCTGACCCCCACCTCCACAGTGGACCTTTGATTCCGCCACCGGAGTTTTATCCCCACGCTGGGTCAATACTGATGGATGTACGTCTCCAGTCGTCTCATTTGTTCTCGGACGTTCTGATTAGTGTCCTAGCAATTCCTGCGGTCGAGTACTTCGTTCAGAGCACTGCGATCTACATCGGCGGTGACATGGAAGCCTTCCATTCCAGGTACCCCGCCCCAGTTATCCCCGTTGTAAGCCTACCACTCCTATCTCGATACTCATCTACTAACCCCTTCCCCAGGTGCTCGGTTTCATTTCGCTCCAGTGAACTCACACAAAACTAGCCTTAGCCGTGGACATTGATTAATTACGATCGGACTTACCTTTAACCCACTATGCCATTACCCCTGCCGTTCCTAGGTTTACTTCGTCATTCCTACCCTCGGTATTTACTATCTGGAGACTGAATCTTGGTCTATGTATACATGGTAGTACTTTCAACAGTGTTTCTTTCTCGTGGTATCGTTGTGACTTTCCGGGTCACAACTGTGACCTATATCACGTGCCAAGAGTTAACGCGATCGGTCAACTCCAATTAGGCCGCCTGTTCCAGAACGCGACCTCCATCCCCTTCACGACCCTCGGCTATGTCGGATGACTATTTCTTTGGCGATGAAGATCTTGATAATTCGGCCTTCATAGAGAGTCTCGATGCTTTTGAGGCTACACACAACCTCCAACAACAGCAGCAAGTAACCAAGTCCGCTCCTGCGCCTGCCCCGGTGGCCTCTCGCCCCGTATTTCGTCCTCCATCCCGTCCTGCTCCCGCCCCTGTACCCAGCACGTCACGCTCTAAACCCCCACAAGCACAGGTCATTGATATATCCGATGACGATGAATACAAGTTCGGCGATTCGTTCGATTTGGAGAACGCGAACTGGGAAGAATTCGACGAACGAGTCGAGGTCCAGATCCAACAACCGCATAAAGAAACTGGTCCAGTTCCAGGGCCCTCTACTACCACCACTACTCGGCAGTTTAGTCGAACCTCGAGTGGAAAACTCCAGCAACAGACGCTTTGGGGCATGCGTGCCCCGCCTGAGAATAGGAGCAAGCTGCCGCCGAGACAGAAGGGGAAAACGATAAAGAAGACGAAGACGTGGGACAGGACGGAGTATGCAAAGTCTGGGTGGAGGGTTTTAAAGAAGGGGAAGGACAAGTCATATAATTCGGATGGTGAAGAAGTGGAGGAAGAAGAACAGGAGGCGATTGAGTTTGAGCAGTTTCCTCAGCCTACCAATCTTGGTGAGGTCCATGTGTCAGTGATATTATGGGTTGACTGAGTGCGTCATTTGCAGCTGTCGGGTATGATTTTCACTCGTACAATAAACCAGTTACAATTCTAACGTATGGTTGATTATTCGCCACTCTACTCGGACAGACCGGTATGGGCTCAGCCTGGATGCGCATTTCAACGCTTACGGATCCTCGTTCTTCTAGCCACCACCAATGAAG
>Ga0307513_10002211_pt1 | contig 27184 bp, 41 predicted proteins | sample 15_EM_MG_FD_202174 | JGI IMG/M metagenome (GOLD analysis project Ga0307513, IMG submission 202174) | Populus trichocarpa ectomycorrhiza microbial communities from riparian zone in the Pacific Northwest, United States - 15_EM | ecosystem: Host-associated > Plants > Roots > Unclassified | place...
TTCCACCAGAAAATTACCCAATTACTGAACATAGCTGTTGCCTTTTCTAAAATTTAGAATTTCAAAACTCACCTTGTGTATGGTTTCGAGGTTGAGAACTCTTGGAGGTCTCTGAATCTAACGGCAGCATTTCGAAACTCCGACATTAAACATTTTATTAGGCAAACACATCTGTTTGCAACGCAGGGATATTTTTCCTGCGGAATAGGGATAGGAACGGACTCCTCTGCTCACCGGCTTGCCATTATGGACCCGTGGGGCCGTGACGAGCTCGCATAAGGGTACGCCTTGCCAATCTTATGTTTCTGTTCAACATGGCCTCTAACAACGCTGATCCACCTCTTTTCACCGTGCTCCGGGATTCTTCATTTCCTGTTTCTGATGACGTACAGTTTCCCAAAATCAAGCGTGAGATTGTCAAATTCCAATCCATCGCTGACCTCTCCATGAAGAACAACGTGTACTATATACCTGCAGACACGGACTGCCCGTTGTTCGATTCTTTCACCATCGACCTTGACCATTCAACGAAGTCAGCCGTTTTGTGGGTTTTACAGATAACTACATCACAATTGAATGGAGGCTCGGCGAGAGGCTATCTGAAGATCCGCAACATTATTGCGAACTTGAAGAGCCAACTTGGGGGGGACCCGCCACCAAAGAAGACCACGAAGGTGGCCGCTGGGCAGATTAGCTCAACGCCGCATGTGCGAGTGTGCTACCTCCTCGTCATTCCGCAAGGCGATTACGAGTCCCGGACTCAGTGGGACTTTCCGAAAGGATGGAATAAGGATTGTGTCAGGCATGATCACCGTGGCAATGTTTATTGCTTAGAGGTCCCTGTTGCAGTATGTTCTACCATTGTCAAGAACATTCTGAGTTTTGAATGTATGGCTTCTAGGTATCCGACAACAATACAGATTAGATAACGAAGTGGGATCTCTTGGCCAACGATTCTATTATCAGTTTCCTGTCTATTGTCTCAAATCACAGTTCCACCTTATGGTCCCTTGTACCCTCTATTCGTGCGGGAGTCTGACTGTTGAATATTTGACTGATACCATCCTATCTGAGGGAGCAATAAAAACTGGTTATCGATGCCTCTGCCGGCCTTTAATTGATCCCAGGATGGTCGATCCAGTGACGAGCAAGTGGAAGTTGGTCCGTCCGGTAGAGAGTTGCATGTGAGCCACAGCGGATCCGAGATCGTGTTGGGGTGGAAGGAACGTGTTGATCGACAACCCGCTTTGCTTGTGTGTGGCAACACCCTCTCCACGCTCTCCTTTAGATGACCACCAACGTTCTCGGTGACTGGCCAATGGACATCCTCATTCCACTCTCTGCGTCATCCCAAGGTGCATCTCAACAGTGGCATTTGAGACCGCAGCACCATTTATGCAACAAATGCGGCATCCATGTGTTCATTATTGCCGACATTAAAGAGTTTGGTGGGATTTATATGAGCGCCGATGTTCTGTGTTTTGATTTGAAGAAGGATGTTAAGGATGTTGCACACCCGTCTAAGATGACGTATACCGATGGGCGGGAGGAAACCTGGGCGAGGCGGAAGGGAGAACCTTGGGCGGGAGGAGTGTGGTGAAAATTGTTTGAGAACCCGAGGTTGTTGGAGCTGTCGGGACAGTTTAAACCTCTGTATCACCGATGGTGCCATCGAAGAAGAGGAATATTTTTTCATGATGTATACTATCAGGACAATAAACAGCAAGCGATGATCTAGAATGTGATAAAAACAAATGATATATGAAGGGTGGAGAGGTCATATGAGGAGAGGGAATGAACAGAGAAAAATGTTACATGGGTTTGGGCGATGATATATCATGTGTATCCCAGGAGAAACCCAGAAGCAATCATATTCCAAAAGTCAAATTGAGGTTGCAATTGACAGAAGACGACGTCAAAGCCCAGCAGTTGAATGGTGCTAATGCTGGACATGAGTGCGGGTCCACAAAGGTTACCTGCAGGTATACACCCGCAGGTGGACCGACGGTTGAAGGGCATGATGAAGAGGTTGATGTGTCACGTACCAAGGAGTTTGGATGCGGTGTCCTTGCAATCGTGATTCGGCAGGCGGGAACAGCGAGGTTGGGTTCGGGTAACACTCATGTACAGAAGACAGAAGACATTGGCATCGGGGTATACCAACATTGACACACTCCCCAAATCGGGACAGCGACACATTGAGTAAGTAAACGACACATTGGGTAAATAAACGACACATTCATGTGTAGTGTGTCACCAATTTATGTGTAGTGCGTCGACAATTATATATGTGCGACACACCCGGATGTGGACCTTCCGCTGCTGGACTTCGTTCAAATTTATTCTAAGTCAGAAAAAAGTGAGGGGCATACAACTTATTAGAAGAGTACATATGTACTCTTTTTCAAACTCTTTCTGTACTCGTGTGACTGACAATGAACATTTTATTGATAGGCTATTATATAGTACAGGAAAGGATACTATACACATTATGAGAGAGGTGATGTTGGAGGACGTAGCCAGTCCTCGACAACGGTTGGAAACCCCTACAACGTCAATGCCAACCGGGTTCCAACTTCCCACCAGACCCTCGCCGTCTGCAGTTCGCTGGAATTGGGTCCAACACGCTGGCGTTGGGCTGTACGCATGGGTGTTGGGTTGTATATGCCGGCGTTTGGCTCAAAACGGAGGTTGTGGGCCCTACACGTTGGCGTTGGGTCTTACACGCTGGCGTTGGGCTGTACACATGTGTGTTGGGCTGTACACGATGGCGATTGGCTCGAAATGGAGGTGTTGGCCCTCACGCTGGCGTTGGGTTTGAGAAGCCGGTGCTGGCCGTACACGCTGGCGTTCGGCTCAAAACGTGGTATTGGATCATACGCGCTGGTGTTGGGCCCTACATAATGGCGTCGGACTGTACCCGCCGGCGTGTTCTTTGTGGAGCATAAGATAACAGCGGTGAAAAGAAGTCGGAGACACACCAAATATGGGCATTGGTGCCCCCATCTCCCGCCACTGCGTGGTGCTGGGGGTGGGCCAGGTTCAGATGCCGCTCTTCGCGACTGGAGTATTCAGGTCTTTTTGGTTTCTTAATACCGTGGTCAGTGGTAAACAAAATGGAAGGACCCGAAAGGGGACATACATTGGGAATGTTGGGTCGGTGTTGTGAGGGTTATTGCCATTTTCCTGCTGATATGGGGCATGTGAGGCGGGGCCTGCAGGAAGGGGATCGTGGGTGGAGGATGGGGGCGGGACAGAGAATCGTTGATGGTGGGGGTTGTGAGAAGAGAGTGGTAGTGGACGTGTGATATCGTCACGCTCACCCAATTGGGACGTTGTACGTTGTAAAGTTTGACACACTAGATGTGTTCAACTAACAACAATGTGTACAGTGTCGAGGATGATTTTTTGAGGAGTGTGTCCTTGTTGGTATATCTTCTTTCTCCACCTCTTGATAAGTACCCAAAAACCATGCAGGCAGAATTCCAAGCATATATAGCTATGAAACAATCCTCGTACGACTCATACCATGAATAGAAAAGTCCGTACAAGAATGGACAAGGACAACCGGTTACCGGTCCTCCCCCAGAAGAGCAAAGAAGGGGCTGTAGGTGGGTGAGACAGAATACTTCCAGAAACGATAGGTTGCTAATGGGCCGTGTATTGGTAGAAACAAATTTATGATGACGTTGATGGAGAAAATCGAGTGGGACGAATTCGACCCTTCTCCATGCGTTCATCATTTTTTTTGGGCCTATTTTACCATCCAGGCCACGGTTCGTATGACAGCAGGGAGCGTTTGTATTTAACCCTTCGTTTTCTTGTTTTCTAGTCTAATTTATCCTTGATGCTTTCTAGAGACTCCTCCGCCTTCAAGACGAGGCGTTCTCGCTTCAATATCTTCGCTGGAGGGACATCTTTGTCGATGACTTGCGCATCCCTATCTAGCTCGATGATCCTTCAAATATCTGGAACGCATATCCTCCTCTTACTCGCCATTAGTACCCAGTATTGCATCGCAAGAACTCAAGATGGTCGGTGGCCATTCCTACTCATCCCACTTGACGCATATTTCATTTCGGCTTTTGAAGCTTTTCCTTTATACCCCAGTGAGCTATACGAAGTTGTGAAGGCGCTTCAGAAGACACATTTGTTCTGGAACAATCGGAGACTTTGGACAGGCTGCAGTGGTAGATGCTGCTGTAGAGGCTCCAGAGAGTGATAGCGGGGGCGAGGATGGGCATGAGCCAATTACAGCTGTTTTTTTAGGCTAACATGGTTCATGCTTAAATTTTCTCCTAAATTTCGTGTCTGCTCCTTGTGCGGACGTTCTCGAGCTTATGGATGTATGGTCAGTATTAATGCGGACGGAAATGGGTCTAAAATCAGTTCGATTACTCCAAGTCTCCAAAGACATGTTGAATACACCAAGCGAGTGGGTATCAACATTTAGCGCCAATGTGCCTCGGGTCTGGGCTCCAAAAACTTATTTACCGTCGTTTGATGAAACAAGTCGCAAGGACGCGGACAACACAAGGCAATTATATAAAATCACCGACATAAACATTGGAGGCGAAACTCCTCCAATTCTATATCAATTAGATTACCGATGGTATTCTGATAATACCTGCCGCAAATTACTCGCAAATCACATACCCTTTGGGATACTCATGCACCCGCCTACTCTCCCCTTCTCTTTTTCTTCGCATATATGCCGTTGGAAGGGGCGCCAGGCCTCATCTTCGGAGATGCCTTCGTCGACTCGCTGAAAAGAGGTTGTCTAGGTCAGTTTGGTAATTAGGCAGATGATAAACTAAACTCACCTCTCTCAATGTTTGCCGCTCGACAAATTCCTAGCAAATTAAATGCGCAAATCAACACCAAAAATCAAAACTCAAAACTCAAAATCTCCAAACCATCTGGATATAAAGCATCCTCGAAACCGGGCGACGAGGCCGATGCAGCGGGTTGTGATGCCCCTGTGCATGAGCCCGCTGTGATGGATTGAGTTTAGGGCGGCGAGGATTTGGCCGACGTAGTCCTGAGAGAAATGAAGCTGTTGAAAACACGAAGGAGGGACCAAAAAAAAAGTGAATGACGCACTGAAGCTCGATCCTCCCTCAACGACTCGCAATCCTGCAGGACATCATGCATCGTAACACCATGAGTTGTGGCGGGCCACTCGAGTGTGGCAGATTCAATTTGACGGCGTAGACCGACTGAAGCTTGGGGTGGCGGATGGATATGAGGCTCTTGATTTCCGACTCGACGCTGTTTATCTTTTCCCTGCCTTGGGTGGTAGTGTGATTGGAAGGTGACGAAGTAGAGTTCGAGTGGCACAGTGGGGCCTTTCATGTCGTCGACGATGGGATCAGCCATGTAGACGAGGTCGAGATGGGCTTTTGAGATGATTGAGATTCAGATGTAAAGTAAGTGGAGAATGGCAATGCCACGTACCGGTGCGAGGGTGGAACAGCTTCACCGTGTTGAAATAGACACCATTTCCCAAATGCATCTCGTTGAAGCTCTCCGTCAATGTGTCGACATCTCCGTACGCACTCACGGACGACGCGGGCACTTCGGTGGCTTCTGAATTGGCGCGTTTGCGCGCTTTGTATTGGAGATTTTTGGCTAACATGTCGGCCTCGATTTGTGCGCCTAGTTCTTGTGCGGCTCGGTGGGCTCGCTGTTCTTCCTCCAGGGCTTCCTCCGTTTCTCTTTTACGACGAGCCTGCACATAATTAGTTACAAAGTGTGGATAGATGGGTGTCGTAACTCACCCTTTCCTCGTCCATGGCGCGTTGGTTCATTTGAAGGGCAAGCGAACCGACAACCTCAACTGGGGGCGTTATGTTCCGCTGTATCCAATCATGGCAGAATGTGATGATCTAGTGACAAGTCGGTGAGTTCGAAATAAGATGATAAACGAATGACATACGGAAAAGACCATTTCGAACCCTTTGAGCCTCTGAGCCTCTGCATTGATAGACTGGAGAAGTTTCGCAGCCTGAGTGTCGTTAATGCCCTTGATGGGCTTCTCGATGATGAATATCGGGCATGCTAGCCGCGGATATGTCTTTGGAAACCTAGGAACGAACGTGAGCTCGCCGATATGACATCCATTGCAGGATGATTGGACCCAACCAAAACTCACTTTACAATTTACATGTAGATGAAAACTAATCTTCGACGCATGGTCGGGATCCGGATGCGAAACGCGAATGATAAATTCGTGAAGCCTGGTCGCGCCCTACAACCACAACTTGAGTACCCTGAAGTTCCGAGAAAACGAATATTTGGCTAACGAACCCTCCATGCCTTGGGTGGTGGGACCTGGATGAATTCGTCGGGGTAAATGGACTGCAGAGCAGTGATTTCGAGGTTCTGAACTTCTTCTGTTGGATCCATGGAGACCTAGTATTAAGGGTGCGGTCGTTCGTGCCATTTTTTGTAGGGTGGTAGTAGTCTCGCGGCACAGTGGCCAGAGACAGCGAACAAGGGCCCAATGGACCTCGGCAACTCAAGTCTCCATGGCTGAGGGTGAATTTGGGAAACAGGGGGTTTGTACAAGAACTGAAAAAAAAAAGGTCAGTTCCCTTTGCTGCTCTATAAAATATACTCGCAACGTGCCTGATGTGTTTGCGGAGAACGTCCAAATGGGTTTTCTTTTTGGAACGTAGTGTACTTTGACCTCAATTTAGGGTTACATCCACCCGCGCGGCGCGACCAGTGGCCTCATTGTCCGAGTCACTCTTTGATACTTATCGCTCGCTCGCTCAGAAGTTGTATTCCTCTGGAGGGCTTGGAAGCAGAAATCTCTTTCAACTCTGCCGTAAGCTCAGACGGCGCTGTGCTGACGTGGGATACAAGGAATGTCTACCAACTAGCTATAGATGCGTAAAGAGGTTTTGACAGGGCCAATGGGACGGCCGAACTCTTGCTCTGTATTGATGGAACGCCATGTGGAGGAAAGACACACCTCGAGGCTCAGTGCCGTCGGCTAGGAATTTTGTCGCATAATTCGAGTGCTCGCCCTACAAATTATCCGGCATATGGACGATATACTCTAGTCTCAATGGTATCTGGCTGGTTTCGCGATTGTAACCGGCCAACCCAGTGAAGAACCTTCCCGCGAGGATGACGCGCTGTTCATTAGAGAGTATCTGTATATCGAGGTTCCGTGGGATGGCGCAAAGGCCATGCCTTCTGCTTCTCTTCATCTCTATTTGACTTCATCTTTTTTATTGTCGGAGGGAGACGCAATTTGCCTCAATGCCGCCTGCAATCAACCTGCAATCCATTTTCCCTGAGTAGTACTTCATTATATTGAGAAAATCATCTAATACTCTGTAAGTAATTGGTTGAGAGATATCGGAGATGCTCATATGGCCGTGATTCAGATGTACAGAATGTTCAGAATCTTTCCGTGGTCAAGAAAAATGGTCGAATTACCAAAAGACTTTCACTCTCTGAATCCAAAAATCAAGGTGTGAACGCTATCGGACGAGTGACTGAGGATGTGAGGCAAAAGAACTTCGAATTTGCGAAAAGTCTGTCTACGCGGATGAGTCTCGATATGCAATTGTTTATATAGCCATTCATGTTCTGGAGCTTGCAGATAACTATGAGAAATATTCTTTGCACAACTCCTGGGATTCAAAAAATCTCATTTCTCGTAAGGTGGATTCGGAAAGGATGAGGATTCGTAGGCTGAGAATTTTGGAGAGCCATTGAGGTTCCTGTGCTTAATAAATTATGAGAAGCGTACCTAGTACATAGTCGTAGGGAGAAATATTTCAGCATACCTCAAAGGTCACCTGAACGGCGATCATTCCACTCGGGCAAAAGAGCCTCCTTGACTTCGACGACTTCGAAAATTTCGTTGCCGTGTGGAGAGGGTTCTCGAGACCATCCGCGATACAGCGGTAACTGGTAGTGTATGCCAACATAGATGTGCTGGAGAGTGCTGCGGTGTGCAAATAATGTTGGGAAAGACTCTTCGCACCACTGCTGGGAATTAAAAACCTGCCCCTCGTGATCGCAAGGTCGATTGGAGAGGACGAGGATTCGTAGCCTGGGGATTTCGCAAATCAATTGAAGTTCCTGTACCCATGGTATGGTTAATGAGACTGTGTACATAGTCAGAGAGGGAATTTCTTGAAACATACCGGTACCGAAAGGGATCTCAATCCACCAAGTTCAAAGACTTCGACCGCTCCAAGGTGAGGAATTAAAATGTTGAGCCGGTGGTGGCCCCACCAGCCTCCAACTGAGAAAAATCGAATATGGTTGAATTCTCTGGATAGATGATCTACGGAGTCATTGAGCAGCTCCCCGTTACTTGGTGTCCATTTGATGGAGGTAACATGACGTCCGGGGAGAAATGCGTTCATCGTACTTCGATCCCCGTGAAGCAACTGAAGTCTAGGACAAATACCAGAAGTGTCTAGATCTGGACGTTTCCAATAGAGTCTGAGCGTGCGCAATTGTAGCTGGGTTCGGAGAAAGTCCAAAATGTGTTCTACATCGGGATAGTCGTTCCATTCCAAGGCTTCAAGTTGAAAAGTACATCCACGAAAAGATTGAGGGTGGTTCGATGTGCGAAGGCGAAGGATTTTAAGATTGACCATCGCTTGTAAACCGCGGCATGTTAACCCCAAGAATGGTTCCTCTGGACGCCTATCAAGTAGATCGAATTGATGATATTCTTCGACTAGCAAAGCCAGCAGGCTGGACGAAGTTACCGCGGTGAGGAACTTGGTATGGTGGTCTTTATTCGTTGGAGGGGTTACCCTTCTAAATAAAATTCGTTGTCCCTCCATTCGAAGTTCGCGTGATGCCAGCGATACAGCCAGGAGTGATCGAGAATCATCGGCCAGATTCTCAACGATGGGTCGAAGTAGATCAAGTGGGAGGTTGTCCATTGGCGTCTCTACGTAGCGGTTTCTTCCTATGATCAGGATATCGATCTGAATATAACTGGGAGCTGAATGGGAATGAAGAGAAGACGGTGTCATGCCACGTGCACGAATCTCATTTTTTTCTCACGATTGCGTTTACACCCATATCAACGCCAATGCCTTTCTGCGTCTAGTTCCATTTACGCTCCTCCAACTTCGGCACCAAATCTGAGAAATACACCAACTTGCCCTGATTTGTATTCATGCTCTCGCTTGAAATCACTTTGATGCCTTGTCTTCACCGCCCACAGCTGCCCACAGCCATCCCGCACAGTTTGCGTACCCGTCCCCGCTATTCTGATACTATGTCTACTCATAACCGTCCTGGATAACAGACTATAGAGTCTTGTCGCAATATATGACGGTTCTAGCTTTTAGCAAAAGAGGTCAGAATGGCTGTTTACATGGAGGTTTTACTGCCCCTTCACGTCATGAAAATCCATTGAGGTTTTTCTGTTTCACTATCTAACACACACAACCTCTCTCGCCACGTCCATATCGCCTCGTTCGATAACGTGCTAGTCTCATGTCAACTGACGAGCACGTCACTCTGTGACTTGGCTACGGTCTCGTTGGTTTATATAGGTCTTCTATCACTAGGACTAGGCAGAAGGACGCACTGGAGTCTTATTACCTTTTCTTTTTCTAAAGTGTTGGATGATTTTCAGTGTGCGCCGCTCGAAAAGCCTCGGGTTGCTGAGCTGTTATATTCGTTCTTTCAAGTACAAATGCCCAAAGCTGATTCACCCTTACGTGAACCCACGCGGATTGAAAAATGGAGTTACATTTCGTCATAGATGATCAGGTTCTCTCGCGTGGTCTGGAACCACGCCAACTTCACGAAATCGTTTTTGCACACATCAATATATCCACCAGTCTTTTGACACACCTGAGCAACATATCAGGCCTCGAAGTCCGCGAAGGAGAGGTCCTATCCCGTTCCATGAACCTTGAGACCCGCGGCAAGGTTTGCACCCCAAAATGCCTTCTCTTCATGGATCACAGCCGCACTGGCTTTACTACGAAAAACCTTTTCGCAGAAACTTCACCTCTTCGTTTATCACAGTTGGAGCACCTCCAGATCTACGCCTGCGGCATGCATTTGAAGCTTCTGAGTGAGCCACTGCAGACATGCTCTACCACCCTTACAAATTTGGAGTTTTATATTAGTACGTGGGGAGGAGGTAAATAATTTTTCGATTATTAGTTTTCTGAAAAAATGCTCACCACATCGCAGTACCCGACGTTGTGGATCTAGGCGGCCTTCCCATGCTCACTTCCCTCACTCTATCTGCGGATATTTCAATGATGCCACAAAGTTTCTCTTGGTCGGTTAATACCCTTGCAACAAGATTTCAGCCCAGTCGGATCGAAACCATCAAGTTCATGCTCCTCACCAAAGAATTTGGTTTCGCTAAACATCTACCCTGGCAGAACCTCGATACGCTCTTCGCCCCATATCCATGGGCACAATGGCCGCATCTAAACCGCTTCCTTGTCCAGCATTTCCCCGAAAACAAGGAAAGCATCAAACGGTACAAAAAGGGCGGTCTCAAGGACATCATCCTCCCGATGACACCCATCCTTTTTGCTGCCGATCTCCTTCACTTCACGGTTTCTGGCGAATATTTACGCTTTTGGAGGTTGTAACAATTACTCTTTTATCATCTGTATATACTTGCCTGGCTTGTCCCGGAATGGTACCTACGCTTTTTTTTGCATCACTATTTGTACGAGTGGATCTTGTCTTCGCAGTATTTTCAAGTCAACCATTGAACACGGTGGCGATAAAGACGCCTGTAGACCGTCTGTAAACAGCACATCTCGCCACGAAGCCTCTGAAGACAATGATGGAGATTATCACATGGAACAACTTGAACGGCTCAGCCGATCAAATCCATACAGCCAATTGATTTGAATTCTAAACTACTGGACAAAATCATTCCCGGCCCTGTTTCGGGGTTGTACGGAACCAACAAGAACGCTTCAAGAGAAAGGACCTATCATTAGATCATTAGATCATAGCCACCGTCAGGATGGCCTTTCCAACTGTGGATAAGCGTAGCTGGGACCATCGCAGGGATCGTGGAAGAGCGCTTGCTACCCAGGATTCGTCATATTAACCCAGACAGTCAAATAATGACGCGCACAAGGTCATTGCGTGGCTTAGCATCATTCCCAATATGAAATGTAACGTCGCTCTGCACAGCGAGCTGACGTCGAATGACGAAGACGGCGCCACTTGCGTCAATGGCAAATGAGTAACTGCTTCGGCAGGAGATGTGATATGGAGGAATGGCCGCCGACGTAAGGACTAGAGGGTTATGGTATCCGCGAGGGGACCATACTAAACGCAAGGAAGGCATCATTCTTGAATTCACCAGACTGAGGAAACGAGCAAATGACGAACCGTTGCTCGTCGGCTCTGGGGGTAGTAGAACACACGTCCCTCATGACAATATATCCCTTTGAGCGGTCATCTTGCATCGCCAGCTCGAGCCTATCCTCATCGTCCCAGGCTCCCTGTCCAACTCAACGACCCTCTCCCCCAGCCCCTCGAACATCTGGTCCCGCCCGAGCGTCTTTTCCATCATATCATTCCCACCTGTGACGGGTTGGCTCCTATCTGCCTCCCTCTCCACCTTCAGGAGCGACGATCTTCATTTTCGCATGAAGGGGAGAATTGGCTAAATGTGTTGGTTGGCGTTGCGGGGATTACAAGCAAGGCCCAGTCGATTCAGAGATCAGTGGTTGGAGATGGGACGGGTGCGCTTGGCCTGTCCATCGTTGATGACAACTTCGGTTGTGCGAGCTGGAACTTTGTGCCGTGGTAACACCAGGAATCGGGGGGAGGCGATGCGGGGGCAGCAAGGATGGGGGTTCACGCGTGCTGCTAGGCAGTGCTAGCTCGACAGTGGTCTAATTCGTGATGGCCTAGGGCCGGAACGGAGGTGCCAGTGACGATGTTGGTGTCCATTCTGGCCATCATCATCGAAGACTCTGGCATAAGAGGCGTGAGAGGACTAAATCCTGTGGTCGCAGTTTGGTGGATGCGAGAAAGCGACCTTGGGGAGTTAGATCGGTGGTCCTGCAAAAGAATGGGATTGATGAGAGACAAGTCAAAGAGGCGCAAGGAATCAAAGTGCGAGGAAAAGTTGAGCCAAAAGAATAAAATTAGAGGCGACACAAAACCTATGCCATTGACGAAAAAACGGCGCGCTGGCATTGCCGTGATACGGTTCCTTTTGACGTTTCGAACCGCAGACTCTGCCCGAGGCGGGAGTCGCTCTCATCATCTTTGATGCGGGGTTCTCGGAGAGTATGTATTTGAGTCTCGTGCTGTGTGCCGTCGCTCCACAGGCAGGGCGAAGATTTTCATGAAGGGTCTTGGGTGCGTAGGTGAGTTATTTCGTTCAAACTGATGACTCCGGGGCTAGCGACGTTGCGGGGTGCACAACCGAGGACAAGAATCACTCGGCGTTCTTGAAAATGGTCTTGGATTTTTTCACCATATCTAAAGCAGTGGATCAAGAGAGGAGGCAAGGAAATGATGAACACACGCACCATACTCAATGCCGAACTCGACACTGAGCCTAAATCTCTCTCCTAGACCGTCGAACCCTCTCCACTCACCACCCGCAGTACCACTAGGCAACACTGACCATTGCCCCGCGATCTTGCAATGCACGACTTCTTTATGTAATGTCGAGTTGGATCGTTTCTTTGACGGACAAGATAGTTTAGAAGGATTATGATGCACACGGGGATGACTAGAAATCGGGAAACAAGGTTAGCCGGAGAATGTCATTGTGAGTGAAGAAACGCAGGATTGAGTCACATGACTGTTGAAATCTACGATTTATCATCACAGCAAAGTGACAGTCTTGGAAAGTCTTCGATGTCAATCGGATTGATCATTGATGCGATCAACGTTGCAACGACGACCACTCAGTTATGTAAGTATAGTTACTTCATTTAGGTAGTACTAACCTGCTGTTCAATCACACTAGCCCACTCACAGCCCCTCCTCACTTCAAGAGATGTGGGCTTCAAATTTCAACCACCCAGCTAGCACACCGTCCGTCCACACACCCTGCCACTGTCACTCGAAATGATTTTGTAGCCCACCGATTGGCTGGTGAAAGGAAGAGACCTATGGCCACTCCCGCGTCAAGTCCACCCTCCACGGTTCTCACTTCCTATAAGGACGACTTCAATGACCCAAGGAAGTCCACTGTCAATGTCCCACCTGTCGTCGACCATTGCGCTAACACCACCTCCGTGATCTGCCAGTCCAAATTTCACAGGAGGCCTATTCACTTTTTATATCAAGGACGTTCCATACACTCTCTCGCACCTTCCGGCTACTTTAATCTGGATATCATGGGGTGATTATCCATGACCAGCGATCTCGGGTACTCGGGATGCTAGAACACAGTTGGCTTGGTTAGTGACGAGAGTACGAGATTGGAACTTGGAAGGAACTCACCTGGTACGTATTTGGCCTTGTCAACCCCCAGTCTTGCATCCTCATATTTCTCCAACAGCGATGGCACCTTTCTCTTTCCGCTACCTTGTCGGGGCGAGGGGATTCAATTCTCTGAACCCAACCATGCCCGTCGTTGTCGTTGCCCCCATCAACACTATTCTACCCGGCCGAGCAGATTATCGGTACGTCCATGCCTCAGAACAGATTCCACCAGCATATCGCTCCAATTCTCCGCAAACATATCCAGATCTCTAACACCATGTACGATCCACCCTAACGCGAGGTTTTATTTTTTTTCCTCTTCAAATTGATGGCATAAATACTTGGGAAGAGTGGCGACAGGGATGCAGCACGCATGCATGGTTAATGCTGCCACTTGAACGACAGTCAAGGTGTCGTTATTGCATGTGCGTGATGTCGAAGGGCTAGGATGTAGGTGTGTGCTCATGCCGGGATCCTGGAGACGTGCGGTGGGTAATGCCGTTCCGGGTTGCGTCTCACCAGCCACAATCTCTGCGCTAACTCTCATCTCTCCATTGGTGATAGCGATAGCAATTACATAACTCAGTCCAAGTATCACAGAAATGAATTTACACTGGGTTACGACTGCCTTTGACCACACTGACATTGAAATTAAATATTAACGGGGGAGTAGTGCTGGAAAGAACAGGAAATGGAACACAATGGAGAAGGCTGACGACGATTGGCCACCACCGCTCTCTAAGGATAGTTGTCCGCAGTTCACGAAGGAGGGAACTCAGCCGGTAAGCCTTCGATATCGTGAATGCACTACACTCTTTCACCCTCACATCCTCTTCAACGGTCAGCAGCGGCATCTTCCATCTCCTACCCCCTTTATCACGAGCGCCATCTGACAGGGTTGAGCACAACTTACTGAAACCCCATCCTCGTTCGTCACCCCATTAGCAACACCACCTTCGCACAGTACCTTGCTTGACCGAGATCGGAACATATGTTATACTGAAACTACGTTCCACGTGGGCTCCTAATTTTATTGAACCCCAAATCGACCATCGATTGAATATCTAATAAACGTAGAGATATTTCTGCCGAGGAGGTTTTTCTGCCTGATTGGAGTATATCGTAGGCGTTCTTGTGACCTTGAGCTGTGTTCAGTTTTCTCTCTGCGACCACGAGGTACGTTTCTCATTATTTAACCACACTGCCCTGAAACATGAATGGCTCTAGATCTGTCTCGAAGCGTAAAGATCCTGATTTCTTGTCAGTTTTCTCTTGATCTGAAGAATATTTCTTGACTTTGAGGATATCAAGGGTTAAATACCAGGCTAAGAAGAAGCTCGCGAATTACACGTAAGTCAATAGTATATTTAATTGTTCGATTATCCTCGATGTTGTTCTACAGGTGCCTCTACTCGACATTGGCTGATGGACAGGCAATGTCCGCCGTTAACAGATTTATTCGACTCATCCGGTGATCAGGGCTCTGATCTCCCATGAAAGTGATATAGAGCGCCAATTATTTACAGAGCATCAAATGATTTTCTCAATATGATAATGAAGTACTACTCAGGGAAAATGGATTGCAGGCGGCATCTTCCTCCGAGTGATCTTCAACTTCGGATTCGTCGTAGTCGATTGTGCTATCTTTGCATTTTTCTTCTCTCTTCACAAAGTTTCCTTCGGACTCAGAATTCAGTTTGTGTCCTCGCTTGATGTCTCTTGGGCCTCCTGCATTGCAGGCCATCCTCACCTGCCATTAACCATCTGTACTATGGCTCTCAACTTCCTCGGCCTTTTGCGCTACTTTCACGGCGGCATCATCTTTATTCTTCTCCGCCCTCGCATTCAATTCCTTGTCTCTTTCCCGATTCTTCTCTTGTTTGCCCTGACGCTGGGCAATCTCAGTGTTTTTCCGGTCGTTTCGAGATTTTGGATGTGGTTTTTGGACTATGCAAAGTACGGCCTCCCAAACGTCGTTTCACTGGAATCCGAGCGTCCATGGTCTGTGGTGATATTATGAACAGTGAATCTTAGATTCTAACTTTTGTAATACATGGGGGGTCGGACTGCAACTTGAAGGTGTGCCTCGGAACGAGATTCATAGGTAGGTACCGGCGAGCGTTCAAGCGATTCAGTGCCTGACTCTTGGGATTTGTGAGCGGACTCGTAGGATAAGGCTGCAGGCCCTTCGCCAATCTGCCGCGGCCCAGCTAAGATTCGTGGAAAGCCTCGACATGGCAGTACCTTTATCAGCATTACAGAAAAAAACAGCGGAGATGCATCATGGCTTAATGATATCGTCGCTTTAGGGAGAAGGGGAGAAGGGGGTGGGCAGAGTAAATGCCACAGAAAAAGCGTGCTGAAGTTGGATTGGGAGTATGGACCAAACGACGTGAAGCGAGAGGTGCAGGCTCCTCAATTTTGGATACTTACGGGTGAGAATATAGCAAAGACTTTCTTCCTCTGCAGTAATCGGCCTAGATCCTTGGAACATGACCAGCCACAGGCTATCCTGGATTTTAAGATGTTGAATGTAGTCGAGGATCTGTGGTGATCGGCTCAAGAGAGTTGCGAATTGCTCCGAGTCACTGATACCCTTCAAATTGTGGCGAGAGGTGATGACGACGGATTGGTAATACAATGGCCTGCAAACCTGCGCAAGACTTCGAAAAGTTTTAGCGAGGTTAGAGTGTGGGTTTGTTGTCCGGGAAGTACAGGTTGATGATTGTGAATATCAAATCGTAAGAAAGTGGAATTTGCCACTTTGTTGGATACTGTTCGTGTGGCGTCGCTGAGTCGAGCCTGTGGTAGATCTGCATCCCAGAGTAATCACTCGGGAGGGTAGGAACAGAACGCGCGATCGGCTCCGGGTGAAACACGGCTTGCACTTTGGCATATGGAATTCTCATATGATTGAGTATTTTGTTGAGCGTCGCGATGGGCAGTGGACACGCAGGAAGGCTTGTCTATGACAAGCAGAAAAGACGTCGTTCAATGTCTCGCCGTTGAGTCGACGACGGACAGACTGACAGTTGCCATGTTTTCCCAGAGGGCACAGCCACACCCCAATTAGTTGTTGCAACCGCCATATGCATGACCGTTCGACTTTTGAATCTCTTCCATTGGCACAACCCTTATGACATGCGCCTGATTGCTAGGATTATTGCAGACTTAATAGTGTACATTGTGTAGTTCGCCTGGAACTATGGCATCAGAATCGGCATTACAAGAATGGGGTGTACATCCACATTGCATCCACAAAATAATATTATTAAAAGGACCTCATGTCCCGGGATTTTTTTTGCGTACCCCTTGAAGTTTGGACGAAGTCGACCCCTAGTAAACAATTAGTTCGAAAATGTTATCTTTATCATCATGTTTTCCATATTAAGAAATGTAAGGTGTGTATTCAGGTTTACTCGTCAAAAAACGGGGCCAAACCTGCAAACACGTTTACTGAAATTTTTTCAATCATTTTTTGAATAAATGAGCCAGTACTTGCTGCTGAGCAGTGGTAGCACGTTTTCGGTAGACAACTATTTTGAGTCCGCGGTCTGAATATAGATTGTACAGCGATAAGACTAGTTCCCGAGGAAGCAAGTGTGTGAATCATAACAGAAGATATTTGAGAGGAAGAAAGAAAGAAAAAAAAGGCAAAAAAAAGAAGTCGGAAAATGATAAGATTTCCTAAGCTCGGGCCATACTGTGACAAACACCACGCGACACAACAAGGGACGAGAAAACCAGCGTCGTGTCATCATTGAGCTCCAACAACAACAGGCTCGCCGCTCTTGTTCTTCTCCTCCACCTTCTCCTCACCCACCTCATCAGACGGGATAGATGGGCTGACAGCCGGGGTCCATCGCTTATACAACCGCCGGCGAATCAGCTTCCATATCTCGCACCAGACGGTGAACACGATGGCCATCCCAAAGACGATGCCCCATTCCCAACTGATACCGCTCTGATAGAATACTCTGTCGCTGAAGCCGGGTATGTAAATGGCTATCAAGGTAATGCGTAAATCCAACATTGTCCGAAAGGCATTCCTCGAAATAAGTCGACTTACGCAAAACAGTTGTAACGATCCCTCCAAGTACTGCCCAGAGCAGGACAGGGTTTTCCAATAGATCCTTGACGAAGAATCGACCAGGCGTTAAAGAGAATAGGGATCGGTCGACTTTAAAGAAGGAATGGACCAATCAGAGATTCAATGCACCAAAGTCGGCATAAAAACACGTCACATACGGGACTTAAGTTCCAAAGCATATAAATTGATAGAGAAAATCAGAGTCGCAAACGTCGTGGATCGCGCTCTAAAGACATCTTGGCAGCCGTCAATAGCTTCGTGGTTGCAATTGTATCCAAGGTTTCCTTTTCCCGCGCCATATACGACGATAACAAACTGGAAGTTTACACTGAGCACGCCGCCGTAAAGAAAGCAAGCTACTCACACTCAAGAGCGACGTGGTGCCCATAACAATCCCATAAGCCATCATGTCGATGATCACAGGCCAGGAGAAAACACCATCCTTGATAAGATGAGGACCCCTCCTCATCGAATCAAGTGAGGCCTTCTCCAACCCCAGACCAAAAGCAGGAGGCCCACTCGTGATCATATTCACCCAAAGAATGGCAATGGGGCTGAGCGGAAAAACGCTGGTACCGTGTTCGTCCAAGAAGCAAAGCCCAATAATCAGGACCATAACCTCGGCGACATTTGTACTCAGAAGATGCAGAAGGAATCGTTGGATGTTCGTGAAAAGACGGCGGCCCTCCCTGATTGCGACCACAATGGAGTTGAAATTGCTGAGGCAACGAAATGCTATGAGATTTTTCGAGTGGGCAGGAATGAACATATCGACTTACTCGTCCGTTAACACAAGATCAGATGCATCCCTAGCCACATCGGAGCCCGCCATACCCATTGCAATACCGACGGGAGCAAGTTTCAGCGCAGGAGAGTCGTTGACACCGTCGCCGGACATGGACAGATGCTTTCCGCGTCGTTTGCCTGCATGGATCATTCGGACTGTACGAGAAAAATGAGCAAGATACGAAAGTTAAATGAAGCTCAGGACACAACCAACCTTTCGTTTCTGGAGAACAACGAGCAATAACAAAAGGCAAGTCCGGAAGAGCGTCAACTTCCTCATCTGTAAGTCTGTCAAATTCAGTAGCCTAAAATCCATATTTATTTTTATTAAAAGAATGCAAGATAGAAGGCGAATTAACCGCACCGTCATTACCGCACTAGCAGGTGCGTCCGGCGAGATAATCTCAACAGCTTCAGCAATGGCCCTGGCAGTCGTGACATGGTCGCCTGTCAACCTACACAATAACCTTCAAACAAAGGTTGGACAAAATGAAGTGGGACTTAGACATATGGACAACAATTCCCGCCCTTTTACATGCACGGACAGCCCCAAGGGTCTCTGGACGAGGAGGGTCGAAAATACCGGCGAGGCCACGGAAAACGAAATCTTTTTCAGCATCCTCTCGGGAGAGACCTTCTGTGGAAGAAAGTGGGATAGTACGGGAAGCGAGACCGATGACACGGAGGCCCTGGGAGGCGAATTCTTCCGCTTTGACGAGGAAGGTGTTCACTATGTCGCCGGTCAGCGGAAGGACAGTGTCGGCGTCTGCTTCGGGGTCTGGCATGTAGGCGACGGATGCATCAAGGATGCGCTCAACCTGATGCTCGACTCAGTACATCGCGGCAGGAAGGATGGTGTATGGCAAGACATACCGCTCCCTTGATGAGAACGACAGCGTCGTCTAGATGCTCATTGTCGGAATAAATGACGGTCATACGTTTCAGCTCGCTCGAGAAAGGGTACTCGGTCACGACCTCGAATCTCTTCGGTGCCTGAGACGGTTCCTCCTTGAAGCGAACGCGCGATTCCTTCTCCGTTTCGATGATGGGTCCCATCGCAGGCTGTCCCATTTCCTCGTTGCTATCAGCGAGGCTGGAGGAGGTAAGGCTGGCACGTCCGAGCTTCAACTTCGATGAGAAAACTTGAAGAGCCACTTCAGTAGGGTCGCCAGTGGACTTCCATTCGCCCTTCAAGTTCTTGTGTATGCTATTGATAAGAAGAATGAGAGCAAGTTGTTGACAAAGGAGAAACAAACATACGTTGCAACGTTGCACAACGAGGCTACGCGGATAGCCTCCGCAAGTCCTTCGTTGATCGAATCTGGTTCAAGAATAGTCCCGTCGCTGTCCCGACGAACAATGCCAACCGGTTGAACAGCATCTTGGGTAGTCTCGGCCGTAAATTCAGCAGCCTTATCGGGTGCACCGGCCACCCAGAATTTGCAAACAGTCATCTTTCCTGGATCAAGACGTGAGTACGAATATTTTAAGTTTTGTGGTAATATGACATACCAAGAGTCAGGGTGCCTGTCTTATCGCTGCAAATGTCCGTAACCGCTCCAAGGTTCTCCAAAGCATCCAACTTGCGAACAATGACATGCTCCTTCGCCATCTTCCGCGTTCCAACAGCCATGGTCAGCGTCAAAACTGCGACAAGCGACTCAGGAATGATAGCGATCGCAGTGGCGATGGCGTACAGTGCGACCTCGTCCGTGACCTTCCAACGGGCAACAGAGAACACGATCAAGGCAAGAATAACCGCACAACCAAATAGGGAGAAAGCAAGCTTCGAGAGCTTGATTTGAAGGGGAGTGCCAGATCGCAGCCCTCTGAACAGAGAAGTATAAGGGAAACCGCTACGTGGAAAGAGGCAAGGGCTCACAAGAAGTCGGCCACGCTGTGCAGAGTGCGCCTGTACCATGGTCGTGTATCCTCGATGGCCTCTCCAGAGGCAGTCATTTTGCCGCTAAGAACGGTGGCGATACGGCCAATCTGGGTGTTCATAGCAGTAGCAACCACGACTCCAGTGGCTCGTCCTTTGGTTGCATTAGTCGAGGCGTAGCAGAGATTCAATCGGTCTCCAATGGGCATATCCAGGTCCTTGCTCTCGTAGGTGTCGGTATTCTTAGCCACTTCGTCCGGATGAGTACGATCATGAAAAGTTGTCATGGCGAACATCATAGCTCACCTGGAACAGACTCTCCAGTCAGAAGCTGCTCCGAAATCTCAAGGTTCGATGTCGCAACCAATCGTATCTGAAGAAATCAAGAAATTGGTGTGTAAGAAATTATCGGGATTCGGCGACGTACATCAGCGGGCACGACGTCTCCAGCTTTGATCAAAACTAGGTCGCCTGGAACAACATTCTTTGCTGGGACGGAGATACTTTCTCCGCTACGAATGACGAGGGCGGTAGGGGAGGAAAGTTGCCGCAAGGAGTTCATGGTCTTTTCCGCGCGGTATTCTTGGAAGAATCCAACTCTGTGTAATGTTCAATAAAAACGGAGCAAAGTAGCATCCAACCAGACTTACATGGTGTTAAGAACGATGACTGCGGCAATGATGGAACCCTCAATGAAGTCCTGAACACCGAAACTTAATGCCAAAGCCGCAAGCAGAACCATGGTAAGAGCATTCGCTACAAACGAGGGGTCAGAAGTCTGGGGCCATAGAGCAGGGTGCGATACGCACCCAACTGCGAAAAGAATACTCTCCACGCCGAAATACCACCTTCACCTGTAAGCAAATTCTCTCCACAAGACTCGAGGCGGCGGGCAGCCTCGTTCTTCGAAAGACCGTCAGTGGGGTTGGTTCCAAGGTCGGTGAAAATTTGTCTTGGGGATAGCGTGTGTGCAAGAGGCGCGACAGATGAGAGGGCTGGATTGCTGGTTGGGAGGGTAACCGAGGTGGTCGTACCACTTCGACTGCCTAGCTTTACGCCTTTGTTTCGACCGATGATACCCATGATCATTGATGAATGCAGAATTTGCCCTCGACATTAAATAGTAATCGGTCCCTGCCAAGGAGCAACACGTCATTCTTAGTAAGCGCAGGCTGGGCTTTTGCCAAGGCCAAAATGATCCACTTTCAAAAGTCCGCGTCTAATGTTGTGAAGAAAGCGTCTAATGTTGTGAAGAAAGTGTGTATTGTTGTGAAGAAAGAGACGCGGCGCCGAAGCGGCCGAGATCGCGCTGCACTAGCACTGGTGGGAGGCTTTGTTAGTCTCAATTGTTTTGTTCGACAGCCTCATGGTGATGTTATGAGTACGCTTTGGCATGCCCAGAGTTTGGTGGTTCGTAATACTTATTTAAGATAAAATTGAGGCTTGGCCGTTTCCTGCAGAGCATTGCCGGTCGTCTTGGGACTCTTGGATTCCGCGATATTTGGCTCTAGACTGTTTGGTGTAACGAGAATGTCTTTAACCTTCTCCCTTTTCTTTCTACGACTTAGTTAGTAGGTTAGAGTGATTTTCCAAAAATATGTGAGATAACGGCTGAAAGAATTGGCCCGGTGACAGTTAGAAAAGTAGAAAGCTCCGGATCTGGAATTCAATGCGGTCAGGACATACAATTTTTATAAGTAGGGATGAGCATGGACCGTGGGAACATTGATGGGAAGGATTTTCGGTCGCACGATGTTGAACGTGCAATCCCTCCGCTGTTTTTTTTTGCTGAAGAACGGTCACCGCATGCATCTCCTGATAACACTGTTCACCCATTTTCCATATCCGCCTCTTACGAAGATGAGTCGATCGCCCTATATCCACCACGTCAATGGCCTCGGAAACGCCAGCTCTTCCGACTTATGACTTCGGTGTTCATAATGTGTCCAGAACTCTTTATCCTCTTTTTGGCACTAGTCTTCACTGGCACCCTTGAAACTTTCCCCTCCGTTCTTTCAATATCACGGGGGTTTGGTTCAGAGTCGAGATGAGCGTCGTTGCTCTGCTCGCCGTGGAGTATCTCGTGTCGTGTCTCTGCATGGTTGTACCTTGCATGAGTCTTTGTTGGTCGATGACTTGTGAGTCTCTCGCTCTTTAAACTTTTACCATGCACTGAACTCGTGTGGTTGACGTTAGCTTTCTACAGAATGATCGATCCTCTGTCATCGCTGTCGCACGGATCTGGGATTGATTTTCTTCTTGAGTACAAGAAATCGTAAGCAATTCACTGAATCTAAACTTCTTATGGGAGCTCACAGTGAGCGCTGCCCATTTTTCTGCGGACACAGATCAACCTCAACATCGACGAGCTGACGCCCCGTGAAATGCTTGATGCTCTGACATGAGATAACGAATTGAGCCAACGAACCGATGGAAATCTTTTACACACCCGAAGGAGCCGGTTTTTGTGGCTCAACTCGAAATCTTCGGGCGAAGGACGACGCTGTGGACGAAATCGAGCGCTATGTAGCGCAGTTGACGGTCCAGGATCAACGGGTCCAGGGTTTGGATGTTATTGAACTTGCCGTGCCACGATTGGCATCAACTCGAGCTGCTGGAGGAAGTGTTGAGATTAGTCAAAGTTAGTTATATGAAGGCGCATTTTGAAGGGTTGGCTCACCTTTGATGTTCCTACCCTATTCAAAAAACTTCCTGATCACCTCCCTCTTGCTGAATCTATAGGAAAGCCATATGTCGTTCGCGCGGAAGACTTAGAGTCAGGGGCAGCGCGAGAGCGACATGACGGACAACTCGGGAATATCACAGCCACTCATCGGCACGTCGGACTGCCCTCCACCTCAATTTCTTCATTTATTGAACATCTCACCGCTGACGAATTCGGGTTCGTATCGATTTGAGGGGGAGTGTTCAAGTAATTGGGCTGGCAAACGCGATATGAGAGCCTCGATTCCGAGCCTCGCAAGCATGGTCACTTCCTAGTATGTATTTCTCAGCTTCTTACTCGACGGTGCACATTGCACGGCCTTGCATATATTCATTTTCATTCTTATTAACAAACTCACTTTCTTATCTTTCTATGCACGATTAATCCGTATTTAGGCTTAGTTCGGCGCTGCGGCGCATTTATTCTTTTTAGCTTTTATTTTATGTCTTTTCGCGAGTCTTCCCTCAGTCATTTGGCTTTCCAATGACTGAGGGTGAGATACCTATATACTTCTTATTACTTCACGTACTTACTTACAAGTTACCTGGTCTTCGTAACTAGGTATTTCGAAACTCTGTCCGATGTAATGTGTGAAATTATATTATGAGTCGTTTGGCTTCCCAACGACTGAGTCTTCGTAACTAGATTCTTACAGTATTTACAAAATGAAATAAAATGCAATATTTAGACTCCTTCACCACCTATGCAGACTCTGAGTCTGTGGAAAGGCGATCAACAAGTTCACCTTCATCGTCCTCCCAGTCCGTTTCAGCCTTGTCCAATTTCCCAACGACTACGTAATCGTCCAACTCGTGTTCATCGGTAGCTTCCTCATCCTCGCTGTCAGTACATGCACTGGCTTCCTCCTCGACGTCATCTAATGCTGCATTGTCGCCACCATCCACCGTCGGTTTGAACCTCTTGCTTTGTCGGGGTATATCGGTCTCGAATTCACTTGGGCGCTTAGTTGTGACGGCCACCTCCTCTACACGAACTAGAGTGTTCTCATGACGTTGTCCCTCTGGCCCGTCCCAACTCCCACTCTTCACTGCATCCCTAAACCTGCCCAACATCCACGAAGCTTTGAGTTTCTCCTTGCGATGATTGTAGGCTTTGATCGGGAGTTTAGTGAGAAGACGCGTCAGAGATGGATTTCCGCCAAGTTCCTGCAAAAGAAGATCATACTCGTCTTGTTCCTCTCTTGGAGGCGCATTTTCATAACAGACAGCGCATACATCAACGAGGTCCTTGAGCAGATCAAGAAGAGGGCCAGGGGGGATTTGAGCGTCTGTGCATATGAACCGGGATTTAATACGACTCCTCTTGTTCACGCCTCCGTAGACCTTGCCGCTGTCCAAGTATGAGCTATCATAAGTCTCCCTCAACTCATTCGTCAACTCGGCTGAGGTGAGTCCATGTTTGGTAAAGCGCAAGATGACCCAGCTCAAGACATGGAAAAAAGACTCCCAGTCGTCAGCCGGGGTATGTGCTGCTGACTCCCTGGCTTGTAACAGCCTGGCCGCAATAAACTGCCATGTCCCCTGCGAGGATGTCAGAAGCGCGCCGTGACGATCGACATGACTCATTAATGGCAAGACTCACTGTACGGAATGGTTGCCGAGCAATTTTATCAAGGTCCTTAATGTCCTTAGCAAGATCCCAGTCGATTAAGAGCCCCCCACGATCACTGATTATAATGTTGCCAACACTGATATCACGATGGAGGATTTGTGCGTTTTCAACAGCTTCCGTATGACCTAAGAAGAAAGAAAGGAGCTAAGTGAACATGAAGAGAAATCTCACTTTGCGTACCTTGTAAGGCATCGGCCAAAGCATCGACCAGCTCCTTCGTCGTCGAGAACGACGTTAGATCACGGCCAATATCTTCAAGAATGAATCGATAATGGCTATGGGGCCGGAACTTAAGACCAAAGCGTTTAGCAAACTTGTGCGAACGAGTACGACAAAATGGCGAAACGACATCGCCACCTTGGACAAAGCGCGCAATATGCGACACATTAGCTGCGTGAAGGCGCCGGTATATAGCACCTTCTGTTTTCACGGAAGGAAGGGATACCCTCCAGGTGTCTTTCATCAGGACGGGCTTATCTAGGTCCGGGGAGTACACGGTGAGGACTCAGGTGGCTCGACCTGTTGGCGAACCGAAACAATAAGAAACATCCCCCCCATCCTCACCGTAGATCGTGAACTTGAACATGGGTGTGTCATCATCAAGCCCGAGAGCGGCTCTCGCTTTTTGAACATTGATCGCATCGGTGTCGGTAGGTGCAGTGACAGATTCATCAACCCCATGCACTGCGGGTGATGAGTGGGTATACCGCCAGAAAAACTTTGCTAACCACGGCTCTTCCACATATGAAAAGGAGCGCGTAACGACGGTGCCTGAACGATCCCAATGGATCAACCTCGCCCTATCTTTGCAGATGAGCACGGAAAACGCATGGGTGCGAAACTGGCTCGCAAGTTGTTGAGTAACATAACAAGTGATTTGCCCCATAGTGTCGGCACTTGCGAGGGTGTTGCTTTCAAAGGGGAGATTCCCGTCGTCGCGACCGTTGTTCTCTGGAGAATCACGGAAAGGGTCGTTGCGGGGGTCAATCTTGAATTCCATATGAATGTCGATGAGAGAGATGTCGGTGACGGTGGTGGGGTCTCTACGACATCCTGCAATATAGAGGGAAACATCTGGTTTGATTTCGGGTTCGTTCTTGCTGATGTTTACGTCCCGATGACTGTGAGTGTCCACGAGATCGAAGCCAGGAGAGTAAGGGCTCAGCGCATCAATCTGGAGCACTTGGATAAATATACATGATGGGTGGACCCGGGGGACATACCATAGGTTCATACATGGCGGTTTCCAACCCCTGCTCAGCCACATGTCGGAACGATTTTTTCATCCTCTTTGGCATTTTCTGAAGCACCCCTCGTTTGAAAGGCAGGAAGACCTGCAAAAATTCCTTAGGGCACATGGGCCCCGCAAATTTACCCTTCATCTCCGACCCGAGGTGGTTCATCCTCGTGTCCCTTTTGTAGTGCAGCGACGTGTAGGGAGTGGCACCAGAGACTTTCTTACTGATGGGTGTTTCATGAAGCGGAGTAGAGTGTTGAGGAGGCGTTTGAGGGGAATCGACATGTTTCGAAGACGTCGAAGCCTGTCCGCGTCGCTTGCGGTGCATGATGGTTGAGTTTACAAGATCGCGGGCATTCACGTCACTTCCGAGCGTCGGCATTTACGCGGCATAACCAATCCTCGGTATGTGTGACAACCAGTCACACGCAGGAACACCTCGGATAAAATTGAGAGAAAACCAAGAGAAAACATGTTGTTAACATGTCGTATTTAATAATAAGAAGTGAAGTTACATAACCAAGATACTCCTTTGACAATATTTAGTATTTTACTACTAGCGTATACAATGGAAATCGACTGAACTCACTTCAAGTTGGTGGGACGCCAAGGTCAACTTGGTTCAGTCCGGAACTTTTCCGGAACTGCGGTTCGAACCTGAACTATCCTGAACCAAACCCATTTTCCAGTACTAGTACAAGGTTCGAGAAATTAATGTTTTTGTTGAACGGGTTTGAAGGACTCCGTTCCAACCTGTTCGAACCGTTGTTTGAATACGCCAGACCACGGGTTCTGTTCACGGTCCTACCAAATTACTCAGAGAGCTCGGACTGAACTGGACTTAGACAGTAGTAGTTGGCATCATCTACATGATTGAACTGACTTTCCTTCTTCGTCTCAATCACAAGGGCACCGAGGCTTAGCTTTAGGATTAGGCTTATGGGTGTTGCGCGAACGCCGAGAGCTGCTGTGGTGAATGTTGGAGAAGAAAAGGCATGGGATGGTTTTTTTATTTTTATCAGGTTATCTTTTCACCACTCCCTGCTAACTCCAAGCTAACTCCCTCCTAACTGACGCCCTCTTCCTGCCCAGCATCTTTGGATCCTTCTTTGAAGCTCCACTCACACACGACGAATACTACTTGGTAAAACCCTCCACTGCAGTGTCAACCCGGCACAGGATTCAACGTTCAACGGTTACGTGAATTTTAACTGAGGAATCGAGAACAATTTCACTTTTACAAATAATGATATACATACAGCCAACAGCGAGTTTAGGGACTAACACGGATAGATCCGGACCCAATCCGTAACCGAACCGCGGATTTTACCAAATACGGTTCGGATACGGTTCGGATCAGCATAATCCGGATATATCCGTGAGCAATCTGCACTCAACTGT
>Ga0307513_10002212_pt1 | contig 27184 bp, 18 predicted proteins | sample 15_EM_MG_FD_202174 | JGI IMG/M metagenome (GOLD analysis project Ga0307513, IMG submission 202174) | Populus trichocarpa ectomycorrhiza microbial communities from riparian zone in the Pacific Northwest, United States - 15_EM | ecosystem: Host-associated > Plants > Roots > Unclassified | place...
CCGGTCGACGAACCACTGCCACTCCTGGGCCGGCAGCATCTCGCGCCGGCCCCGGGTCAGCACCCGGTTGCACCGGTTGTCCAGCATGACCAGCCGGGTGCGGCCCACCTCCAGGGCGAAACTCCACTGGTAGGGCCGGTCCGTGTTGTCGGCCGAGGACGGCTCGTCGACCGAGTGGCCGAACTCCTCCAGCAGGGCGGTCGCCTCGCCGGCCGCGGTCACCTTCGCGTACAGCGGGTCGGCGGTCAGCTCGGCGGGGCTGAGGTTGCCGAGGTGCTGATAGACCCAGTAGGAGGCCAGCCCGCTGCGGATCCGCTCGTGCCACCAGGGCTCGCGGGCCACGTCCGTGCGCCAGGAGGCCGAGGTGTTCCAGTCGTCGATGATCTCGTGGTCGTCGAAGATCATCACGCTCGGCACGGTGGCGAACAGCCAGCGCACCTCGGGATCGCGCCACGACTCCAGGTAGAGCTTGGTGTACTCGTCGAACGAGACGACCTCGTTCGCGGGGCCGTGGTAGCCGGCCGAGCGGCGCCGGTGCAGGAAGCGGCGCACCTTGGCGGAGGTGTTGTCGGCGTACACCTGGTCGCCGAGCAGCACGATCAGGTCGGGCCGCCGGTCGCGGTCGTCCGGGGCGGCCATCAACCGCCGGGAGTACGCGTCCAGCGCGTCCGGCGGCAACCGGCGGCCGGTGGCGTGCGGGGTGGCCTCCCGGCACGAGCCGAAGATGAAGGTGACCGGCTGCTCGCCGTCCACGGCGGCCCGGGTCCGGATCACGCTGGGCGGGTAGGCCGACTCCGCCGGCGGCCACACCTGCCGGTCGTCGAGCAGGACCCGGTACTCGCTTGCGGCGTCCGGCCGCAGCCCTTCGACGATCACCAGCGCGTAGTGATGCTCGTACGCGGAAAAGGTCGGCGCGGAGCCGGCGCCGCCGCCCGCGGCCTCGACCCGCACGAGCGCCGGCTCGGTCGTCTCCACCCAGATCGTGGCCTTGTCGCCGACCACCCGGCGCAGCACGGGCCCGATGAGCAGATGCGCGGTCACCGGGGGACCTGCTGAGGGTGGCGCATCGCTTACCTCCGGACGGGCGTCGGGATTACATCCTTCTCGCCCGGTCCGACTTCCGCCACCGCATGATCCACCACGGCCGGTGCCGGGCGACGCCGCGGGCCGGCCGCGCATCTGTCAGGATTTCAGGAATGGAATACGTGGTCGTCCTGGTGGTCCTGCTCGTCGTGCTGGTGGCGGGGGTCGTCGGCTTTGTCGTGCCCAGGCTGCGCCGCCGGGAAATTCCCCCGGTTGAGGGAGGCGCCGGCCCGACGACGCTCGAGCGCCCGCCGGCGCCCGCCGAAGCGGAAGCGGAACCGGTCGGGTTGCCGACCTTGCCCGAGGAACTGCCGACGCTCGTTGAGCAGCCGGAGCCGACCGCGGGCCGGCTGGTTCGGCTGCGTGCCCGGCTCAGCCGCTCGCAGAGCGTCTTCGGCCGGGGCCTGCTCAGCGTGCTCTCCCGCGACCACCTCGACGACGATGCCTGGGAGGAGATCGAAGACAGCCTGATCTCCGCGGACGTCGGCGTGGAGGCCACCCAGGCGCTGGTCGAGCGGCTCAAGGAGCGGGTCCGGGTGCTCGGCACCCGGACGGTGGCCGAGGTGCGCGAGCAGTTGGCCGAGGAGCTGACCGCCGCGCTGGAGCCCGACCTGGACCGCCGCCTGCACACCGAGCCGCACGACGGCCGCCCGGCGGTCGTGCTGGTGGTCGGCGTCAACGGCGCCGGCAAGACCACCACCTGCGGCAAGATCGCCCGGGTGCTGGTCGCCGACGGCCGCAGCGTGCTGCTCGGCGCGGCCGACACGTTCCGGGCGGCGGCCGCCGAGCAGTTGGCCACCTGGGGCGAGCGGGTCGGCGCCGAGACCGTGCGCGGGCCGGAGGGCGGCGACCCGGCGAGCGTGGCGTTCGACGCGGTCAAGCGGGGCATCGACACCGGCGTGGACACGGTGCTGATCGACACGGCCGGCCGGCTGCAGAACAAGGTCGGCCTGATGGACGAGCTGGGCAAGGTCAAGCGGGTGGTGGAGAAGCACGGCCCGGTCGACGAGACGCTGCTCATCCTGGACGCCACCACCGGCCAGAACGGCCTCGAGCAGGCGCGCGTCTTCACCGAGGTGGTGGACGTCACGGGCGTCGTGCTGACGAAGCTGGACGGCACGGCCAAGGGCGGCATTGTCATCGCGGTGCAGCGCAAACTCGGCATCCCGGTCAAGCTGGTCGGTCTCGGCGAGGGCAAGGACGACCTGGCCCCGTTCGAGCCCGCCGCCTTCGTCGAGGCCCTGCTTGGTACTGACGCGTAGGCTCGGGAGACCAATAGTCAGAGGAGGCCGTGGGTGACGCAGGAGCCGGTGCGCGAGATTCCGCTGCACGGCGGCAACGTCAGCACGGTCTCCCGGATCGGCGACACGGTGCGCCGCAACGCCGGCCCTTGGACGCCCGCGGTGCACGCCCTGCTCAATCACCTGCAGCGGGTCGGCTTCACCGGGTCGCCGCACGCGCTCGGGATGGACGAGCGCGGCCGCGAGGTGCTGTCCTACCTCGACGGCGAGTGCGGCGAGTATCCCCTCGCCCCGCACTGGGTGACCGAGGAAGCGCTGGTCACGGTCGCCACGATGCTGCGGATGTTCCACGACGCGCAGTACGGCTTCGTGCCGCCGCCGGGCGCGGTGTGGCGCTCGTTCGGCCCGCCGCCGCCGGACACCGAGGTGATCTGCCACCACGACGCGGCCCCGCACAACGTGGTCTGGCGGCCGGACGGCACGCTCGCGCTGATCGATTTCGACCTGGCGTCGCCGGGCGCCCGGATCTACGACGTGGCCTACGCGGCCTGGACCTGGGTGCCGCTGTTCAGCGATCGGGATTCGTACACGCTGGGGTGGAAGAGGCCGAACAGGCCGCGCCGGCTGCGGCTGTTCGCCGACGCATATGGGTTGATTCCCCGCGATCGGCATAGGCTCGTCCGGACCATCCGGAAGCGGATCGTGGACCATGTCGAGGGCATCCGGCGGATGGCGGCGGCGGGCGATCCGGCGTTCGTTCGGATCGTACATAAGGGGCATCTCCGGCGTCCGATGCGCGATCTTCGGCTGCTTGATTACGAGCGGCACACCTTGGAGTACGCGCTGCGGTGACACGCCGTTGACAAGTTGATGATCCTCTTCACAAGTCAGCTTGAACCTGTTGTCCCAGTTCACGGTGTTTCGCCGGGCGGCCTGTGAGAGTTTCTTCACACGTACGAAACAACCCGTCACGCGCCGGAAATCGCGCGTAGACCGTGCTCGAAACAGCAGACCGGAAGGCTTCCGCCCGAACCGGCCGACAGGCGACGCTGCCCCGTGGGCCGTACTCGCAATTGCCCCTCGGTTCACCGCCCTGGGGCAGGCGTTGAAGGACACCTATCCGAGAGGAGGCAGCGTGGAGATCAACACCGGCAATACCGCCTGGTTGCTCCTGTCGTCTGCGCTCGTATTGCTCATGACCCCCGGTCTGGCGCTGTTCTACGGTGGCCTCAACCGGTCCAAGGGCGTTCTCAACATGATGATGATGAGCTTCTCGTGTATCGGGCTCATCTCCATCTTGTGGACGGTCTACGGCTTCACGCTGGCGTTCGGCACCAACAGCAGTTCCGGTGCCAACACCATTATCGGCAGTTTCTCCCAGTACTTCGGGACCGGCACGAGCACGATCACCGAGGAGTGGCTGTTCCTCGGCGGCAAGACCGGCATCCCGACGTACGCGGTGATGGTCTTCCAAATGATGTTCGCGATCATCACCGTCGCGCTGATCAGCGGCGCGGTCTCCGACCGGATGAAGTTCGGCGGCTGGGTGTTCTTCGCGTTCGGCTGGTTCACCCTGGTCTACGTCCCGGTCGCGCACTGGGTCTGGGGCGGTGGCTGGATCGGCGGCAAGCTGCACGCGCTCGACTTCGCCGGTGGCACCGCGGTGCACATCAACGCCGGTGCGGCCGCTCTCGGCCTGGCCATCGTGCTCGGCAAGCGGATCGGCTGGCCCCGCGAGGCGATGAAGCCGCACAACGTGCCGTTCGTCGCGCTCGGCGCCGGCCTGCTGTGGTTCGGCTGGTTCGGCTTCAACGCCGGTTCGGAGCTAACGGTCGACGGCACCACCGTCTTCGCCTTCATCAACACCCAGGTGGCCACGGCCTCCGCGCTCGTCGGCTGGGTCATCATCGAGTGGATCCGCGACGGCAAGCCCACCCTGGTCGGCGCCTCCTCCGGTGCGGTCGCCGGCCTGGTCGCCATCACCCCGGCCTGTGGCTTCATCGCCCCGGTCCCGGCAATCATCCTCGGTCTCGTCGCCGGTGCCGTCTGCGCGCTGGCCGTCGGCCTGAAGTACAAGCTCGGCTTCGACGACTCGCTCGACGTCGTCGGTGTGCACTTCGTCGGCGGGTGGATCGGCTCGCTGTCCATCGGTTTCTTCGCTACCGCGCAGGTCAACGCGGCCATCAACGGCGACCCCGGACTGGGCGCCAGCGAGGGTCTGTTCTACGGCGGTGGCCTGGCGCAGCTCGGCCGGCAGTTCGTGGGAAGCGCGGCGGTCACCGTGTACTCCTGCTTGCTCGCCATCGTGCTCGCGCTGATCATCAAGTCGTTCGGCGGGCTGCGGGTCAGTGAAGACGCGGAGGTCTCCGGCATCGACGTGGCGGAGCACGCCGAAAGTGGCTACGACTTCTCGCCCACGACCGGTTCCGGCAGCGCCTTCGCGATGGCCGGGATCACGCCTGGCTCTGACGGTGCCTCGGCCCCGGTCAGCAGCGAAAAGGTCGCCGGTTAAATTCTCTGATGACCGTTCCGATGGAGGGACTGAGCATGAAGCTGGTGACCGCGGTCATTAAGCCGTACCAGCTCGACGCGGTGAAGGAGGCGCTGCACGCCTTGGGCGTTGCGGGCCTCACCGTGAGCGAGGTGCAGGGCTACGGTCGGCAGAAGGGCCACACCGAGGTGTACCGGGGAGCCGAGTACACGGTGGAATTCCTGCCGAAGATCAAGGTTGAGGTGCTGACCGACGAGATCGACGTCGAGAAGGTCGTCGACGCCGTGGTGACGTCGGCGAAGACGGGCAAGATCGGTGACGGCAAGGTCTGGGTGACAGCCGTGGAGGATGTCATTCGGGTTCGTACCGGCGAGCGCGGCCTCGACGCTCTGTAATTGTTGAATGAACTACATGGTCAGTGAGCCGTCGGCACCGCCTTCGCGTCCGTCCGGCGGCTCACTGGACACCCTTAGTACGCATGTCGGCGCCGCCGCCCGCACGCAGCGGGCGGCGGCGCTTGACGTGTGGCTGGCCAGCCTGTTCCCGGCGCACGTGCCGGGGGTCAGCCTGCTCGCGGTCGGCGGCCTCGGCCGGCGCGACTGCGCCCCCTACAGCGACCTCGATCTCGTGCTGCTGCACAACGGCACGGCCGGGATCGACCGGATCGCCTCGTCGCTCTGGTATCCGATCTGGGACGCCCGGCTCGGGCTCGACCACTCCGTGCGTACGCTGCCGGAGGCTCTTTCTGTCGCGCACGACGACGTCAAGGTGTCGCTCGGCCTGCTGGACGCCCGGCACATCGCCGGCGACACGCAGCTGTCCGCCGAGCTGATCGCCGCGGCCAGCGACCAGTGGCGGCGCACGGCCGTACGCCTGCTGCCGCAGCTCAAGGAGATCACCACCGCCCGGTGGGCCACCCACGGCGAGCTCGCGTTCCTGCTCGAGGGCGACCTCAAGGAGGCCGCCGGCGGGCTGCGCGACGTGATCATCTTGCGCGGCATCGGCCGGGCCGGGGTCGCCGACACCATGCGCCCGGCGGTCCGCGCGGCCAACCTGCGCCTGCTGGACACCCGGGACGCCCTGCACCTGGCCGTCGGCCGCCGGGTCGACCGGCTGGTCGCCCAGGAGCGCTCGACGGTCGCCGACCTGCTCGGCCTGGACGACCCGGACACGCTGCTGCGCCGGGTGGCGGGCGACGCCCGAACCATCGCGCACGCCCTCGACGACGCCTGGCGGGCCGCCGACCGGCTGCGCAGCGGTCGCCGCCGGGGCGCCCCCGCCGGCCCGCCGGCCCGCCGCCCGATCGCCCGCGACGTGGTCGAGCAGGACGGCGAGTTGGTGCTGGCGCGCACCGCGATCGGGCCGATTCCGGACCCCAGCCTGTCGCTGCGGGTGGCCGCGGCGGCCGCCACCGTGCGGCTGCCGATCGCCCGCGCGACCTGTGAATGGCTGGCCGCGTTCTGCCCGCCGCTGCCCACCCCGTGGCCGAACACGGCCCGGGCCGCGCTGGTCTCGCTGCTCGGCTCCGGCCCCGGCCTGCTGCCCACCTGGGAGGCCTGCGACCGGTACGGGCTGATCGACGCGTGGCTGCCCGAGTGGGTCCGGGTGCGCAGCCTGCCGCAGCACCACCCGGTGCACCGGTTCACCCTGGACCGGCATCTCGTGCAGGCGGCCTACGAGTCGACCGCGTACGCCCGCGAGGTGGACCGGCCCGACCTGCTGCTGATCGGCGCGTTCCTGCACGACATCGGCAAGGGGCTCGGTGGCGACCACAGCATCGTCGGCGCGCCGATCGCCGCCGAGATCGCCACCCGGATCGGCCTGCCCGCCGCCGACGTGGCGATGATCGAGAAGCTGGTCCGGCTGCACCTGCTGCTGCCCGACGTGGCCACCCGGCGCGACCTCGCCGACCCGGTGACCATCTCCACGGTCGCCGAGGCGGTCGGTGACACCATGACGCTGGACCTGCTGCACGCCCTGGCCCGGGCCGACGCGCACGCCACCGGCCCGGCCGCCTGGTCGGACTGGAAGGGCCGGCTGATCGCCGAACTGGTCCGCCGGGTGCACACCGCGCTGGACACGGGCGAGCTGCCCGACCCGCCGACGCCCGATCCCGAGCTGCTCGAGGGCGCGCTGCCGGCCGTACACCTGGATGGTGATCGGGTCGCGGTGGCCGCGGCCGACCGCCGGGGCCTGCTCGGCGCGGTGGCCGCGTGCCTGGCCATGCACCGGCTGGACGTGATCGCGGCGGACGCGTCGACGGTGGACGGCCGGGCGATCGTGGAGTTCTGGACTTCGCCGCGGTACGGCTCGCCGGCCGACCCGGTGGCGCTCGCCGCCGACCTGCGCCGGGTGGTGGCCGGGGACGTGTCGGTCACCCAGCGGCTGCGAGCCCGCGCCTCCGCTTCGCGGGGCGGGGCGGCGCCCCGAGTGGTCTGGAATCGCGGGGCAGCCACCGACGCGGTCGTGCTCGAGCTGCGGGCGGCCGACTCGCCGGGCCTGCTCTACCGGGTCGCCACCGCGCTGGACGAGGCCGGCGCCGAGGTCCGCGCGGCCCGCATCTCCACCCTCGGCGGCGACGTGGTCGACGCGTTCTACCTGGTCGGCACGTGGGCCGACGAGGCCGAACGGGTGCGCGTCGGCAACGCGGTGCTGGCCGCGGTCTAACCCCCTGCCACGGCCGCCGGAAGCCAAACAGCGTCACCTCCGGCTTGGTCTATGCGTTGGCCGTATGACGGCGCGGCGGTGGGGGACGCATGAGGGATCTGCTCGACGACTACGGCACCGTGGTCGGACCGATGCTGCGCACGTCGCTGTCGGCCACCGCGATCCGCAATCGGTCCGTTGCCGTTCGGGCGCTCATCGCGCGGGCCGGGCTCGGTGACGCCGGTACCCTCGGCGAACTGCTCCTCGCGGCGCGCAACGGCGAGCATCGCTGGCTGTCCCGGATCCGCCGGCACGCCGACCCGGGGGTGCTCGCCTCGCTCGCGCAGACGTTGGCGTTGCAGGATCTGCAGCCGAGCGATCGGCGGGACGCCCTCGGGATCTTCGAGTTGCTGCGCAAGGCGTTCGGGCCGAACAGCATCACGCCCGCTTACCGGGGCCTGCACTGCCAGCTCGCGTACGTCTGGGAGGGGCCGGACCGGGCGGGCGCGCTGCTGCGCTCGTACCGTGGGCTGCTCGAGCCGACCCGGGTCGCGCTCGCCGTCGACCTGCTCAACCCGTACGCGGAACCCAGCCGCACGGCCGACGCGGACGCCTGGCTGGCCGCCTTCCAGCAGCTGTTGCCGCAGCCGAGGCCCACGCTGAGCAGCGACGGCGCGCTGGTGCCCTTCGACCGGCTGACCTCGCCCGTGCCGGAGCAGCGGATCGACGCGCCGCAGCGGGTGTCCGTCGTGGTCACCTCGTTCCGGCCGGACCATGGGCTGCTCACCGCCGTCCGCTCGGTCCTCGCCCAGAGCTGGGGCAACGTCGAGGTGCTCCTGGTCGACGACGCGTCCCCGGCCGAGTTCGACGCCGTGCTGGCCCGGGCGGTCGCGCTGGACGACCGGATCCGGCTGGTCAAACTGGCCGAGAACCAGGGCACCTACGCCGCCCGCAACGCCGGCCTGGACGCGAGCGCCGGCGACTTCGTCACCTTCCAGGACTCCGACGACTGGTCCCATCCGCGCCGGCTCGAGCTGCAGGCCCGGCCGCTGCTCGACGATCCGAGCGTGGTCGCGACAACCTCGGACGGGATCAGCGTCACCGACGAGTTGGTGCTGACCCGGCCCGGGTTCCGCAGCGGCCGGTTCAACCCGTCGTCGCTGCTGTTCCGCCGCAGCGCGGTGCTGCGCCGGCTCGGCTACTTCGACCGGCTCCGCAAGGCCGCCGACTCGGAGTACATCGGCCGGATCGAGGCGGTCTTCGGTCGGCACGCCGTGCGGCACATCGACGCGGGGCCGCTGGCGTTGATCCGGCTCTCCGCGGGGTCGTTGTCGCGGGCCGAGATCCGCGCGTCCTACATGCATCCGGCGCGGGTCGGCTACAGCTCGGCCTATCTGATGTGGCACCGGCGGATCGCGGCCGGCGAGGCGCCCGCCTACCGGCCGCGAGACGGTCACGCCCGGCCCTTCCCGGTTGCGTCGCATCTGCTCAGCACGACCAAATCGAGGCGAGCGTACGACGTGATCGTCGCCGCGGACTGGCGGTTCATCGAGGGCGCGCACCGGGCCGCGCTCGCCGAGATCCGGGCGCTCGCGCAGGACGGGCTGCGGGTGGCGATCCTGCATCTCGAGGGGTACCGGATCGTCACGAACCGGCGGCGGCCGATCGCGGCGGCGGTCCAGGAACTCGTCAACGACGGCGTCGCGGAGCAGGTCTTCGGGTACGAGGAGGTCGAAGCGGCGCTGCTGATCGTGCGGCAGGCCGCGGCGCTGCAGTTCCCGTCGGACGAGCCGTGCGCGATCCGGCCGCAGCGGGTGCTCGTGGTCGCGGACCGGGCCCCGGCCCGGGGCGACGGGGTGGACCGGCGGTACGCGATCGCCGACTGTGGCCGGTCGGTGCGCCGGCTGTTCGCGGTGGATCCGCACTGGTGCCCGCAGGATGCCGCCGTCCGCGAGGCGCTGCGGGCCGCCGATCCGCAGGTGGAGCTGACTCCGTACGACTTTCCGCCGGTGGTCGACGCCGGGCGGTACGCCGCCGCCCGGGACGGTGCCGGCGAGATTCCGATCGTGGGAACCGACCTCTGCGACGCCGGCAGTTGGCCCGCCGACGTCCCGGACGCGCTGGCCGTGCTGCACCGGCTGCGCGGCGCCGACGTCCGGGTCCGGCTGCCCGACCGCCCGGACGGCGTCGAGACCGGCCTGGCCGCGGCGTGGCTGGCGTACGCGCCGGCCGACCTCGGCCCGCGGGCGTTCGTCCACCAGCTGGATTTCTACCTGCACTTCCCGCACCCGCGGGCGGTGGAGACGTGCAGCTACCCGGCCGTCGAGGCTGCCGCGGCCGGCTGCGTGCTGCTGCTGCCCGAGCGGTTCGCCGCCTGCTACGGCGATGCGGCCGTCTACTGCACCCCCGATCAGGCCGGGGCGACGATCGACCGGTACCGGGCCGACCGGGCGCTCTACGCCGAGCAGAGCCGCCGGGCCCGCGCGGTCGCCGCCCGCGCCTATCACTGCCGCGGCTACCTCGCCCGGATCGAAGCCCTACTGCGGGCGCCGCAGCCGGCGGCTCCGCTGCAGCGCACCGGGCCGTAACGACCCCTGCACCGCGGGCGTTACGCATGTGATGCACGCCCCTTGGGCGCACGGTAATGACTCGGCTTGGAGGACGCAGATGAGCAGCCTGACCCGCTTCGGGCGCCGGCAGTCGGCACGGTTGCAGAACCTGTCTCGCCGCCAGGCGACCGGGCTGCTCGTGATGACCGCCCTCTGCGGCGGCGTCGCGGTCGCCTCCGGCACCGGGCATCCGGGCGCGGCCGCGTCGCTGCTCGCCGTGTTGCTCGCCGGGGTGCTCACCGGGCTGGTGCTGCTCTCCCGCCGGATCGGCGCCGCCTCCCGCGCGGACCGGGCGGCGCAGCGCGACCTGCGGATCGTGCTGGAGCAGATGCAGCGCCGGCTGGTCGCCGCGGTCGAGAAGGAGCGGCTCACCGCGGGCGAACGGCACCGGGAGCTGACCGAGACGCTTGCCAAGAACCAGCGGCTGGCCGCGCACGGCACCGACCTGCTGCTGCGCGCGCAGAGCCGCGAGGTCGAGGCGCTTATGCAGTTGTTCCAGGGCTTCACGCCGCGGGCGCCGATGCCGTCCTCGGGCGACTTCGCGCTGAACCCGACCGATCTGCTCGAGCTGATCCACCTGCTCCGGACCCGCGAGCCGCGGCTGGTCGTCGAGCTCGGCAGCGGCACCTCGTCGGTGTGGATCGCGTACGCCCTCGAGCGGACCGGCGGCCGGCTGGTCTCGCTGGACCACGACGCCGAGTACGCGCGGCGGACCCGGGCCCTGCTCGCGGCGCACGGGCTGTCCGGGGTGGCCGAGGTGCGCGAGGCGCCGCTGACCCCGCTGAGCATCGACGGCAAGAGCTTCCAGTGGTACGACGTGGCCCAGCTCGCCGACCTGCGCGACATCGACCTGCTGGTGGTCGACGGCCCGCCCGAGGCGACCGGCCCGGACGCCCGCTTCCCGGCCCTGCACGTGCTCGAGCAGAAGCTGGCCGACACCGCGACGATCGTCTTCGACGACGCGAACCGGCAGGACGAGCAGGCCGCCCTGCGCCGGTGGACCGAGACGGTCGGCGGCCTGTCCCGCGAGCGCGAGCTGCTCGGCCGGCACGCCGTGCTCTCGTACGTACGGGCCGGCCAGCCGATGGCGCCCGTGGCGTCCTGAGCCGTCCGCGTTGACCAGCACCGTCCGGACCGGTCCCAGCCCCGCGCTGCGGCGCGCCACGTCGGATCTCCCCGGGCCGCGGCACCGGCGGGACATCGAGGGGCTGCGCGCGGTCGCCGTACTGCTCGTCGTGCTCAGCCACGCCGGGCTGACCACGGTCGCCGGCGGCTATGTCGGCGTCGATGTCTTCTTCGTCATCTCCGGCTTCCTCATCACCACGCTGCTGGTCCGCGAGCTGGCCACGACCGGGCGGATCTCGCTCACCCGGTTCTATGCCCGGCGCGCCGTCCGGCTGCTGCCCGCGTCCACTGTGGTCGTCGCGGTCACCCTGGCCGGCGCGTGGCTCTGGCTCTCGCCGGTGCGGATCGCCGAGTACGCCGGCGACGCCCTGGCCAGCGCGGGCTACGCGGTGAACATCCGGCTCGCCGTGGCCGGCACGGACTACTTCGCCACCGCGACGCCGTCGCCGTTCCAGCACTTCTGGTCGCTCGCGGTCGAGGAGCAGTTCTATCTCGGCTGGCCGCTGCTGATCCTCGGGACGTTCGCGGTGCGACGCCGCCGCCGGTTGCTGGCCCTGGTGCTGACTTTGCTGACCGCGGCGTCGCTGGCCTACAGCGCGTACGAGCTGACCCGGGCCGCGCCCTGGGCCTACTTCGGACTGCCCAGCCGGGCCTGGGAGCTGGGCGCCGGCGCCCTGGTCGCGCTCGGCTCGGCGCGACTGGCCCGGTTGCCGCGCTGGGCGGTGCCGGTACTCGGCTGGGGCGGGCTGGCCGCGATCGTCGGTGCCGCGTGCGGCTACGGCGACGGCACCCCGTTCCCCGGCTTCGCCGCCCTGCCGCCGGTGCTCGGGGCCGCCGCGATCATCGCGGCCGGCTGCGCCTCGGCGGGCGGTGTGGGCAGGCTGCTCGGCCGGGCGCCGCTGCAGTCGATCGGGCGCGTCTCGTACGGCTGGTACCTCTGGCACTGGCCGGTGCTCGTGCTGGCGCCGGCCGCGCTGGGCCGCGATCTCGGCCTCGGCGCCCGGCTCGCGCTCTGCGGGGCGGCGCTTCTCCTCGCGTACGCCACGTATCGCTTTGTGGAAAACCCGGTGCGGCACCGCCGCGCGCTCACCGCCCGGCCGGTCCGCGGCCTCGGCCTGGGTCTTGCCCTGTCCGGCACGGCCGCCGCGCTGGCGCTGATCACCGCGGCCAACCCACCCGCCGTGCCGGTCGGCGACGACGCGATCGACACCCGGGCCGTGCTCGCCGCCGCGGCCGATCCGCAGGACACCCTCACCCGGCTGATCGCGGCGGCCGACCGGACCGGCCGGGTGCCGGGCAACCTGACCCCGTCGCTGGCCGGCGCGGCGAAGGACATGGTCAAGCCGCAGACCGACGGCTGCCACCTGACGCTGACCAGCCCCGAGGTGACGCCGCGGTGCACCTACGGGCGGCCGGGCGCGACGACGACCGTGGTGCTGTTCGGCGACTCGCACGCGCTGCAATGGTTTCCCGCGTTCGAGAAGCTGGCGAACTTGCACAGTTGGCGGCTGATCTCGCTGACCCGCAGTTCGTGCAGCCCGGCCGAGGTGCCGGTGATCAACAGCAAGCTGAAGCGGGTCTACCGCGAGTGCGACAGCTGGCGGGACTCCGCGCTGGCCCGGATCCGCGCGCTCCGGCCGCAACTGGTCGTCGTCTCGTCGAGCACCGGCTACCGCAGCGCGCTGGCCGGTCACCCGAGCGACCCGGACGGACTCTGGGCGACCGCCTGGGCGCGGCTGTTCGCGACGCTGCGCCCGGCGGCCGGACAGCTGGCGCTGCTCGGCGACACGCCGTTCCTGAGCCGGGATCCGGCCGACTGCCTGGCCGCTGCGGGCGCCGTGGTCAGCGCGTGTGCGGAGCCGGCCAGCACGGTGCTGCGCGACCCGCTGTGGCGGTCAATCGTCAGCGACGCGGCGCGGCGGGCGGGAGTGCCGGTCATCGACCCGGTGCCGTGGCTGTGCGGGCAGCGCTGCCCGACCGTGGTCGGCAACCTGCTCGTCTATCGCGATACCAATCACCTGACCAGCGCGTACGCCGAGATGCTCGAGCTGTTGCTGGACACCCGGCTGCCGCGGCCGTAAAGACGGCGCGACCCCCGCCGCGGGGGACGGCGGGGGTCACGGTCGCGGGGCAGCGAAAGACGCGCGCCCGCGGCGGGCCCGCGGGGGCGGGCCCGAATCTGGGGGAGCCGGGCTCAGTAGCCGAACTCCTGGGTGTAGTACGGGTTGCCGTTGGCCGCGTACACGGCGCCGACGCCGACCTTGGTGACCTTGCAGTTGAGGATGTTGGCGCGGTGGCCCGGGCTCTTCATCCACGCGTTCACCACGTCCGCGCCGCTGCGGTAGCCCCACGCGATGTTCTCGGCGGCGGGCTTGCTGTAGCCGGCCGCGCGGATCCGGGCGTCGAACGTCGAGCCGCCGAAGCCCACGTGGCTGAACGTGCCGGTGCGGGCCATCCAGGCGCTGTGGTCGCGGCTCGCGCGGACCAGCTCGTTGTTCACGGCCAGCGCCTTGCAGCCGTTGCGGGTGCGCTGGTGGTTGGTCCACTTGACGACGTCCGCCTGCAGGGTCTGGAACGAGGTGGCGGACGCCTCGGCGGGGGCGGCGAAGACGACGATTCCGAACAGCGCGACAGGGACCAGCGCCAGGAACGCGAGACGGCGGAGGATCGAAGAGCGCATCGGCCAGCCTTTCGGAGACGTCGCCTGGTTTCGTTCGCCAGGTTCGCCGTTCCGATCGGTGCGTTCCGCAGGCCGCTGATGGAAAGCTCAGGTGCCTAGTTGTCGCCCTTTAGTTGCCGCCCGGTTGGCTACCGGGAGACGGGTGTGGGTCAGTGCCAGACGGGTTGCCGTCCGGTTGCTATCTGCTGTTCAGGGGCCCTTTTCAGCCGATCAGCGCGGTCACCGAGTCGGCGTAGCGCTCGTGGCCGTAGTGCCGGCGGACGAAGTCGCGTCCCCGTTCGCTCTGCTCCAGGAACAGGTTGGGGCGGCGCAGCTGCCGTACGGTGCGCTCGATGTCGGCTGCCTCGCAGTAGCGGGCCGCCTCGCCGAAGGTCGGCGCGAACCGGTGCGGCAGGACCAGCACACAGCCGGCCGCGAGCGCGGTCAGCAGCGCCGGATCCGCGTCCCGGCTCGCCCGCTCGTCGGGGAAGTGCAGGTAGAAGTCGAGCTGGTGGAGGAAGCCGCGCAGCTCGGTGTCGCCCGGTCCGTAGACCAGCCAGGTACGCGGCGGCCGGGGCCCGAACGCGTCCCGGGCGTCGCCGGCGGTGTCCCAGAGCCGGATGTCCATCCGCCCCGAGTCGCCCAGCACGGCGGCCAGCCGCCGCCACTGCGCCCGGTCGCCGGCCCAGCGGCAGCCCACGACCGGCCGGTCCGAGCGCAGGCCGGGCCGGTCCAGGCGCCATTGCCGGACGTCCACGGTGCCGGGCAGGTCGACGGCCGTCAACGCGGCCGCGATCGGGCCCGCCCCGAGCGTCCGGCGGTCGGCCGGGCCGCCGGGCGACCACTGCGGCTCGACCCCGAACAGCCGCCGGGACGCGGCGACGCAGACGTCCGCGGCGATCCGGCGCCGGGCGGCGTCGACCTCGATGACGACCCGGCCGGCCGAAACCGAACTCGCGATCCCGGTGGCGAACTGCAGCACCGCCGGGGTCCGCACGATGACCAGCTCGGCGTGCACGTCGTCGCCGAGCACGACCTGCTCGACGGCGCCCGCGTTGATCAGCGCCTGCACCGCCGGGTCGAGGTTCTGCGGGCCCGCCGCGAGGTGCGGCAGCGTGTCGAGGTGCAGCAGGGCGACCTTGCGGCCGCGGGCGAGCAGCGCGCGGGCCTGCCCGGCCGCGGCCGGTGCCGCGCCGCCAGCCGCGGTCCAGTCGCCGGCCAGGATCACGTCGTACGCCGTCTCGCCCGGCTCCCCGGTCAGCTGGCGCGGCGCCGCGAAGGCCCGGCTGCGGGGAAACCGGGGACGCACCGTCACCTCGGCGTGCCAGGCCTGAAACGCCGACAGGTACGCCCGCCGCGCCGGGTGCAGCCAGCCGAAGGCCGTGTCCGGGCTGGACAGTGACGTGGCCGAGAGCCGGATCAGGGCGAGCGGCGAGCCGGTCAGGTGCCGTACGGCCGGGCGGCCGAAGACCGCGCGGGCCCGCTCGACATATTCGGCGTCCGCGCTCTTGCGGACCGGGTCCAGATAGCCGAGCCGGTCCAGCGCGGCCGAGCGGCGGACCATCAGCGAGGACAGGTTGTACGACCGGCTCTGCGCCCAGCCCGGCCGGGTGACGATCAGGTCCTCGGTGACCCGCATGCCGACGGACGTCGTGGCGATCAGCGCGGGCTCGGCGATCAGCGGCGCCACCTGCCGCTCCAGCCGCAGCGGGTGGGACCAGTCGTCGGAGTCCTGGAACGTCACGAACTCGCCGGTGGCGGCGTCCAGCCCGGCGTTGCGGGCCCGGTACGTGCCGCCGTTCACCGGCATCCGCAGCACCCGCACCCGCGGGTCGAGCGCGCCGGCCAGGCTCAGCACCTCGTCGTACTCGGTCTCGGAGCCGTCGTCGACGACCAGGATCTCGTGATTGGTCCAGCTCTGCGCGGCCAGCGACCGCACGGCGGTGAGCAACGCCACCCCGGGCCGGTACGCGGTGACGATGGTGCTGATCCGCTGCCGGCCGCCGACCTTCTGTGCGATCCCCGACCGGATCCGGTCGAACACCGGCCCCGGCCCGTCGGCCAGGTGCAGCGCGGGCCGGGGCAGCAGCGCGTTGAACGCGGCCGGCCAGCCGTCGCCGGCCGGGTTGGCCAGGTCGACGGCGAGGCTGGCCCGGACCGGTTCCGGCAGCTCGGGGTAGCTGCCGATCAGCTCGGCCGTGCGGACCCGGTCGCCGGCCGCGAACGCCAGTTGGGCGTGCAGGCCCTGGTGCCCGCTCGCGACCCGGTCGGCCCCGTGCGTGCGCAACAGCAACTCGAACAGCGCCAGCGCGTCCGGCCGGTCGTCGGGGAAGAGGTCCTGCAGGGCGATGACGCGGGCCAGTTCGCCCAGCGTGTACGGGTCGGTCCCGGGCGCGGCCGCACCCGCGTGTGCGGCCGTGATCAGCTCGTCGACCGTCGCGTCCCCGGCCGCGTAGGCGAGCAGCGCCCGCGCGTCGGCCGAGCGGGCGTGCAACGCGGCGACACCGGGACCGTCCGGCGACTCCCGCCGCAGCACCGCGAGATGCTCCTCGAGCAGCCGCGCTGGGTAGGCGTTCGGGGTCGTGTGCTGCCTGCGCATCGGCTGCCCTTCAACGTTTCCGGCACTGGTCTGCACAACGACGCACCGCCCCACGCGACCCGGCCAAGATCGTCGGAAATGCCCGGCGGCGCTGGCCGGTCCCCGTGTCGCCGTCGCGCGCCACGTCGTTGTTACCGCGGAAGGACCTCGGGAAGCGACCTACGGAGCTCAACCACCATGACCGCGAACGGGTACGACGTGGCGATCCTGTGTGACTTCCGGTATCCCGGCGGCACCTCGGCCAGCATCGCCGCGGAAGTGCACGCCCAGGCCGAGGCCGGACTGTCCACCGTGCTCGTGCACGTGCCGTCGCCGCACCAGATCAAGGACCGGCCGTTCAGCCCGCGCATCGTCGAGTGCCTGCGCGACGGCCTGGCCGAACTCGCCCCGAGCGGGGTGCCGGTGGCCGCCCGGCTGCTGGTGATCCGGCAGCCGCGCATCTTCACCCGGGACCTCGACGCGGTGCCGCGGATCACCGCCGAGCGCACGATCATGGTGATCAACCAGGCGCCCGGCGACGCCGAGAACCCGGACCGCTACTACGACTTCGCCGACATCCGCGAACGGGTGCACCGCTACTTCGGCGACACCATCGACTGGGCGCCGATCAGCCCGCAGGTCCGCGAGCACGTCCGGCGGGTGGCCCCGGGCGCGATTCTCGCCGCCACCGACTGGCACGAGATCATCGACGTCGCGGACTGGTGGACCGACCGGGACGCCCCGGTCGGTGACCTCCCGGTCATCGGCCGGCACGGCCGGGCCGACCCGGTGAAGTGGCCACGCGCCGCGGCGGAGATCCTGCAGGCCTATCCGGACGCCGAGGACCTGCGGGTACGCGTGCTCGGCGGCGGCGAGCTCGCGCTGAAACGGCTCGAGTACCGGCCGGCCAACTGGACGGTTGTCCCGTTCGGCACCGAGGAGCCCGAGGAGTTCCTGCGTACGATCGACTTCTTCGTCTATTTCCACGACCCGGACCTGGTCGAGGCGTTCGGCCGGACCATCCTCGAGGCGATGGCGAGCGGCGTGCCGGTGATCATCGGCGAGCACTTCCGGGCGATCTTCGCCGACGCCGCCCTGTACGCGACCCCGGCCGGCGTCCAGGCCCTGGTCCGCGAGCTGTACGCCGACCGCGACCGGTACCGCGACGTGGTGGCCCGCGCGCGCGAGTTCGTCGAGGAGCGCTTCGGCCACCTGTCGCACCTGACCCGGCTGGCCGGCCACGGCATCCGCCCGCGGATCGCGCTCCCCGGGCCGCGCACCGCCCGGACCCGCCCGGCCGCCGCCGTCCCGAAGCGGCGGGTGCTGATGCTCAGCGACAACGGCGCCGGCCTGGGCCACCTTTCCCGGCTGATGGCGATCGCCCGGCGGCTGCCCGACGACCTGGAAGCCGTCATCGCCACCCAGTCGTACGGCGCCGCGGTCTGCCATCAGGAGGGCTTCCTCACCGAGTACGTGCCGTCCCGCAAGGTGCTCGCCGCGTCGCGGCCGCGCTGGACCGCGTTCCTGCGCGAGCGCTTGCGGCACCTGATCGAGTTGCACGGCCCGCAGGTGGTCGCCGTCGACAGCGTGCCGCACGACGGGATCGTGGCGGCCGTGGCCGACCACCCCGAGGTCACCTGGGTCTGGGTGCGCCGGGCGATGTGGCGGCGCGACGTCGGCGCGAACTGGATCGAGCGCGGCGCGGCCTTCGACGCCATCCTCGAGCCGGGCGAGTTCGCCGCGCCCGCCGACGAGGGCCCGACGGTCGCCGACCGGGCCGCCGCGCACGCCGTCGCGCCGATCACCTTCCTGGACGACTCCGAGCTGCTCGATGCCGGCGCCGCGCGCCGCGAACTCGGCCTGGCCGACCGGCCGACCGCGCTGCTGCAACTGGGCGCCGGCAACATCAACGACATCTCCTCGCCGGTGGCCCGGATGGCCCGGTGCCTCATCGAGCACGGCTTCCAGCTGGTGCTCTGCGAGTCGACCATCGCCACCGAGCCGCTGCCCCGGATCCCGGGCGCGCACGTGGTCAAGGTCTATCCGGTGAGCCGCTATCTGCGCGCCTTCGACCTGGTGGTCAGCGCGGCCGGCTACAACTCGTTCCACGAGCTGATCGGCTTCGGCATCCCCAGCGTCCTGGTGCCGAACACCCGGACCGGCCTCGACGACCAGGTGGCCCGGGCCCGGTTCGCCGCCGCCGCGGGCGCCGCGCTGATCATCGAGGACCCGGACAGCGACGAGGTCGAGCGGGTGCTGGCCCAGGCCGCACGGCCCGCCGTCCGGGCGGCGCTGACCCGGCGCTGCGCCCAGTTCGGTTTCGGAAACGGCGGCGCCGAGGCGGCCGCGTGGCTCGACGGGCTCGCCGTGGCCCGCCCGGTGGCGGTCGGAGGCCGGCAATGACGAACGACCAGGCGACCATCCCGTCCCGGCAGCTCGCGCCTGGCCTCCCCGCCGGGGCAGAGCGCGAGGCCCCGGCGGACGATGCCGGCGCCATCGAGCGGGCCCGCTGGGAACTGGCCGCGATGGCGGGCCGGTTGCGCACCCTCGACCGCGAGCTCGCGGACAGCTTGCGCCTGCGCGAGCAGCTGGCCCGCGAGCTGGCGCGGGAACGCGACGGGGCCCGGGCGCTGCGGCAGAGCGACACCTACCGGCTGGGCAAGGCGACCGTCTCGCTCGTCCGCCACCCGGTCAAGTCCGTGCCGCGGCTGGCCGGGGCGGTCCTGCGCCGGCTGCGGCGGCGCGCGCTGCGGTCCGGTCGCGCGCGGGCGGCCGCGAACACCCGCCGGCCCGCCGCCACGGCCGCGCCGCAGCGCCTGCCGGTGCGTCTCTACGTCGCGATCGGGCTGGACGCCGGCACGCTGGGCTCGTTCGTGCGGACGCTGAACCAGCGGCTGCTGGTCAACGCGGACCACACCCCGGTGGTCGTCACGGACTGCTCGACCTTCTCGCTGCTGCGCAACCTCGGCGTGGTGCTGGAGTACCTGCCCGACCGGCACACCTGGCAGCGGCACCGCCCGGAGGTGCCGTGGGACGAGGTCCTCTCGGAACGGCTGTCGCATCTCTACCGCGACCACGCCTCGGTCCGCACGGTCATCGTCGACCGGGTGCATCCGCCGACCCTTGCGGAGCTGCTGCGCTGAGTCGCGGCAGCCGCGGGCCGAGGAGCGGGGCGAGCAGTTCCGCGTACGCCGTGGACAGGTGGCTGTTGTCCCGGTAGACGACGGTGTTGCCCAGCACCGCCGGGCAGATGTCCGAGCACAGCCAGCCGATCGGGTCGATGACGGTGACCGCGCCGTCCCGCCCGTACGCGCGGAAGATCGCTCTTTGCTCCGGCCCGCGCAGCGCGACCTTGGTCCTGGTGTTGCACCGGTCGATCGCGGTCGGCCGCTGGGACAGGCAGCTCGGCACGCGGGTCTTCGGATACGGCGTGTCGGTGATCGCCGCGACCGCCGCGCCGGTGGCCCGAAGCCGGGTGAACATCCGGTCCCAGCCGGAGCGCCAGCTCGCGGCCGGATCGGCGCCGGGCTCGGCGAGCCGGTAGTCGAAGCTCGAGCCGACCACCACCAGAGCGGGGGCGAGCTGCGCGATCCGGGCCAGCGCGCTGCGCTGGAAGGCCTGGCATTCGGTGTACGCCCGCTTCAGCGTCTCGTGGTAGATCGGCACCTCGGCGGCGCTGCACGACGACTTGGTGAGCGAGACGAGCCGCCACCGCCGCTGCACCGCGATCCGCTCCAGCGCCGGGAACCACTGGGCGGCGTGCGAGTCTCCGAACAGGACGATCGTGGTGGCCGACGTCGGATCGCCGTAGACGCAGCCGGCCGGTGCCGCGGTCGGTGCCGACTCGAGATGGCAGCCGTCGTCGTAGACCCGCGGCTTGTCGTAGCCGACCCGGTCGATGGCCGGCGTCAGATTGCCCGGCAACGTGGTGGCCGTCCGGGCCAGCGCGATGTACTGGGTCAGCACGCCGGCCGGGTCGTCCGACGCGTCGACCGCCGCCCGCAGGTCGACCGCGGGCCGGCCCACCGGCACGTGCTGCGGCAACAGGCCGGCGATCAGGGCCGCGGTGGCGACAGCGGCGGAACAGCCGGCGCCGACGGCGATCCCGCGCCCCGGCCGCAGCCGCAACGACTCCCGGCGCCGGACCGGATCCTCGACGAGCCGGTAGGTGAGCCAGGCCAACGCGAGCGCGGCGGCGGCCAGCAGCAAGTTGGTGCGGACGGTTCCGGCGCGGCCGAGCGCGGCCGGTGCGATCATCAGGATCGGCCAGTGCCACAGGTACCAGCCGTAGGAGAGCCGGCCCACGGCCAGCATCGGGCCCAGTTCGAGCAGCGCGCCGGCCCCGCGCAACGGACGGCCGCCGATCCCGGCCGCGATGACCGCCGCGGCACCGAGCACCGGCACGGCCGAGAGCCCGCCCGGGTACGCCGTCGCGTCGTCGAAGACCACCGCGGCCGCCCCGATCACCGCCAGGCCGAGCCAGCCCAGCGCGGTGGCCAGCCGGACCGGGATGCGGGTCAGCCGGGTCGCCGCGACGGCCAGCAGCGCGCCGGCGCCCAACTCCCAGGCCCGGGTGTGCGGCCCGAAATAGGCCCACGGCGCGGACCGTACGGTCTCGGTGATGCTGAGCGTGAACGACACCGCGACCAGGATCGTCAGCACGATCGCCAGCGCGCGCCGGTGCCGCCGGAACAACGCGACCGTACCGATGATCAGCAGTGGCCAGACCAGGTAGAACTGCTCCTCCACGGCGAGCGACCAGAAGTGCTGGAACGGCGACGGCGAGTTGCCGGCGTTCAGGTAGTCGGTGCCGGTCCAGGCGAACCGGAAGTTCGCCGCGTAGCCGACCGAGGCGAGGGCGTCCCGGGCGAACTCCTCGGCCCGTACGCTCGGCAGCCACAGCCGGAAGCCGAGCACGGTGGCCACGAGCACCAGGCTGGCCGCGGGCAGCAGCCGCAGCGCGCGCCGGGCGTAGAACCGGCCGATCGAGATCCGGCCCGTGGTCGCCACCTCGCGCAGCAGCAGCGAGGTGATCAGGAAGCCGGAGATGACGAAGAACACGTCGACGCCGACATAGCCGCCGGCCACCACGGGCACCCCCGCGTGGGCGAGCACGACCAGCAGCACGGCGACCGCCCGCAGCCCCTCGATGTCGGGCCGGTAGCCGGTCGTGGTGGCCGACAGCACCGTCTCGGCGGGAATCCGTTGCCGGGGCACGGCGGCGCGGCCGGTGGTCGCTGTCATGAGGCGTCCCCTCGCAGTGGGCTGCGTTCGCGGGTCGCGAACACATCGCCCAACGCGGATCGGCGGTCGCAGGTCGCGACCCGTCGCAACTTCGGGCTCATCGGCCTCGTTGGAGACATGTGACCGTGGAGACTCTGAGCGCGCCGGCCGAGCAGCACGCCGACTCTCCGGCGGTGGCCGAGCTGGGCGCCGCGCCGCGGCCGTCCGGGCGCCGGCTCTGGGCCCGTACGCTGCGGCGCTCGGCGCTCGTCCCACTGATCGTGTTGTCGCCGCTGGTGGCCTTGGCACCCACGGCTGACCACCGGTTCAACGTCTATTCCGCCGGCGGGCTGTATGGCCGCAACCCGCTGCGGATCGTGCCCGACTCGCTGCACGAGGTGCCGACGTACCTGCGGCTCGGCAACTTCCGGCCGCTCGGCCGGATGCTGGAGAAGTCGCTGGACCTCGCCGCGTATCTGCTGGGTGACCTGTTCGGATTACCCACGAACGTGGCGCTGCGGTTGGTCTCGTTCGGTGCGGCGATCGTGCTGACGGTGCTCGCGGTGCTGTTCGCCGAGAGCGTGCTGAACCGGGACCGGCTCTTCGGCCCGCCGCCGTCGACGCTCGGCGCCCTGATCCCGTTCGCGGTGGGCGGTGCCTTCGTCGCCGCCGGGGTGACCAGCACGACCGTGCTGTTCGGTGCGCTCTATCTGCTGACCACCGCGCTGGTGCTGGCGGTGAGCGTGCTGGCCTGCCGGGTCGTCACGCCGGAGCGCCGGCGGCTCGGCTGGTGGCGCGGCCTGCTCGCGATCGCGCTGGGTGCGGGCATCGCGCTCTTCAACGAACTCGGCTACCTCGCCGTGCCGCTGGTCACCGCGGCCGTGCTGATCCGCGGCCGGTGGGTGCTCGGCCTCTCCTGGCGGCGTAGCTGCGCCGGGCCGGGGGCGCGGCTGGCCGGCCTGATCTGGCTCGGCTTCCTGCCGGTCTTCGGCCTGGTCCGCGCGATCATCCACGGGTACTGCGGGATCCGGCTGTGCTACCGCGGCTCGGCCGTCGCCCTCGATGGCATCGCGGAGACCGCGCCGGTGCGCCTGCTGGCCTGGCTGCCGCCGCTGGGTTGGCAACAGGCCGGCTACGACAGCCATCGGCCGTGGTTGTTCGGCGTGCTGCCGGCGCTCGCGCTGGTCGCGCTCGCGGTGCTGGCCTGGCGTACGGCCCGGGACCTGCCCCTGCTGTCCACGGTGGACCGCCGCCAGGCCCTCGGCGTGGCGGCCGCTGCCCTGGTGCTGCTCGTGCTCGCCGCCGGGCTGGCCGCGCTGAACGCCGACGTCCAGTCGTACGTGGCCGCCGGCCGGTGGGGGCTGGGCTGGCGGGACTCGGGCGCCACCGCGGTCGGCGGGATGCTCGTGCTGCTCGGCCTCTGCCTGGCCGTCGTCGTCCGCCCGGTCGCCCGCCGGTGGCTGGTGCCCGTCCTGCTGGCCCTGCTCGTGGTCAGCGCGGGGGTGACCGTCGCGGCCAACCGCCGGTTCGCCGACACCCTCGCCCAGCGGGCCTCGTCGGAGCTGGACAACCGGATCGCCCTCGAGGTCACCGACTTCGACACCTCCGCCGCCGGCAACGCCCGCCGGTGCGGGCTGCTGCAAGAGGCCCTGACCCGGTACGCGAACGCACCGACGTCGCGCCGCCGCTACCCGCAGACCCTGGACCTGGTGGCGCAGCGCAAGGCCGGCCGCTCGTTCTGCGTACCGAGCGGGCGGTGAGCAGCGTGCCGGGCCCGCTCGTCTCGGTCGTCTCGCCGCTCTACAACGAGGGCGACGGGGTGGGCCGGCTCGTCGCCCGGATCGCCGAGGTGCTCGGCGAGGCCGGGCTGCGCTACGAGCTCGTCCTGGTCGACGACGGCTCGACCGACGACTCCTGGGCCCGGGTGGTGCACCACCGGCGGCTCGACGACCGGGTCCGGGGCGTGCAGTTGTCCCGCAACTTCGGCAAGGAGGCGGCCGTGCTGGCCGGCCTCGAGCACGCCGCCGGCGACGCCGTCGTGGTCATCGACGCCGACCTGCAGCACCCGCCGACGGCCATCCCGGCGATGGTCCGGCAATGGCAGGACGGCGCGCACGTCGTCGAGGCGGTCAAGCGCAACCGGACCGGGCAGTCGTTCGCCGGCCGGCTGGCGGCCCGGTTCTTCAACTTCGCGTTCACCGGCCTGACCAAGGTGGACCTGCTGAACGCCACCGACTTCCGGCTGCTCAGCCGGCCGGCCCTGGACGCGCTGCTGCGGATGCCCGAGCACTCGTCGTTCTTCCGCGGCACCAGCAGCTGGATCGGCTTCCGCCGGACGGTCGTCGCCGTGGACATCGACGAGCGGGCGGGCGGCGCGTCCCGGTGGACGTTCCGCTCGCTGTTCCGGCTCGCGGTCAACGGGCTCACCTCGTTCACGTCGGCGCCGCTGCACCTGGTGACGCTCGTCGGGGTGGCGTTCGCCGGGTTCTCGTTCGTGCTCGGGGTGCAGACCCTGGTGCGGTGGATCCGCGGCGACTCGGTGGCGGGCTTCCCGACGGTCATCCTGCTGCTGCTCGTGATGGGTACGTTCATCCTGCTCGGCCTCGGCGTGATCGGCGAATACCTGGCCCGGATCCACGAGGAGGTCCGCGCCCGCCCGCGCTATCTGGTGCAGGACAAGACCTCCGCCGACGCGGTCGAGGTCCCCGGGCAGTGGGCGGTCGTCGACCGTGCGGACCGCTGAGCTGACCCGCCTGATCCGCTACGGGGTCAGCGGGGGCGCGAGTGCCGCCACGCATTTCGGGGTCGGGCTCGCGCTGGCCGAGGGCTTGCGGGTGTGGCCGGTCGCCGCGTCCACGATCGGCTTCGCCGCGAGCATCGTGGTCTCCTACGCCCTGCAGCACGCCTGGGTCTTCCGGTCCGGCGCGGGACACACCGTCGCCGGACCGAAGTTCCTGACCGTCACGGCCGCGGCCTGCGCATTGAACACGGGCGTGCTCTGGCTCGGCACCGCGGTGCTGCACGGCCCCTATCCGGCCGTGCAGGCCGTGGCCCTGGTCCTCATCCCGGTGTTGAACTACACGCTCAACTCGCGCTGGACCTTCCGCAGCGCCTGAAACTCAGCCAGTACCTTCGGGCAGCGCGCGCCGGTTACCTGCGCAATGGCCGGCTTCACCGCTAGCCCGTCACGAGCATTCATCAGTACGTTCGCAACTGAGGACGATCCTCGTCGCGAACTCACATTGACAAGGTCCACCAGATGTCTCCGGAGTTTGTCAGCAGGGCAACGTCCCGGCCCTGGCGGCACCGGCGCTGGCCGGCGGTTGCGGCTGTCGCGGTGCTGGTGGCCGCTGCGGTCGAGTTTCCCGCTTCGGCCGCGTCGGTGGAGAACTGGGCGACCACGACGTCGCTGTTCCGCACCACCCACGGCACGACCGCGCTGGTGACCGACGACAGCGCCGGGGACGGCCGGGCGCTGAGGCTGACTCTGCCGGCGTATCCGCAGGCAGGTCCCGACGGCGGGGCCGAGGTCGCGACCACCGGGACGGGCTACCGGTACGGCACCTACGGCACCCGGATCAAGACGGCCGACTGCGCCGGCCAGCGGACGGCCGGCGTGGTGACGGGCACGTTCACGTACTCGACGGACCACGCGGACACCAACGGCAACGGGCTGCCCGACAACGACGAGATCGACATCGAGGTGCTCTGCGCCCAGCCGAACGTGGTGTGGCTGACGCTGTGGACCGACTACCGCGACTCGGACGGTGTCGTCCGCAAGATCACCCGGGCGGTCGATCTGAGCACCGGAGACGTGCTCTACAACTGCTACGTCGTCCAGCTCGGTGCCGACTGCGTGGACCAGCGGGATGGCGAGAACAGCCCGTCGCACGTCACGGCGATCCCGGGCTTCGACTCGAGCACGCAGTTCCACACGTACAAGTTCGACTGGCAGGCCGACCACGTCACCTTCTGGGCCGAGGACCAGATCCTGCTCTGGGACTATCGCGGCCCGGCATCCCGCATCCCGGCCAAGCCGGGAATGTTCCTGCAGAACATCTGGCACACCAGCGACTGGGACCCGCTGAACGGCGCGGCGCACGACCAGCCGACCGCCGCGGTGCAGGCGTACGTCGACACGACGATGACGCCGTAGCAGCCGCATCGGTCTCCTCGGCGACGGAGCTCAGAGCCGGTGCGCCTCGCGGGCGCTGGTCACGCCGCGGGTGTCGAAGAACCGCTTGGCGATCCGGGCCAGGTGGTCCGCGTCGTACTCGCGGTGCTGCTGCACCAGGATGACCAGGTCCGCGGCCGCGGCAGCACCCTCCAAGTCGTCGGTGCGCGGCATTTCGGTGTCGCCGACGCGCCACGAGGTCACCCGCGGGTCGTGGTAGGTCACCTTGGCGCCCAGCCCGGCCAGGTGCCGGGCCAGCGGCGTGGCCGGCGACTCCCGCTGGTCGGCGATGTTCGCCTTGTAGGTGACCCCGAGCAGCAGGATCGTCGCCCCGTGTACGGCCTGTCCGTCCGCGTTCAGCAGGTTCTGCGCGCGCCGGGCCACGTACGCCGGCATGGTGGTGTTGATCTCCTGCGCCAGCTCCACGAAACGGAACGGGTAGCCGAGCTTGCTGCGCACGTTGTGGCTCAGGTAGTTCGGGTCGATCGGGATGCAGTGCCCGCCCACGCCCGGCCCCGGATAGAACGCCTGGAAGCCGAACGGCTTGGTGGCCGCCGCCCGGATCACGTCCCAGAGGTCGATGTCCAGTTCGTGGCAGAACCGGGCCATCTCGTTCACCAGCGCGATGTTCACATGCCGGTACGTGTTCTCGAGCAGCTTCGCCGTCTCCGCCTCGCGGGTGCCCCGGGTGCGCACGACCGTGTCGACGAACCGTCCGTAGAAGGCCTCGACCCGGTCGGTGCACGCCGGGGTGCAGCCGCCGACCACCTTGGGCGTGTTTCGCGCGCCGAACCGCTCGTTGCCCGGGTCGATCCGCTCGGGCGAGAACGCCAGGTGGAAGTCGTGCCCCGCGACCAGCCCGGAGAGGCTTTCCAGCAGGGGCCGGACCACGTCCTCGGTGGTGCCCGGATAGGTCGTCGACTCCAGCACGACCAGCATGCCCGGCCGCAGGTTGCGCCCGACCGCCTCGGTCGCCGCGATGACCGCGCTCAGGTCGGGCCCGTCGCCCTCGGAGAGCGGCGTGGGCACGCAGATCACCGCGGTGCCGGCGGATCCGATCAGAGCCTCGTCGGCAGTGCTGCGGAACCCGGCGGCGACCATCTCGGCCACGTCGCCGTCGCTGAGATCGTCGACGTGCGACTTGCCCGCGGCGAGGGCGGCCACGACATTCGCGTTCACGTCGAATCCCAGCACGGCCATGCCGACTCGGGTGGCCTGCTGCGCGAGCGGCAGGCCCACGTAGCCGAGCCCGAGGATGACGACGTCAAAGCTCACGAGATGCTCCTGTTCAAGAGATTCAAGAGACGGGTGCGCCGGTACCGCGGTCGGGCTGGGCCGGCAGCGAGACGCCTACC
>Ga0307513_10002214_pt1 | contig 27179 bp, 34 predicted proteins | sample 15_EM_MG_FD_202174 | JGI IMG/M metagenome (GOLD analysis project Ga0307513, IMG submission 202174) | Populus trichocarpa ectomycorrhiza microbial communities from riparian zone in the Pacific Northwest, United States - 15_EM | ecosystem: Host-associated > Plants > Roots > Unclassified | place...
CGCGCAACCGCAAGGAGTAGGCAGGAGGCCAGTAGACGAGAGGATAAGGGGGCGGATACAAGGGGGAGGCACGAGGAGGGGGTGGGGCCGCAACAAGCGCGTCGGACGCTGTGGAAGGAAAGTGGGGTGTCCGGGTGCACCAGACGCAAGGAATGAAAGGCAAAGAAGGCACGGGAGATCCGGGAGGACCGGACGCAAAGAGCGGACGCTATTCGTCCGGAAGCAGGCTCTGTCCGTCCGGAGAAAAAGGTTTTTTTGCTGATGCAGCCTGTGGCAGAGGAAGGGGGGGAGGCCGACCCCCGGAGGGCAGAGACGCTTAACCGCCACGAAGGCAGCTTGGGCTTTGGCCAGCCTTTTGATGAAGTGGGGGGTCGTGGATATCGAGGACGTGAACCAGTAGCCCAGCCACCTGACCTTACCCTTGGGCGTGAAGACCGACCCATCCAGGTGGATACGAGCATTGGAGAATTGGAGATGGGGCTCATATACCTGTTTGTGCGCCAGTGAATAGGTTCCGTCTTGGGGACTGAGAACCCGACACCTAGCCTGGCCCCTCTGGCCTTCAGCCTGGCGTACTACCTCTGTAGGATCCGGATATTGCGCCGATAGGAGGCGGATGAGGCGGTCAGACCAAAGTCGTCCACGTAGGAGAGCGAGAGGCCCTGGGGGATCTCGGAGTGAAGGGGGGAAATGTAAATGACAAACAAAAGCGGGGAGAAGGGGGAGCCCTGGGGCGTGCCCACCGCAACCTGGGCGAACACTTTGGGCGATCCCTGGTGGAGGAGCCGGCACGACCTGCCAGATAGAAAAGACTTTGTTCAGGACATAAGGTACGGGTTGACCCCTTTGGCTCTAAGCATACCGCAGAGGGTGGAGGGGCGGACATTGTCGAAGCCCTCTTTTATGTCAAGAAAGAGTGTGGAGACCTTCTTCCCAGCCATTTGGAGGGTCTTCACCTCATGGGTGAGGGTGGTGACGGCATCCGAGGCCGAGAGGCCCGCTAGCGAGCCGCATTGATGGGGATTGAGGAGGCCAGCCGCCCGGGCCATGCAGGAAAGTCTCGAGTTCATTATCCTCTCGAGGATTTTTGAAAAGGTCTGGAGCAAGACTATGACTCGGAAGGATGAGGGGGAGTCATACGAGGGTTTCTCCGGCTTGTCGAGTACAACGCCATCGGCCTTCTTGAGCGTGAGGGGGTGGGATCCGTAGACCACTAGAGGGGCGAGAAGGTCGTGGATGAGGTGCGGGGCCAGATGGTGCACCCTCTTCCAAACCAAATTGGGGATCGCGTCAGGCCCTGGGGCTGATGATGGGGAGGAGCGGGCTAGGGCCCTACTGACCTCGTCCGGACCCAGTGGGAGGCATTCTCTAAACGGGAGCGGGATGGTGTCGGAGAACCTGGTCGGCTCTCCTGGGAAGAAGTGGGCAAGGAGCGCTTTATTGAGCTCGGGTGGCGCAGAGCCGCCTGGGAGCTCAGGGAAACGGGGGGGAGGGCGACAGAAGGCGAACCTTTTGGCCGTCCACCCAGTCGGGGGGGTGGCTGTGGCCAAGAAAGAGGACCAGTGGTCCCTCTTCGCCTTCTTGATGGCCCTAAAGTATGTAGATCTCGCCGCCCTTGCAGAGCCGAGGAGGGCAGAGTCGAAACGATCCCGTTTCGATGAGCGGAGAGCGGAGTTGTAGGCCTTCCTGAGCATTGACAAGAGCTCAGACCACCATGGTTTGAAGCGATAAGTCACCCTTTTCATCGGGGTGTGCAGCGCAAATTGGGACGTGACCCTTGCTAGGTTGGTGCTGAACCAAACATCCAGGGAGTGTGTGGTGGGGAGGAGGGGAGGGGGCGAGATGACAGTGGCTTTAAGTGTGGAGTCCATGGCGGCCCAGTCGGACAGGACCCAGTTGGGGGTCCGGGGGGGGGCCCGCAACAAGGGGGCCTCAAAGCGGAGGAGGATCGGTATATGGTCAGAGCCGGTAGAGGGGAGGGGGTCAGCCCATTCTGAGAAGTATGGCGAAAGGAGGGGGCAGGCAATGGCTAGGTCCAGGACGCCTGGGCGTCCGATAAGCGACATGGAAAACCGAGTGAAAACACCCGGGGCATTGAGGCGGGAGAACCCCAGGTCTGTCGCCCTGTCAAAGTAGGGGGACGAGGTGGCGATCTCGTCCTCTTTGAAGACTCTGAGGGGGTCGGCCGTGGGGTGGTGGATATTCAGGTCACCCAAGGTAAGGGTGGGAAGGGGACTGGAGGGAATGATAATGTCCGGTGGAGCAGAACGAGTGTTGTTTCCGCGACCTTTGGTGCTATAGGAGTTGATTATTGTAAACCCGGTTGTGGATGGGTTAAAGAAACCATCAGGGGTGAAGAGGTCAAGTGCCATCACATCCCCCCTCCCAAAAAACCGCAGAAGGAGAGAAATAGTTGACAAAAAGGAGCTATAAACATAAAAGGCGACGCGGCGCTTGCAGCCCCCAGTCGTGGGGGGGGAAAAAACCATAAACAAGTTAAATGAAGGGAGTTTGCCACTGTAGACCGGGGGGTCCTGGTGGGCGACAATAGACGGGGGGTGGGCCAGTTGCGTGAAAGACCCGAAAAGAGAAAGAAACACATCCCAGCTCCCGAGGCAGTTGTGTTGAACGAGTGTGAAGAAGGAAATAGGGGGCTTTTTCTTTTCTCTTTTTTTTTTTCTTTTTTTTTTTTTTAATATTATGTATTCGTTGATTAAGGTACAAGAAACAGTGTGGAGCGCTAGCTATGACCGAAACAAAACCTATGAACAATCCAAAGACCCGCTTCACCCCCTCATGGGAAAAATCAAACCCCTCCAACTCAGAGCGCATCCTCCCCCCCGGTAGTACCTAAGACGAAAGCAAGACGGAGGAATACCTTCCTCCAGACACGTAAGGAAAGACAAGTATAGAAAGGAAACCAGGGAAAGACACAAACCCTTCGGCGGGCCCCCCAAAACAAAAGAAATGATTCTTACGGCACCAAGTGCCGACGGAGAGGCAAGATAAAACTACTGTTGCCGGCTGCCGGAACAATAACCCCTACCTAATCGGCTGTGGGGCAGGCGTTCGTCTCGGGCGGTGTGCCCGGAAAATCGGCGACGCTTCGGACTTTAGCATGAGCCAAGGAGGTCGTGCTATACGATGACACAGCGTAACCAAATGCGAGGTTCGCGACCGTAGAGTAAATCGCAGGAGGGGATGAGAAGGGCGAGGGGAGCCACCGGGCGAGGAGAGCCACTCAGCAGTAATGGTGCCAGCAATGGGGACCGGGCAGTAAGGTGCCAGCTGGACGGCAGTAAGGTGCCAGCAAAGAGGGTGTAGCCGTACGGTGCAAGCGGATCTGACGCGTGGGAAGCGGGAAGAGGAAGGCTCGGGAAACAACCGAGAAGTACGAACACGGAGGACGGAAACGGGGTCACAGTTTTTCGAATGCCGACCGTACCGATCCTGCAACTCAGGGGAGAGAGTGCAATACCAGAGAGCAGGGCCAGCAGGGCAACTACTTCACCGATAGTCTGAAACTAGCGACCGTGTGTTGACGGAGGAAGGAGGGTTGCCGACCGTGCAAATCGCTAAGCGAGTCGCGTCGCGAAGTGCGGGGTAAAGGGTAGGAACATCAACGCGAGCATGCTCAACAAAGACGAACAGAACCCGAAAGGAATCCAAAACCCCCCGGAGCGGAGGCCAAAGGCCCCAGAGACAGTTAAGAGAAGAGGGCGTGATAACCCCCCAAGCAGCTGCCACGAGCAGGGGAGACCAGAGGCGGAGGACACTCTCACGATGATTTCCCATGGTGTTGAGATTTCAATCGCGGGAGGTGGAGCGGACGAGAAAGATGGAAGGAAATAGGGGGCGAAGCCCCCCTTACTATATAGAAGGAAATCCTAGCATAGCCTTTGCCGCCCGACTCATACCCCACTATCAGGCGGATATCCACGTAACCAAGGAAACAATACAATTTGTCGTAAACCTTACAAAGGAAATCCCTCATCGCAACCGTGTAACAAAAGAAAGAACATCAAAGTTATCCCAACACGTATCTCATCAGGGGACCATGAGACGGGGTAGTCGTCTACTTAGACGGCATTCTTATTCATTCAGAAAATTACGAGGAACACGTCGAACTGGTCAAAAAGGTACTCGCCAGGCTGCAAGAACACCGCTTGGCCATATTCCTGAAAAAATCAGTGTTCCACGTTCCGTCGGTGGAATTCCTGGGTTACATCGTTGCAGTAGACGGGGTCACAATGAGTGAGAGAAAGGTTGAATCCATTAAGAAATGGAGATCACCACGGTCTGTAAAGGAACTACAGATTTTTATTGGCTTCGCCACTGTTTACACAAGATTCATCAAGGACTTTTCGAAGATCTGCAAGCCAATAACGGAAACGTTAAGAGGAAATCCGAGGGATTTTAGTTAGGAGAAGGAGCAAGAAGAGGCGTTTGAACAACTCAAACGTATGTTCACCACAGCACCCATCCTGGCACATTTCTATCTAGAAAGAGAAACGGTAGTCGAAACAGACGGTAGCATCTTTGCGTTAGGTTGCGTTCTGTCACAATTCTTTGATCGCAGACTACACCCTGTGGCATTCCACTCTCGAAAATTAAGTCCTGCCGGGCGGAACGACGAGATACATGACAAGGAATTGCTAGCGATTCTGGAAGCTGTCACCGAATGGAAGTGTTACCTGGCCGGAGCAGACAAACCTATAACAGTCTACACCGACCACCAGAATCTGCAACATTTCCTAACAACTAAGAAATGGAATCTGAGACAGGTGCGATGGGCACAAGAATAGGCAAATTTCAATTTTAAGATTGTGTACCGTCCTGGAACCCGTGGTGGAAAACCCGATGCCCTCAGCAGAATACCGGAGTATCGTCCAGCGGAGGGAGCTGAGCATACCCAACAGTCAATTCTGAAACCTGAACACTTTCAGGTTACCTTAATCCAGACATTGAAATGGCAGGAGAAATCGGGGTATAAGAAAAAACAACTTGGAGTTGGAAGATGGAGAATCAGACGAGTACACCCCAAAGCAAAAATGCGAACCAAAGGTTCACGAATGGCTGCCGGGCACGACATATACGCAATCAAGGCAATCGGCATACCAGCACGGGGACATGTGCTGCTTGAGACGGGAATCGCAGTTGGACTACCGCCGAATACCTACGCAAGACTAGCACCAAGAAGCGGGCTAGCGGGCAAAAAGGGAATAGACATTGGCGGGGGAGTAATTGATGCTGATTACACCGGTGAGGTGAAGGTGATTATGATTAATCATAGTAACGATTACTGTCACATCATGGAAGGCGAAAGAATAGCTCAAATGATAATCGAGAAGATTGACATGTCGAATGCTATGGAGGTAGACGAACTGGAGGACACTATACGAGGCGAAGGGGGATTCGGAAGTCCCTACTTGTCACCCAAGAGATTAGTTCAGGCAATGGACACAGCACAAGTGGTATGCATACTCCAAGCAAACCACGTCGATAATGAATTCTTTGGTGAAGAGGACATCAACAACCACACGAGGCTACTACTCGAAGAGGTGATGGTTTCTAGTATGACGATTTCCAAAATCGTGCTTACAAATTATAAACCAAGCCAAATAGCACAAGTAGTACGGGCAGGAAGTGAAGATCAGGATTGGTGTGAGAGAAAGGTCGAACTTAACCAAAGGATAAGTCTGGGACAGGAACTCCCGAAGAACTGGCAGTCAAAGGACGGAATGCCTTATTTCAAAAACCGCCTTTTCATACCCAACAACGACGAGCTCAAAACAGAGATCGTGAAGGGATGCCACGACTCTCAGGTAGCTGGACATTGTAGAATGGAAAAAACGATCGAGATAGTAACAATGGATTTCTATTGGGACACGCTGACACAAGGGATGAATGACTACGTCCGATCGTGTGATGAGTGTCAATACAACCAGTCCCCGAGACACGCTCGATGTGGATTGCTCCAACTCTTAGAAACACCCTACGCTGCGTGGACCTCAATCTCAACCGACTTTATCACTCAACTACCTGAATCCCAGGGATATACCCAACTCATGGTAGTAGTGGATCGGTTCACGAAAATGGCACACTTTATTGGCCTACCTACTGAAGCAACAGCAAAACACGTTGCAACTGGCTTCCTCCGAGAAGTTTGGAAGCTTCACGGTCTACCTATGGAAATCATATCGGATATGGACGCCAAATTCTCTGGCGAATTTTGGGAATCCCTCTGCAAAGGATTAGGGATAAAACGAAGAATGTCAATAGCATACCACCCTCAAACGGACGGACAAACCGAAAGAACCAACCAAGTGCTGGAAGGTTACCTACGGAACTTTGTCAACTACGACCAGGACGATTGGTTTCAGCTGTTGGCACTAGCCGAATTTGCTTACAATAACTCGGCGACAAATGCGCACGGACTTACCCCCTTCTATGCGAATTACGGTTTCCATCCACAAACGGAATGGATGAAGGACCACGAAGCTCAGAACCCCGGAGCAGGCTTATATAGCCATTGGATGAAATCAGTTGACGAGAAAGCATATAAAGTATTGGATCAGGCAAGGGAAGCCATGAAAAAATATTACAATCGCAAAGCAATTGAACAACCAGACCTCAAGGTCGGAGATCAAGTCATGCTGAACGCAAAAAACATTCGTACAAAGCGACCCTCCAAGAAGCTAAGCCAGAAGCTTTATGGCCCGTGTAAGATACTCGAAAAACGAGGCAACCGTGCTTTCAAACTGGAAATCTCTCCGCAGTGGAAGATACACCCTGTCTTCCATCTTTCACTATTAGTACCCTATCGAACTTCAGTCTGAGACGAAAGGGAACAACCACCTCGCGAGCCGGAAGACATCAACGGCGATTTGGAATCGGAGGTGGAGAAAATCATTAGAAGTGAGATAATCGCTTATACCAGAAAGGTTCGCGGACGCAATAAGCGGATGCGCGAACTTAGGTATTTGGTTAAATTGAAAGGTTGCTCAGAGGATGAGAACACTTGGGAACGACTGGAGAGCTTGGATAATACACAAGAACTGGTGGAGGAATTTCATCGGGAGAATGAGGAAATCCCAGGAAGGGCAGATGTTGAATAAGGTGGAAAGGTTTTCCTCGTGTGGACAAGCAAACACATGAGGTTTTTTACCCTACGACCCTGAGTTCAAAAAGGAATTTAATGTATATTGTTTATTGTTGTACCTGGCTACGAAGATTTGAGGACGAAGCTTTCAAGGAGGAAGCTCCTGTTAGGAAGATGAGAAAAGCGTAGCTTTTCCACCTATTTTTGTGTACCCTGGGGTTACCCAACCTTCACCCTGTGAAGCTAACACCCTCCGCTGGCCCCGGCGTTGGGACGGCGCGACAACACCGGACGGCGTTGCAGTTGCGTCCCAACACCAAAGGACACTATCAATCGACCCTATCTCATAACACCGTATACGTCGCGGCCGTCCATCCGACCGGATGCTGGTCGCCGGATATATGAGAGGGGACCATTGCCGAGCTTATGCAAGTCTTCCGGGCTAAATCGGTCCATGTCGCATAAGGTTACAGACATAGCGGAATGGCACGGGAAACTATGTCACTACAGTAACGGGACCCTTTCGTCGTGTCTACTCTAGAATAAACTAAGAGTATGACCGCACCCACCCCAATGGTAGAGTACCATATAAGATCATTCGGTAGGGAAAGACTATGAGAGAATTGTGCCACTGGCACGATCCCGCATGACAGTCTGACCGAAGCCTCAGCGCAGGAAGCAAGAATGATATCTGCTACGGCGATAGGTCCGATTACGAAGTTGGCCACTTCGTTCGTCCGATGATGAGGACACTTTCTAGCATTCAGACAAGTTTCAGTTCCTCCTGACAGAAGAAGGATGGTGAACTCAGACTGGAACGTGGTGCCACACCTGAGAAATCAAGAGCTCGTCACTCCGGATGTCAATGGTGGGGCGATATTATTCAGGGTCAAAAGGTGTTCGCACTTGAAGAAATGTTGGGAATAGTTAGCAGGTACTTAGTTAGTATGATAGTTCCTTGTAGGCCGCGCACTCTATCGACGCGGGATATAAATATCGAAGTGCCTCCTGAGCTTTACTGAAATCATCACGCTACGCAGAAGAGACATTATCAATATAATAAGTTACTACAAGAAAAATCTTTATCACTATTTTTACACACGTTTATATTGAGCCTTCCTAGACACATCTCCGTCTACGATAAAGTACCCTGGTCTTACCCATCTCGCTTGTTCTTAGAGATCTGGTACCACCTAACATTACCCAGGTGGACTCTGCCGTTACCACCTTGTATCCAAAAATAAAGTTTAAATATTTTGAAACCAAGTGGATCAAGCCTCGGGACTGGATTGCATATGTAAAAGAGGGAGTTCAAAGATTATGGTAGTCAGAATACAAACCAGAGCCCTCCACTGCACAGGAAATACAACCGTTTATTACACAGTATGTACAGAAAGCCAGTAGTACAGTAGAACCTTTTGGCAAAAACCTCTGAGTTCTGTGATCTGCCTCACTGGAAAAGATGTAAGCGAGGACGATTAGCCGCGGACAACAATGATGCGTTAGATCGCTATCTCAGCCGTGATCCTAAAGATTAACTACCAGCTTGTCCTCTAACTTACAGGCAACAGCATACTCAAGATATTAGGAGCAACAATATCTCAAAAATGGCCTTAGATGTATTGACTATTCCGGCCATGTCAGCTGACCGAGAACATCTTTTGAGCAGGTGTGCTTCTAGTTTGCTAATCATTTACTCCAACCTCATGTTCTTACTTGTACCGTATATTTCTATTCTATATAGCACAAAACTCCTAATTATAGATCAGAAAAACCGGTTATGTGATAAGATAATTGAAGCGGCAAAGTGTTTCACATTATCGGAACACTCTGGCCTTTCCTTTTCGAGTTGCGGTGGTGGCAGCATGGGTTTATTGGAAAATACCTTAAAAGCATTAGAAGTACATGCAAGTACATTGGGGAGTTGTTTTTTCACAACAACCCAATACGGTTCCTCGGCCTTGACCATAGTTATTCACAATTCCGAAGTATGATATGTTGCTACTAAGATTCCTATCGATGCGCCCTTTAATTGAACCTTTGACAATATTAATTAATATGGAGAAATAGCAAGCATCCAGATATATGAGAGGGGCACAGAATGACTTATTGGATTAGAGTATAGGGTATGGGGAAATCCACGCAAGCGAATGGGCCAATCTGCAACTATGCGAGCATGGTGGATAGTGAGTTTCTGTAACATGTGTACATGTTCCGGTAACGGTACACAAGAGTGGGCTGTGCAGGATCTCCTATGTTTAGTTGATTTATATTTGGTATATTTGATTTGATTTCAGCTTCGCCACTGTCTCTGAGTCAGATAGGCTATGCTACCGTATTTCTACGTCTAGTTTGGTTTGCTAGAAGTTTATATTTAGGATTCCGGGTATGGAATAGTCATGTAGGACTGGTGAAGGCTGAGCTATGTTTCTTTCTTTGCTCTTGCAGGATTACAGGACTCCCGTATGTGCGCAGCGACTACTGGAAATGATCGGGATTGCAGGAAGGTTATCGCTCTTGGGTTTTGTACTTAAACCAGTCGCCTAGCTAGCAGGAGACATCAGACTTTGACAGACCTTTAGTCTAAGAATACGCTTGGTTGAACGGCAATCCCTGAGTCCAATTTGCCCCTCAACTATTATCCCTTACTTCCGGTCCCTTGAAGCCTCCCTTACTACTAGCGTCTGCAGGTCTACCGCCGCTTCTATTGTATTTTCATTAGACAGGAATAAACCTGTTACAGTTTCTACATTGTCCTGTCTAAAGCTTTAGTAATGAGGGAGGATGACAGGATAGAAGAATGGTACTGGAATGACAAGAGTTGGGAATTTTCTTGCGCCAGCCAAATGCATTTGTTTAGAGTTTGTTTAGTTTCGGGAGTCTTCAGTTGTTTTTATCTTGCATGAGAGATATATCACGACACCTTTCTATACCTAAAGTCTAATGACGGAACAGCAACGGAGGGCACTGTTCTTCTACCTATCATCATTCCCGCTACAGCAGACTATCATGATTGCATTTTGGTTCATTTCTGTTATGCATATGAGAAAAGCGTAGCTTTTCCAGCTATTTTTGTATACCCTGGGGTTACCCTACCTTCACCCTGTGAAGCTAACACCCCCCTCTGGCCCCGGCGTTGAGACGGCGCGACAACACCTGACGGCGTCGCAGTTGCATCCCAACACCAAAGGGCACTTTCATTGGAACCAATCTCATAAGACCTTATACGTCGCGGCCATCCATCCGACCGGATGCCGTTCGCGGGATATATGAGGAGGAACCTTTGGCGAGCGTATGCAAGTGTTCTGGGCGAAATCGGTCAAAGTCGCATAAGGTTACAGACATAGCGGTACGGCACAGGAAACTATGTCACTAAGGTAACAGGACGTTTTCGTCGTGTCTACTCTAGAATGAAATAAGAGTATGACCGCACCCACACCAATGGTATAGTACCATTCAGGATTAGTCGGTAAAGAAAGACTATGAGAGAATTGTGCCATTGGTACAATCCCAACTGATAGTCTGACCGAAGCCTAAGCGCAGGAAGCAAGAGTGATATCTGCTACTGTGATAGGTCCGATAACGCAGTTGGCCACTTCGTTCGTCCGATGATGAGGACACTGTCTAGCATGCAGACAAGTTTCAGTTCCTCCTGACGGAAGAAGGATTGTGAACTCTGACTGGAACGTCGTACCACACCAGAGAAATCAAAAGCTCTGCAGTCTGGATCTCAAATGGTGGGGCGATATTATTCAGGGTCAACAGGTGTTCGCACTAGAGGAAATGTTCGGAATGGTTAGCAGGTACTTAGTTAGTATGGTAGTTACTTTTAGGCCGCGCACTCTATCGACCCGGGATATAAATATCGAAGTACCTCCCGAGCTTTACTGAAATCATCACGCTACGGAGAAGAGACCTTATCAATATAATAAGTTATTACAAGCAAAATCTTTATCACTATTTTTACGCACGTTTATATTGAGCCTTCCTAGACCTATCTCCGTCTACGATAAAGTACCCTGGTCTTACCCATCTCGCTTGTTCTTAGAGATCTGGTACCACCTAACAGTATATTGATATTCTCCTTGTTACCAAGGCTCAATAAATGCACACACTAGATACAAGCGGTATCTTCGAACCTTACCTACCTCAAGACATAGCCCCACGTTTTGAATAAGTCTTAAACACAGCCGCTATAAGCGCATTATCCTTTTATAAGAAATACCAACTATCGGAACAACAAAGACGTTGTCCGATAGCCTCAAACCTACGAACAGTTACCACCCTTGAATGCAGGACACACGTACTGTCCTGGTTCACAAAACCCTTTTTTGTTCCAAACGAAGAGCAATTTCGGGGCATTTATGCGCATTTTCAGATACCCACTAGAGATTGGATACCAGTGGAATCAGAACTAGCCTGTTCAGAAGTCTGGTTTTCGGAACTCCCCCCTTCTCAAAATGAAGAAACAATACCTGCCGCTTGGTTACGCAGACGACTATAGAATACTTCGGCAAGACCCACTGAAGAAGGTTCTACCGGCCAGACACAATGGCTCAACTACGTATCACCGCGGAACCCACGGATACAAGAGAGGAAGCAGGAGGAGTTTCCACTTTGTGATCACTGGGCTCAGGAGGGGATACAGGTGTCTATTCCCCAGGAGAGATTAACCGGCCCGGTTCACCATTTGTGGGCCTGGGACCTAGCCGTCGGGATTCGCCGAGAGTTGAGAAAGGAGGAAGTGGAGGAAGTCGAGGACCATCCCGACAGCCCAGTTCAAATCTTGAATTTAGTTGACTAGACGCCCGGATGGGCACGGTCATGGGGCAATTCGATCGAACCTTAGCCGCCACTCGAGATGCCCAGCATCTAGCTTTTTTTGAGATTTCGGAGGCTAACCAACCACCTGCGGCCTATCTCGAAGCGCAGGCCTGAAGGTTAGAAAAGGGGAAACCGATCGTTGGAGAAGAATTAGATACTCTAAAAAGTGCGTTGGACCAGGTCACAACGCAATCAACCAACATGCAGGCCGAGGTGATTGGACAAGTAGGGCATGAATTACAGGCCTATACGGTGCAGTAACACCGCCAAGCTGAGGTTAGCACGCGGTTACAAGCACAGTACGAGGAACTTAGAGACCGAGTCCTAGCTCTAGAAAGACGGTTGGAAAAAGCCGATGTGAAATACCTCGAGCAACAACAAGCCCACCGAAATCAACTCGCCACAGTGCTAGACGAAATGAAATGGTCAAGAGAAGAGATTTGAGAGCTGGCACAAAGACAGTCGGTAGCACCAACATTGCTTGTTACTTACGATGGCCAAGTACCTTCCTGCAGAATGAGAGGAGCCCTTCAATCTAGGGTAGAAGAAGAAGAAGAAGAAGTTTGCGTTCCGAAACGATCGGACCAAACACCACCAAGGGGGGCAAACGGGGGGAGGATGCCCCCACGACCAGGAGGAAACGGAGGAGACTCCGATCCAAGTGATCACGATTCAGATGGTGAGAACCGCCGCAAGATCTGGGAAGGAAAAAAGCCCAGGAGGCCTGCCACCCCAGATGATGACGACCCACAACTGGCCAAACTGGTAAAGGTCATGAGTATGGCACTCAGGGGATCTAAACGCAAACCAGCAGACCCCTCCTTGGTTTATAAGTATCTGGATTACCAAGATGTAAAGGTTTGGCTCCTTGCTTGTGAAGATTACTTTGCACGAAATCCTACATACTGGATGAAAGAGGAGGATAAGATTATATACGCCATAGGAAGAAGGGAAGGAAAGGAAGTAGCCCTATTTGCTCTGGCGTATAGGAAACAAATGACTGGTGAATTAGGTTTCCAAAAACAAGAAGGCTATGAATATTGGGACATATTCAAAGCACAAGGCATTCTGCGATTGACTGTTTCCCATGAAGCGGAGAGGGCGCTGAGAAGAATGGAACTGGTTAAATACCAGGGAGACATGGAGAAGTATCTCCCTGAACTGGAAAACCTTAACATTCGGGCACAGGTTACCGGTATCGCATAGCGATATAGGGTCAAGAAAAGGTTGCCATTGGAGGCACTCCGCCGACTCTCGAAACAAGAATACGGTAGCGACCGGGAATCGCTTGTGGCCATCCGAACTGTCACAAAAGCAGAAGAAGCTTTTAAAGAACAATGGGGGCTCCGGCATGAACCGTCCATGAAGTCAGATTCGCGGGGAAAACGCAAGGGCGAGAAGGATTCGGGAGAAAAGACTTCTCGGAAAAACTACTCTCCATCGGAGAAAGCCACCTATAAAGCAAAAAAGGCAGGAGAAAAAATGGGAAAGGAGGCACCCGAGGGACAAAAAGTGAAACACACAAACTTCAAAGACGCTCATTCGGGTATCCACAAAAACCAAATCCACAAGCGGCGAAGGAACGATGGTTGCACCCTTTGCGGCATTCCAGATCATAGATAGAAAAACTGTCGCAAACCCCTTCAGGTATCGACTATCGGCCGACAAAAGGTCGAGATCCGCAACTCGGAGAAACTTTGTCCCAAGTTCCAACCGCGAAGCCCACAGGTCGCCTCCGTGGCTGATCGAAGCCAGGAAAGAAATTCACATCAAGTGAATAGGATTGAGCGGCCCAGGGCGTGGGATACGGATATGGACGAGGCCTAGGATGTCCCAATTGCACCACTGGCAACGGCACGTGGGTCGTTTGAACACCTCCTCGAGAATCGAAAAACACAAGGATCCTGAAGCCGGAGGTAATATCGTACCGTGACATAACCTAGGTTATCGCCGGCAGAGATATTGTGGCAACCGCGAAAAGGTGAAGCGTATTGGAGCAAACGTTTAGCTGCGCAACTGGAACCGGAGGGCTGGGGGTTAAAAAGCTTGATAATTTCAGACTTAACTCTACAAAGCCTGGTAAAGGTACGTGAGAAACCGGAGCTTGGAGGCACACAGCAAGATATCTTCGGATCATGGACGAAGTAGTCTACGCATTCTGTGGCTAGGAGTCGGCGTGTACCCTACTCGGCGAGGCTCTACGCGTCCCACAGCCCAACAGGTTTCTCGGCTAGATGCAGGAGGAGGCGAACGTATCATGGAAGCCGAATGTAAGCCGGCCTAGGCAGGAAACAATAAGTCGATGAAACGGTTTTGCGCAAAGACCTAGTTGCAAATCCCTGACCAAGTCGCACTGGACGATGCCTGAGTATTTGGGAACTCCTCGGCAGGAGGTAAAGCCCGCTCGTAGTGGGCTGCCCAGTATACCAAAAGAAGAGATGTAGTTTATCTGAAGAGACCCATCTGGTCGAAACCGTGCTGGCGCCGTAATAAACAGCCACAGTCAACGAGACAAAAATGAATTCCAAACGCAAGACAGAATTACCTCATGGTGACAGACGTCCAAGACCTCCGATATCTAAACACTACGAATGCCCACAAGGTTGGGCTTACCTCGAAACGGGAGGAACCAGATTACAGATTCGCTTGTTATTAGACTCCGGTTCAAACATCTTCCTACTAAATGAAAAATTGGTTCACCAGTTTGAAATACCTTACGAAGTACCACAGAAAGCGATCGATATGGTAGCTTTTGACGGCGTCGATATCCTCGGGAGGAAAAAAGTACTCTCACCCGATCACTTTGGAAATTGGAAATAGACATAGGTCCACAGTATCTGCAGAAATCGCGGCTGCACGACAGTATGACTTGGTCATACCGTTTGGATGGTGGTATAAGGAACATCCTCTATCCAACTTAGAAAACACAGAGAAATGGGAATTCAAACACGATAGCTGCCGTACATATGTCGAGGACGAGACCGTGGCTGACCTATACGAATACGATGAGGCGGTCGCATATGACCCTCAAGCCCAATATATAGGAAGAATTGGGTACGAAAAAGGAGAAATGGAAATTACCCTAGACTCATTACCGAGGGAATACCTACGGTACAAAAAATTATTTCTACCAGAAACGGCGGAAAAAATACCTCCTTGTAGGACCTTTGACCATGCAATCGAGTTGAAAGAAGGGGCCGAAGCGCCATGGGGACCCATTTACCCAATGTCCCAATACCAGTTAGATGTTCTGGCCGAATACCTTGCTGAAATGCTTAAGCAAGGAAAGATTGTACACAGCCAATCTCCGGCCGGAGCCCCGATCCAGTTCGTCCCGCAGCCAGACAGTCGCCTTCGACTATGTGTCGATTACCGCCAGCTGAACAAATTAACGATCCCAAATAAATATCGCTTACCCTTTATGAGTGAACTCAGAGACAGGGTAGCAGGGGCCAGAATTGTCAGGAAGATCGATTTAAAACACGGTTATCATCTCATCCTCATACAGGCTGGGGACGAATGGAAACCGGCGTTCAGAACACGGAATGCACATTATGAGTACAAGGTCATGCCGTTCGGATTGGTTAATGCCCCTGCAACCTTTCAGGCAATGATGAACAAGATTCTAAGAGAGTTCTTGGACCACGGGGTTGTTGTCTACTTGCACGACATACTTATTTATTCGGAGATTTACGAGGAACACGTCGAATTAGTCAAAAAAGTACTCGCAAGGCTGGAAGAACACCGGCTGGCGATATCTTTGAAAAAATCGGTGTTCCATGTACCGTCGGTGGAATTCCTAGGTTACATTGTTGCAGTGGATGGGGTCACTATGAGTGAGAGAAAGGTTGAATCCATTAAGAAATAAAGATCACCACGGTCTGTAAAAGAAGTACAGATTTTCATTGGCTTCGCGAATTTTTACAGAAGGTTAATTAAAGACTTCTCGAAGATCTGCAAGCCAATAACAGAAATGTTAAAAGGAAATCCGAGGGATTTCAGTTGGGGACAGGAGCAAGAAGAGGCGTTTGAGGAACTCAAACATAAGTTTACCACAGCACCCATCCTGGCTCATTTTTGCCCAGAAAGGGAAACGGTGGTAGAAACGGACGCTAGCGACTTTGCGTTAAGAGGTGTCCTGTCACAATTCTTGGATCGCAGGCTACACCCTGTAGCATTTCATTCTCGAAAACTAAGTCCTGCCGAGCGGAACTACGAGATACATGACAAGGAATTGCTTGCCATTCTGGAAGCCTTCACCGAATGGAAGTGTTACCTGGCCGGAGCAGACAAACCTATAACATGCTACACCGACCACCAGAATCTGCAACATTTCCTAACAACTAAGAAATGGAATCTGAGACAGGTACGATGGGCACAAGAATTGGCAAATTTCAGTTTTAAGATTGGGTACCGTCCAGGAACCCGTGGTGGAATACCCGATGCCCTCAGCAGACGACCGGAGTAACCTTTAGAGGAGGAAGCTGAGCATACCCAACATTCAATTCTGAAACCGGAACACTTTCAGGTTACCTTAATCCAGCCATCGAAAGGGCAGGAGAAATCCGGGTGGGAGAGGAAACGGCTTGCAGTTGGAAGATTGAGAATCAGACGATTACACCCCAAAGCAAAAGTGCCAACCAAAGGTTCACAAATGGCTGCAGGGAACGACATATACCCGATCGAGGCAATCCGCATACCAGCACGGGGACAAGTGCTGGTTGAAACAGGAATCGCAGTCGGACTACCGCCGAATACCTACGCACAACTAGCACGAAGAAGCGGGCTGGCAAGCAAAATGGGAATAGACATTGGCGGGGGAGTAATTGATGCTGATTACACCGGTGAGGCGAAGGTGATTATGATTAACCATAGTAACGACGACTGTCACATCATGGAAGGCGAAGGAATAGCCCAAATGATAATCGAGAAAATTGACATCTCGGATGCTATGGAGGCAGACGAACTGGAAGACCGTATACGAGGCGAAGCGGCATTCGGAAGCACCGACTTGTCACCCAAGAGATTAGTTCAGGCAATGCAAACACCACCAGTGGTATGCATACTCCCAGCGAACCATATCGAAAACGAGTTCTTCGGTCAAGAGGACATCAACAACCACCCAAGGCTACTACTCGAACAGGTGATGGTTTCAAGTATGACGATCTCCCAAATCGTACTTACAAATTATGAACCAAGCCTAATAACAAAAGTAGTACGCGCAGGAAGTGAAGATCAGGAGTGGTGTGAGAGAAACGTCGAACTTAACCAATGGATAAGTCTGGGACAGGAACTCCTGAAGAACTGGCAGTTAAAAGACAGAATGCTTTATTTCAAGAACCGCCTTTACATACCCAACAACGACGAGCTCAAAACAAAGATCGCGAAGTGATGCCAGGACTCTCAGGTAGCTGGACATTTTGGAATGGAAAAACCATCGAAATAGTAACGAGGGATTTCTATTAGGACAAGCTGACACAATAGATGAATGACTACGTCCGATCATGTGATTAATGTCAACACAACAAGTCCCCATGACACGCTCGATGGGGGTTGCTCCAACCCTTAGAAACACCCTACGCTGCATGGACATCAATCTCCACAGATTTCATCACTCAACTACCTGAATCCCAAGGATATACCCAAGTCATGGTAGTAGTGGATCGGTTTACCAAAATGGCACACTTTATCGGCCTACCTACTGAAACAACAGCTAAAGACGTCGCAACTGTCTTCCTCCGTGAAGTTTGGAAGCTTCACGGCCTACCTATGGAAGTCATATCGGATACGGACGCAAAATTCTCTGGAGAATTTTCGAAATCCTTTTGCAAGGCATTAGGATTAAAGGAAGAATGTCAACAGCATACCACCCTCAAACAGACAGACAAACCGAAAGAACCAACCAAGTGCTGGAATGTTACCTACGAACTTTGTCAACTACGACCAAGACGATTGCTATCAGCTGTTGCCACTAGCCGAATTTGAAAACAATAACTCCCTGAAAAATGCTCACGGACTTACCCCCTTCTATGCGAATTACGGTTTCCATCCACAAACGGAATGGATGAAGGAACGCGAAGCACAGAACCCCGGAGCAGGCTTATATAGTCAGTGGATAAAAGCAGTTCATGAGAAAGCATATAAAGCATTGGATCAGACGAGGGAAGCCATGAAAAAATCTTACGATCGCAAAGCAATGGAACAACCAGACCTCAAGGTCGGAGATCAAGTCTTGCTGAATGCAAAAAACCCTCGTACCAAGCGACCCTCCAAGAAGCTAAGCCCAAGGCTTTATGGCTCATTCAAGATTCTCGAACAACGAGGCAACAGTGCTTTCAAACTGGAAATCCCCCGCGGTGGAAGATACACCCTGTCTTTCATGTTTCACTATTAGAACCCTATCGGACTTGCTTCCGAGACGAAAGGGAGCAACCAACTCGCGAGCCGGATGACATCGATGGCGATTTGGAATGTGAGGTGGAGAAAATCATTAGAAGCGAGATAATTGCTTATACCAGAAAGGTTTGTGGATGCAATAAGCTGAGGCGCGAACTTAGGTATTTTGTTAAATGGAAAGGTTGCTCAGAGGATGAGAACACTTGGGAACCGCCGGACAGCTTGGATAATGCGCAAGAACTGGTGGAGGAATTTCATAGGGAAAATGAGGAAATGCCAGGAAGTGCAGACGTTGAATAAGGTGGAAAGGTTTGCCTCGTGTGGACAAACAAACGCATGAGGTTTTTTACCCTACGACCCTGAGTTCAAAAAGGAATTTAATGTATATTGCTTATTGTTGTACCTGGCTACGAAGATTTGAGGACGAGGCTTTCGAGGAGGGAGCTCCTGTTAGGCATATGAGAAAAGCGTAGCTTTTCCACCTATTTTTGTGTACCCATGGGTTACCCTACCTTCACCCTGTGAAGCTAACACCCACCTCTGGCCCCGGCGTTGAGACGGCGCGACAACACCTGACGGTGTCGCAGTTGCGTCCCAACGCCAAAGGACACTGTTATTGGAACCTATCTCATAATACCGTATACGTCACGGCCGTCCGTCCGACCGGATGCTGTTCGCAGGCTATACAAGAGGGAACCTTTGGCGAGCTTATGCAAGTGTTCCAAGCGAAATTGGTCGACGTCGCATAAAATTACAGACATAGCGGTACAGCACAGGAAACTATGTCACTAAGGTAACAGGACGTTGTCATCGTGTCTACTCTAGAATGAAATAAGAGTATGACCGCACACAGACCAATGGTATAGTACCATTCAGGATTAGTCGGTAAGGAAACACTATGAGAGAATTGTGCCATTGGTACAATCCCAACTGATAGTCTGACCGAAGCCTAAGCGCAGAAAGCAAGAGTGATATTTGCTACTGTGATAGGTCCGATAACGAAGTTTGCCACTTCGTTCGTCCGATAACGAGGACACTGCCTAGCATGCAGACAAGTTTCAGTTCCTCCTGACGGAAGACGGATTGTCAACTCTGACTGGAACATGGTGCCACACCAGAGAAATCAAGAGCTCTCCAGTCTGGAAGTCAAATGGTGGGGCGATATTATTCTGGGTCAAAAGGTGTTCGCACTAGAGGAAATGTTCGGAATGGTTAGCAGGTACTTAGTTAGTATGGTAGTTACTTGTAGGCCACGCACTCTGTCGACTTGGGATATAAATATCGAAGTGCCTCTCGAGCTTTACTGAAATCATCACGCTATGGAGAAGAGACCTTATCAATATAATAAGTTATTACAAGAAAAATCTTTATCATTATTTTTACGCACGTTTATATTGAGCCTTCCTAGGCCCATCTCTGTCTACGATAAAGTACCCTGGTCTTACCCATCTCGCTTGTTCTTAGAGATCTGGTACCACCTAACAATTTCTTCGTTTTTTCTGTCTTTAGCTTTTATCAAGGCATGGTGTAGAAGGTGTGCAGGCTGGTCAACAGAGAATAACAGGTTTTAGGCTTCTTTGATTGCCTTGATTTTGGAATACTTCTCACGGAATGGAGGACACCATCTTAATCTCACAGAATGGTGTGATCCTCATCTGAAGATCATAGGCCATGGTGGGGGGCTACCGAGTCTCTGTTATGAATCGTGGACAAGGGTGGGGATCTGTGGGCACCTGCAGGCATCTCACTGTCCGCAGGCGGTCACTTCGGTCTAGCTTCGGGTCAAACCGGCCGGCCTGGGCTTTTACTAGGGGCGGCCGGGCCTGACAGCACACTGCAGGCCCCCCTTCTGGAGTTCATCTGACCGGGCATGGCCGGACTGCCGATATCTGCAGGCTTTGGAGTCATTAAGTGTGATCAGAGAAGGTTTTCGAATATGCGTCTCTGGTATAGATTAAATACACACAGCTACAAGAGACCTTGAAAAGTACAATCAGCCAATAATTGACCTTAACGAATCAACATGCTAAAATTGCAAGAATATAAATAAAATGAAACCAGATGCATTCCAAATAACCCCCAAAGCATGCCCGGCAATAGCTACGTATCTCTAATAACTTGCAAAACACCCCCTAGTGACCCATCAATGGCTAGAGATCTCTGATATAACTCTGACCACCTAACCACCTAAGGTTCATCCCGGAACCTCACCAGTTACCTGCAATCGCCATTGTCCCTCCTATACCCCATCTCTTGTGATCCCCCATCTACTCGCCCGCAATTCCAAACTTAGTAAAACCCAGTTACTCAAATACACTAACTCCAGATCCCCTTGCAGAGCTTGCATATTTAGTGCGGCCATTGTGTTTCTGCCCCTGATCCCGCTCCTCCAGATCCTTCATCATCAATTCCACTACACCCAACTCTTTCTCATCCAATAGTCCTGCCTTACGCCAAGATTTCAAACATTCTATTGCCTCAATAGCGTCGTCCCCAAGTCGATTTCTGCGGTCGGTAATTAGAACTTTACCACTATTTGTAAACTAGACTTGTGTTATAATGAATGTAAGTCTAAGCATAGAATTGGAGTTGACTTACCTGCAGAAGAGCCGTTCGACCTCTGCCGACATAGCCGGAATGCTGTGAATTTTCAAGGCCATGTACGCTAGCTGTGACCACCATGGATTGGATAGCCGCTCAGCCCAGTACCGGAGAATATCTGGTACTTCTTCCTCCTCTTCAGTGACCTGAAATCCGTCAAACTGATCACCATCTGTGGTATTTAATCTTGCGCGCTTTTTCTGCTTCCATCGCGAGACGACAACAGTGTCTTCATTGGAACCCCCTATTGTTGCTCTTGCAGAAAGCACTCCAGGCGATGCATGATGTGGAGAACTTGGATCGGTATAGGTAGTTGTCCGGTAGTTTGTTTGCCACAGAGTTTTTGCTGCATTTGTGGCATTAGTTATCCAACCTGGATTATCCTTCCACTTGATCTCAAAGTATTGAAGTTTCGTTTCTGGGCCTAAAGAAATGGCGGCGTACATCGCTGAAAGGCAGTCACCCAGTGCATAATACCTATAATAGCAACTTATAGATTAGCTTTCCACCTTACTATAGACTCGGATACTGAGAATATAGGTATATAGCCATGATCAGGATAATCTTACTGGTCTAAAATCGCCCATGCTCAATTGATGGATGAGGAAATATGTACACTATAAAGTGTTGGATCAGAATAATGTTCCTTTGATTCTTCCAGATGAGCTAAGAGTTCATCAATGGCTGGTAATACCCGAGCAATATAGCCATTTAATTGTGTCCGCTCTGTTCCCGTTCCTTGTAACAATAATGTCGAGCTACAAAATGGTTTTAAAATACCTAGTATTAGTTTTAAATCCTCCCAGTCATTGAGGGTTAGCTCATCAGTGGATATGAGCTCTGGATTCTCGTCATCAGGAGGTTGAGACAGGTTGCTCATTTGATAGTGGTCGTAGTCCAACTCAGTTGGAAGTCCCGCCGTGTGCTCTTTTGCCTTTTATCCCTTATTGCTCCTCCAATAAAATCCTCAATAGCATCCTTTAAAATAAATGCTCTCTCAATCGAGTCAGCATCACTTGACCTTCTAGTAACATTTCCAAGCATGAGTACAAGAGGGCCTGAGGTGCTGCTACTTGTACTTCTTAGTTGTTTAACCTTCTTACTGAACCTGTCGCCCCTTTGTGGAGTACGTAAAATCCAGGAACTAATATTGTGAAGTTTACCTAATGGTCCCTTTTTTTGCCAAAGCTTCAGTGCACTTGCTGCTTTCTGAATCTCTGGTTCGGTTGATATTTCAGCTTCGAATGCCTGCCAATGCTCGCCCCAAAGAAATGCTTCAACTACCAAATTAATGATATGACCAAAACAGCGGACCCGTGACTGCTGTGGATTAAATTCAAATCCAATATCCTCAAAATACATGGCAAGTTCTGCAATAGCTGTATCATTATTTGTCGCATTATCAGTTGTAATATACCCAATCTTTCTTGGTAGTTCAAAACGTTCTAGTATATTCCACAGTGCACCAGCAATATTACTCCCACTATGAGGTCCTTGAAGGCAATGAAAGCCAATCGTAGCTAACTTTAGATCACTCTCGGTTGTTGCCCAATGGGCTACGACTCCCAAAAATGACCGCTGATTTGCTGAACTCCATAGATCGAAACTTAGATGAATGCGGAATGGGGTACTATGGAATTGTTGTTTCAGGAGAATTGTATTCTCCTAGTATGCAATGAGAATCCAGCTTTTAATTGTATTACCAGATGAGGGAAGAGCATGCTGAAGTCCATTGAATGAGGCTTTCTAAAAGAAAATTAGTTTTATTAACTATCAAAATATGTACAAATTTTTCTAACACAGGATAGCAAGTAGGTAAGAAGTGCACGAAATGTGGGATCCTCAACAGCCTGAAAGGGAGTATTTGTAACGAAGATCCAACGGATAAGAAATCACTAGAAGCTATCGGAGTTGAATTCAAACTGAGGCTTCATTGATGCCAAGGCTGCAACAATACGGGATGAACTTGCTTGACCAGGTGTATGTCCTGTTGGATGTCCTTCAGGATACTCCTTCGTAACGCCGTGAATATTCGCAAGGTGGTTATTCATATTTTTTGTCGATTGATCTGTATAAATGGGGCTTCTTCCGGGTGGGACTATAGTAGAGTTACAACCTGAGGTATTAGAAAGAGGCCTGAATTGAAATTAAAACATATTGGAAGTGATAATGTTTCTTACAGCGTGCACTTTGCCATTTCCACTTTCCATTAACACAAAACTCTTTTCCATTTGCCGGAAGCCAGCAGTAGCCTTTACGGGACTTTTTCTTTGACAGGAATGGTGATGGAATACCGGGATAGTTACTAGTTTGCTCCGGACCTATATGGCTATACTGACGTGATAGGTTATCATGACTACTAGTGCCAATGACTAGGGAAGTTAAAAGGCCACTCGGTGCGGAACTTAATGCATATTCAGAGGGAATACTAGTGTTCTCGCCAGAATAGTGGTATCCAACCTGATAATCTGAGCCAAAAAATGTAGGAATAGTTTGCGATACTGAATCATCTGGGTGAAGGGCGCTTGGAGAACCATGTGGTGGGGAATTGGCCATCATAAAAGATAGTATGAGATAATAAGGCAATAATAGAAGAGGACTAGGAACCGTGAAGTGATAAGTTATATATAACCTTAAAGTAGGTTTACAGTGAGATGGGTAGGGATTACGCATCACTATTATTCTGCACATATTAAAGTTATACTGATCTCACAAGATAGAAAAAAGTGAAGATATCTGCAGATATCGCACCAATATTTACAGATATACGGAGATATTAGCTGGCATCTTCAGATATCTGCCGGCATTTGCAAGTATCTGTAGGCATCTTCAGATATCTGCAGGCATCTTCGGATATCTGCGGGCATCTTCGGATATCTGCGGGCATCTTCAGATATCTGCGGGCATCTTCAGATATCACCCACACAACAACGAAATATTCACTTCTCACATGGAATATACCGAAAGCCTGCCGCCGCCGCCAGGCACCCATGAAGCCTGCAGGCTTCCCCAAAGCTTGGCCTACGAAGCCCAGGTCTGTCTCACACAGGCCTGGCCTGGCCGGACTGAAAGCCGGCCGGTTATCTGCAGGCCGACCTGGCCGCTTGCGAACACTCAGGCATCTGCGGAGATCTGTCGGGACCTGCTGGTATTTGTGGGGATCTGTCAGGATCTGTGGGGATCTGTCTGGCCTCACATTCTGAGACATTCTGAAAATTGGGTGTGGGGCCCACCGTCTTCCCCGTCCTACGGCCATTAGCCCCGGGCAAAATTCTCTCCAGGACTGGACGGACTACGAATCGTAGTCCGTCCTCGTCCTACCCTCAGGACGGACGGACTGCCCCGTTGCGAACACTGCTTTTATAAGCAGTTGTTCTTCTGTTATAGTAGATATAAGATTTCTGATATCAGAGGGAGCTTACACACTTTCCTAAGAATATAAAATTAGAAAACCCTTCAAGAAAGGCAATGTAAAATAGATAGAAGAATAGTATCAGTCTTATATGTTTAAACTAAGCTGGTTTTAATTTACTCTATCAGCACCCCTTTATTTCAATATGGCAATATCCGGCTTTAGTTCAATTATTACAGGATCCAAAACCGAGCCTGTGAAACAGTCCAGCCCCAATTCGTCTCCATTACCCGAGGCAGATGAGAAGTTTGTGAAGATCGCAACAGGTGCTATGGATATTGATGATCCGAACCCATCAACTAATAAAGAGCCAGTGCAAGGTAAATCCGATCGGATGGGTATAGTATAGATTCCACCTCAGCTCCTAAGCTCGGCAAAGGGAAAGGGAAAGCTCGGGCTACGTCGCAAGGGTTTGATGATGAAGAAGCAACCCGCCCCCCACCTGCACTTCACAAGGGGAAGGGCAAAGCGACTGAGGTCAGATCCTCGACACTTAACAAAGGGAAAGGGAGAGAAAGTATAATGTCGTCGAAAATGGCCAAACTAGTCCTACCACCTGCCAGAGTTATTCTTCCGAACAAGCTTGCCGAAAACGCTTCACTCTCGGGTTCAGAGCTTGAAATTATAAAACCGGGAGATGAAGAGAAAATTGCCAGTTCCGAGGGTAAGAAAATGGTCGATCAGCTACGTCGAGCAAGGCGGGTGAAGCGGCCGCTTGAGGTTCATGGGAAGCCTAAACTATCTGTTCGTGAGCTTGAGGCGGAATTGGGGAAAAAGAGTAGAGAGCAAGCGAATTGAGGAGTTAAAGGAGAAAGGAGTGATTATTCTGACCGCTGAAGAGAAAACCAAAACCGAACGGCAAGCTGTTGATTCTATGGAGAAGGCACGCAAGGAAGCCTTGGCCATTAAGAGGAGAAAGAAAGATGCTCGCAAGGATGAGGGTGCCACTATAGATGACATGGACCCCAGCGAAGACAATGAAGCAGATGGCGGCTGGCTCGAAGATGAAAACATTGTGGAAATATTATCTGGCTCTGAGGAGGAGGAAGTTGAAGGGGAGGAGGAGGAGGAGGAGGCCGTAAATCCTAACGACTCCACTGATGAGAGCCTCCCGCGGAGGAACCCCCAGATCACAACACAGCGCCGGAGAAGGCAACGAGATACTGATCACCTCTAATACTGGTAGAACCATCAGACCTAAGAAACCATCCCTCGCGGATGTCCGAGAGGCTCGTTAAAACTTTCCTTCCAATTATAAATCTACCGAGTGATACTATATGCTTGCCTTTTCCTTTCCTTTTTTTGTTCAGACTTTATCATTCCTCATAGAAGAAGGCGATAGCGAAATGGTCGAGCTTTCAGATTCCGATGACGAGCCAGCAGAGGCATTTATGCACAAACGCCGGAAGATAGCAACGACAGTGGTTATAGACCGTGTTGCCTCCTCAAGATCCAAGAGGCCGATGAGCGAGCCCGCGAAAATGGCTTTCCAGTCAACCACCGAAACTCAATTCCGAGTTGCAAGCCTGCTGCGCAGAGCCGCAACCAACATGTCGCCTAGAAGCGGTGATTCTCGGGGGTCTTCCGGCGCCTCCTCTGCTACTTCCGGTAGAGGGAAACTCATGGAGAGTACCACGGGGATCAAGAAGGGCGTGAAGGCGTCTAACTCTATTGACTTCCAGAAGAGGGAGCAGGTTAGGGCTAAAGTTGAGAATAGACGCGAGTTGAAGAGGAAGCAAGAAAAGAAGAGGCAGGGCCAAGAGAGGTAGGGTGTTTTGGGGATGCTGACGAAGGGGAGCTTTACTTAGGCTTGTTTTCTGTCCGTCCGTCAGTCCAGTAATATTTTCGATTTCTTGTTCATTGTTCTTGCATTGGCGATTAGCTTCACGGGGAAGGGATGGAGGGGGTTTCCGGCGCTTTGTTGTTTGTTTGTATGATAATATGGGATCGTGATATCCTGCGGGAGCCCTTCATGCTATGGATATAATTTATTGAATAAATAAAGCACACCGTATTGGATATGCTCCAATGTGTCTATCTCCGTTTATAGTAAAAATACATTCATTGCCCAGACGACCTCATCACAATCAGAACCATAATCGCACTTCTTCCTCTTCCTCTTCCCTCACTTCCACCCTCCAAGTAATTGCAAACTTAAACCTCACCCCATCAACCAAAACCTCCCACCACGGCAACCCATAAACCACCCAACTCCCAACCGCCAACCCCCCACCTATGCAACCACCCCCAACAATCGGGAGCAGGAAGCCTCCCTCACCCTCCCCCCCTCTCCCTTGGCAACAAACAACCCATCAACACTTTTCGCTCCGGCAACCACAAGCCTACCTCCACCCCGGCATGAATACTAAGAGAGCTCCTTTCAAGAACCCAGCCGGCGACTTCAGCCGCCAGTCTTCCACCAGTCCAGCGCATTGCTGCACGAGTTTTAAGGGGTGAATAATCTAGTGGTATCGCTTCCTCCCCTCCTCCTCCTCCTCCTACTCCCGGGGGTGGCTGGATGCTGCGATCGTAATTGATTATCGCATAACCTTGCGTAGAAGCCGGCGTAGTTGTAGACGTGGATAAGAACCTATTCCGTGACCTCTCAACCTGGACTATCTCAGCGTCAGATTCGTGCGGTGAGGGTGGTGGCGAAGATGCGTTTTCTATGTCCCCACTGCCGGAGCGGATTTTTCGTTTCTTTGGAGGGGGCTGGTGCAAGCCTTCCAATGGGTTAACCCGGGCTCAAAAAAGGCCGACCCGACCCGGCCCAAGCCCAGCGAATGTTGAGCCCAACCCGGCCCAACCCAACAAAGGAAAGCCCGGGTTGACCCAACCAACCCA
>Ga0307513_10002215_pt1 | contig 27178 bp, 29 predicted proteins | sample 15_EM_MG_FD_202174 | JGI IMG/M metagenome (GOLD analysis project Ga0307513, IMG submission 202174) | Populus trichocarpa ectomycorrhiza microbial communities from riparian zone in the Pacific Northwest, United States - 15_EM | ecosystem: Host-associated > Plants > Roots > Unclassified | place...
CAGATGCTGCAATTTTCGATCGCCTAGGTGCTCAAATGACTCAGCACAATTAGCCACTCTTGGTTGAATGTAGCCAAATCTGGGTGTGGTGCGAATTTTACTGTTTCACACCGTCCAAGGGATAATCTGGCAAAAGTCGGACTGGAACTAAAGCGAAACTACGGTAAGGCAACCGAGCCAACAGGAAGGCGCGAAGAATGCGAATTCGCCACAGTTTAAAAATATAGACCACGGTGGTTGGACAGGTTCAAGAAAATCCTCAGTTGCGCCAATTCGACTTTTGCCAGATTAAGTGGATCTCAAGAGATTTTATGGTACAGCACAAGCATGCGATACTGCACTATAGCTTGAGTCTTAAGTGACTGCAGAATTCCATGAAATCCAATAGTGTCCATAATAAATATTGTATCAGAGACTCCTTAGCGGAGGGTAGAAAGAAAATAAGATCGTGAAGCCATCTGTTTTTCAATCCTCAGTCACAAAGACATTTCGTCTTGTTAGGAATAGTGTCCACTTTCTCACGAACTTGATTAGCACCCGCCTAGAAAATGCCCATCTTTTAAATCCTCATCATAGACCCCAACATCTATAAAGAATTTTCTTGAAGGTCAGCCAAGAAACCTCAGACATCAATGAAATCTTCCCTCTTCTTTTTATTTTCATTCCAAAATCCTTCGTCCCACCTATTACTAATCAGCTTTCCTTGCCCCTCACCTCGAGGTGAAAAAGAAAAAGAAAAAAACCTCTTGCGTTCCCAAATTTTGAAGATCCTATGACCGTAAAAAAAGGGATCGGTATAGTAACCGTTTCGGAAAATGCTCCCACTTGTTCGGTATGATATGTATGTTCCCTATATTTATTTTTTTACTCTAGTATTATTTCCTCCAATGTTCAGAGAACAGGTTGCGGTGACGAAAGATCGGGAGGCAGCTGGCAGCTTTATTTCATTCTCATTCAGCGCAAGCAGGACGCGTGCCGTAAGGCTGCTAGTAATCGATCCCTCTTTTCATTTGTTTTTGCTGCAAGTCTTATCTCTTTCGCCCCTCACTCGTTTTTCCACATGCTGAATGCCGAGGCTTTAGGCTATTTATTAGACGAGGTTGGTGTGCTAACTGGCGAGAGAACCACGATGCTGGTCTTGAGCTTTAGCCGTACCAAGACTCTTGAAATCTACCATCTGATTACCAGCTGAAATCAGCTCGTCAGTCCACCATAGGTTCGAGAGAACTGCGAAATATGGGTTAATGATAACCAGCTAATCCCTCCCAAGGACTCTCGAGCCTGCATCGATTGTTCTCCATTTCATTTCATTTGGCCCATATCCTCGCCATTAGCATACAGGAAAATACATGCGGCACATGTTATTGTAGAAAAGTAACGTTAATCTCAACTTCAAAGGAAATTCTCGAGGCACATCTCTCCTTACATGGTAATAAAACTAATAAATCAGCACCCGACATGGTGCCTAATGCGGCAGGTAATAGCAACATGTGGGCAAGTACCGGTACTCGAGTACTGTACTCGAGTACGTATGTTCTGTCGGTCTGGCTGCAGATGGCGCAAGGCGCGAAAAAAGAAAAGCAAAGAAGCCTCGGACGTTTTGCTCTGTGCGTCAAGATCAGATCCTGTCACTCGAGTGCCGAACTCGTTCGGTCACACTGGAGCAACACCGAGCCTCAACTTCTATGCATCATGGGGCCATTGGACGTGATTCGTTGATCATACCGGCACTGGGACAAACCTCGTGGGTTTTCCGTTTCTCCTTCCATCACGAATCCTAAATGTAAGCAAGGTCTTTCTCCCCAGTCAACTGTTAGCCTGTGTAACAGTAGCACAAAAGATGGGGTTTGGAGTTGGGATCCCTGATCCGGTGGCGACAACATCGGGCAGACGATGGGTGTGTGGCACGGTATCGAACCCTCACATGAGCCAGAGACCGCATCGTCTTAATTTCCTTCCCACCCCATTTCTCTCTCCTTGGGTGATACCGTACTACTCGAGTACGGGTATCACACAGATACGGTGCTAGCAACAATCAAAGTTTATTGGAAGCAGAGGGGCTATTTCCTCTTTAGGAGAAGCTCCAGGGATGATGGAGCTTGAATCCCTCATTATAAACCCTGCGGCTCAAGGAACCAGCGCGCGGAAGAAAAAATTTGAACAGACTCGAATCGCTGGCTGTGGGTCTCGTTCCTCAAAAATCAATTCTAAACCGAGACCGGAGAGGGAAAGGAAGGGAGCCGGGTTCTATTTACCTGTCGCCTCATTTGATCCCCTCGAGGTGACTGAAAACAGTAATCGTGCAGACAAGCCGTGCCAGGAGGAGGGAGACGTCGACGACGAGAGCTACAGACATAGAAACAGTGAGAGCGAGAGCAGCGACGAAGAGGACGACCACCGCGGCCCCCAAAATCGCCGACACCTTCTCCCCTCCACCCCCGCTACCATCAAATCATCTCTCGCTCATCTCTTCACCATAATCCCGAATTCTATCCTTCCTTCCAACGAAATGGCCACTATATCCCCAGAAGCGGAGACAATGTCAAAAGATAAAAATGCTATTTATTCTGATGGAGATGTTGCATCTGTGGATTCCGATGCCGTGAAACTTGCTGGTTTGTACTCTGAATTTTTTGTTAATTTCCCCTGCTCTCATACATTTGCTTTACCTTTTCATCCTTTTTTCTTCTTCCTCGGACACCGACACCAAAGGCATGAACCGACGGAGCCATCTCTCCTTAACCTGAGATGGTGAAACCCCATGACAAATAGTTTCCATTACAGTATTCTGCGGCATTTTCTAGGGCATACTACAGCTAACATGAAATCACCTAGAGATGGGTTATACCCAAGATCTTGAGAGAAACTTCAGCAAGTGGTCACTTCTTGGGTGAGTTTGTTATAACTTTTCCGCTTCCCTCCCGTTCCGCAAACACGCCATAAGTGCAAGCTTGAGACACGGAAGTAAGGGCATTTGCTGACATAACTTGGCTAAAATAGTGTTTCCTTTGCTCTTACCAACAGTGAGTTCATGCATTAATTTCATCCGTGGTGGGGGAGCGCGACCTCACTGTGTGACTAGGCTGGTTCGGTATTTCCGCATCGCTTGTTACGGGTATCAATTCTGGAGGGCCAATTGTTACTGTCTACGGAATCATCTTAGTTGCACTCATCAGTGGATGCGTCGGCATCTCGTTGGCCGAATTGGTGAGTGCGATGCCCAATTCTGGTGGCCAATACTACTGGGTAAGTATGTTGGCTCCTCGAAGACATGCGAAATTTCTCTCATACCTTACCGGGGCTGTTGGATATGCCGGGAGTATTTTCACTAGTGCCAGTGTTGCATTGGCAATCGGAAGTGCCCTGATGGGTATGATACAAATGAATCATCCAGACCTGTACGTGCCCTCTCCATGTAAACAGTTTTAGACTCAATTTTAACCACCCGCACCCCGCAGTGTCATTAAGAGATGGATGGTTTTCGTTGCTTACCAGATCTTCAATCTCTTCGCCTGGGTTTTTAATTGCTATGGAAAGACCTTGCCCAAGGTCGGAAGCTTCTTTCTCTATGTCTCACTCACCTCGTTCATCGTAATCACTATCACCGTCTTGGCCACTTCGTCTCCAAAGCAAAACGCAAAGTTTGTATTTGCCAATTTTGTCAACAACACCGGCTGGGAATCAAATGCAATCGCCTTCATTGTTGGCCTTATCAACCCCAATTGGTCATTCGCATGTCTGGATTCGGCAACACATTTGGCAGAAGAGGTCCCGCAGCCTGAGCGCAATATCCCCTTTGCGATTATGGGAACTGTGGCAATAGGATTCGTCACAGCATTTGTGTACTCCATTGCGATGTTCTTCTCCATGACAAACCTGGATGAACTAGTTAATACAGCCACCCTAGTTCCCATTCTCGAGCTATATAGGCAGGCCACAGGTTCAAGGCCTGCTGCAATCTTCTTGGAGTTCTTGATTTGCTTCACGGGATTGGGTTGCCAGATAGCTTGCCATACTTGGCAGGCAAGACTCTGCTGGTCCTTTGCACGCGATAGGGGATTGCCAGGATCTCGATATTGGTCCCAGGTCCACCCCACAATGGGAATTCCGTTCTACGCACACACTGTGAGCTGTATCATTGTGGCGCTTTTAGGACTGCTTTACATTGGGTCAACAACGGCATTTAACAGGTTGGCGCCTTCCTTCCCACACACTCACGCCTTATCTTAGAAAGGTAGCTAACGGAAGAAAACAACTCTAATAGTATGGTAACCGCGTGTATTGTTCTGTTGTACATTTCATATGCCATTCCGGTGACCCTCCTTCTCGCGAAAGGACGCAACAACCTCAAGCGTGGCCCCTTCTGGCTCGGCAAACTTGGACTTGTGGCAAACCTCGTGCTCCTGTTCTGGACTGGCTTTACGCTCATCATGTACTCCTTCCCGTATTATATGCCGGCGGCGAGTGGAACGATGAACTACGTATCAGCAGTTTATGGAGTTGTATTCAGCCTGACGATTGGATACTGGTTCGCCCGTGGAAATCGTACTTTTAGAGGGGGGAGCCAACGAGCTGCCGAGGCGGAGCACATAGTTAAAGAAGTTGCAAGTCATGCCAATGTAAATTAATATGATACTTTCGCTCTCCCTCACCTTTTTCTCTCCCACTTGCTTTTTCTATCGACCCTCAAGAAATATTGCCCTTAAATAACCCTTTTCATTGCTTGTTTCCGGTTTCTTTCTTCCCTTTCTCCTCCTGCATCCATAGTTAGAAATTAGCTGTCCTGTAGAACTAAATTTACATGGAAGCATACATAATCATAGCTATCCGCCGTCCAAGATATCATTGCCATTGCTGCCGTCGCTGCCGTCGCCGTCTCTTGGCCAAGCAACGCCAACACAACCAGACCAAACCAAAAAAAATGTCAAAAGCAAAAAGCAAAAAAGCAAAGGGAGAGGAATCCAAAAGCCGCACCTAACGCCCCCTCCGCAAGCCGCGAAATCTACGATCTCGTACCTATCATGGGATTTTGTTTTATCTTATTTTATCATATAACTCCATAACAAACAAACAGTCGGTTGCCTTGTCTTGTGCTGCGCAATGCCCAAAATCGGCCACTTGCACACACTCTCTCCCTCCCTTTCTTCCATCTCCCGTCATCCTGCGCAATTCTGTAGGGCATCACGAGCCAACCACCAATCCGGTACCACAATAAGGAAAAGAAAGAAAAAGGGAAGAGGGAAGAAGGGGAAAAAAAGCAAAACAAGGTCTTGCACAACAAAAAAAATGCAGAAAAAGCAACCAAAATCGGCCCGATGGATTTCCCGACGGATGCTACCGGGATGGTTGGGGTCCCCAAGGCATTTGCTATTTCTATTATATTTTCGGGCTGGGGGAGGGGGGGGTGGTGAAGTGATCACTCGGCATTTCATTGGACTACGGTATGTATGGGGATGTTTACGACGGGATGATGATGGGCTATGGGGGGCTTAGATTCGGATTGGAGCCAACGTCACCCCAGCCAGCCAGGCCAGCCAGCCATCGTGGTACCGTATTGTACTCTTGCTGCAAGTCTCGGGATCCCCGTGGGGCTGGAGCACGTTTGTGGGATCGGAAGTGGCCTACAGTACCGTATCTCGCCGTTCAGAGATGGTGGTTTTCTTACCGTTGGTTATTAGTTTGATGGGTATGTGTGTAAGGTAAGGTAAGGTAATCACCGTGGCAGTGAAAATTGAAAATACGTACCCGAATGGTACTGGTTAAGGGTTGTTGTTGCTATCGCGCTGCATATTGTGCGTTGTTTATTTATAAACTATAACAATATTATGGTCATGGGTGGATAGATAGATGGATAGATGGATAGATATAGATGATGGCTTGCGTGTACAGTATTGTGCTGGGTGTCTGGTGTCTTGCTTTGCCTCCGGGGGATCCGGGGATGTGGGAAATTTATTTATTTGGGGGTATCGTGATGTGGACGGACGGGCGGGCGTTGCTGGCTAACTAAGCGGGGATTGAATGCGAGTGATTTAGTGTGAGTGGAATAGGGCAACTGGTATCGTGTCGTGGTGGAGGAGGATAGAGTAGAGTACGGGTACAGGGTTGGAGGTTATCTGTTTTGCGTTAATTCGGGGGTGTGCGGTGATGATGGGGTAGTTGGACCCGTACAAGTGCTTTGTTCCCCGGCGCCGGCTGTGCAGTGGGGGTACCCGTCGTCGCCGTGAGTGACTGACTGACTATTAGTAGTAGAAGGATAGTTGGAGAAACAGATATAGAGATTTTATATTATGTAAAAGCCTTCCCTTTCTTCCTTTCTTCCTTTCCTGGAGTGAGCTGGTATGGGGATGATTAGTATTCTCCTTTTCTTGAACGGTTTTTTCTTCCGTGGTGCGGCACTGTACGGTAGCTGGGGCTACCGGTACCGGTATGATACGTAACGCACTGTATCTGGAACGAGGAAAGAGAGTATGGTACGATATTTGTATGATAGCTGGGAAGAGGATCCTTGTCACGCATCATATCCCCTAAACCGCTGGGGGGTTCGGCCCTATGATACATGACTTATTTGGGGTGATCGCGAGGAAGGAGGTAATGGCCTTGTTGGACGCAAATGATTTTCTTTCTCTATCATAGGGTATTCTGAGAACTGCAGTAATAAACTGCTTTCCAAGCACGGTGTGTGTTTTTCATATCACGATAGCTCGAATAGCCTAGTGTCCAGCATCGCGCCGTAGATGGGCCTAGACGTTTCTCAGCGGCTTGAGGAGGAGGAGGAGGAGGAGGAGGAGGGGGTAAATGTGCGTAGCACGGAGGAAGATAAGAGTGACATGGGCTGGTCCTGGTCCCGGTACGGCAAAGTATTGATTGAGTGAGGGCACCGTGGATACAGTTACCGTCGAACCCTTTCAGCCCTATGAAACCCCCATGTTGAATTTCCAAATCTCGAAAAGCACAATGTCTCATCCCAAACTTTCCCCCCCCTTGTTTTTGCTCCATCCCCTTTACTCGTACTCGAGTACACATCTTAAAATCACGGACCTCGGCGCGACTTCCGCTGTTCGTTCGTTCGATCTCTACCGGTGTCCGTCAGAGCCTCAAGGCTGCAACTTACAAATCCATCAGCATTTTCTATGGTACGATACCGGCACTTTCTTTTTCATTCTCTCTAATTTCTTATCTCGAGATTTTTATGGAGAAGGCTACCCCACAACTAGGTACAGCACCGGTATTTGCAGTAGTAGGAGTGTTACATCAGCAGCGCGCATAGCGTGAGTGTATGCTTGTCGGTTTTTTTTCCTTTTTTCCGTTCTCATCGGACCAGGTTAGTATCGCGCGAGGTCGGGCATAGAGTTACTCGTACGGAGCAATTATTTAAGTTTAACCAGCCAAATATATCCCTGTCTGTTCCAGTTAATGGGCTCCTGCCCTTGTAGAAAAGACTCTTGAAATCCGTTGCGGGTATCTGGTTGTCGCCGGATGTCAGCACGTTCAAACAATCGTAGGTTTCAGTTTGGGAGGTTAACAGGATCATGAATATCTACCAAACGCGCCCCGTGGCCTGAACACATTTCGAGTGTCCGGTTGGGCGCGCGGGGGGGGGGCGGGGCGCTAATCCCCCCTTTGGAGGGTTCGTCTCTGAACCCGGAGATTACGGGGTTGGCGGAGATAGTGGACTTCAGACCCCGGGGCCTCGGTCAGTAGCCTTATCGCCATGGGAAGTAGGGGTTAACTCATGGTGATGTGCACTTGGGCGGTTGCGTGTTTTCACGGATTGTGCCTGTACTCGAGTATCGTATGTGTTTTATTTTGAAGAGCTTGTCCCAGGTAGGAAGTATCCGAAGTCAGGGATTCACAAAAAGATATTTCAAAAGATCAGTGTATCCGAGCGCCCATACTCGAGTACAAATCCTCAATCCTTGTTCTCGGGTACCGTACTTCATGCCTGGGACAAGTACAGTACGGTACAGTACTCGAGTATGTACCGGCATTTGATCTGTGGTGAGGGCAGGGACCCATTATCCGGGATAGACAGGGGTATATTCGGCTTGTTAACCTGATATACTTGTTCCATAACTTCTTGCCGGACCTTGGATGTTGGGTTGGATTTATCGGGCAATCCCGCGGTCTTGATCGGACGATAGGCCTGTGTTTAATTACGGGTCGGCATCCCCTCGGTCCGTGGGCAGTGCCGTGTGGGGTGTGGGGTGTTCTTTGCCGACTTTAATGATTTATTAGAGCCTAGCCGGACTCCTAAGTTGGCTGGTGAAAAGAAGGTTTTGAGTGGCCCAAGACAGAGGTACCATTCCCCTCGGGGGCATTAGCAGGAAAGGAAAGGGGGAAAGTTGCTCTAGACGATTGCTCTCTCCTCAGGACCGGAGCTTCTGGGATTCTTGAGAACATAGACCTGTTTTTTTTCCATAAGTGTTGCTGGACCGTTCTGGGCTTAAAAAGCATCTTTTACACAACCCCAAGCAGAACTCCAGAAAAGCTCTACCGTACTTCTCTATAATAATATTATTATGGAATGGGGGCATTTTTCTTCTTCACCTTCATCATAGAAGTCATCGGGATCTAGCGGTGGTTTGGCTTTTCTTTTCTTTTCTTTCCCCCTTGCCCCTCTTCCCTCTCTCTGAGGGTTCTGTCTTGGAGTGGCATCAAGCTTTGTTTTGCCGCTGTGCGCAGCAAACCAGGCGAAATTATGATGTCTTGGTGCATGCAAATAGCTAACTTACCTGACCTCATTCACAATGCACTTTGTACCTGTATCACTCCGTAAGATGTTTCGGAGAGGCCGACTTTTCTTTCTTTTTTTCCCTTCTTCTGGGTTATGCATGGGGTGTTTTCTTACCAAGTTGGGAAGTGAGCTTCAGATGCAATGATCGGGTGGGTGGGAAATGGCGATGCGGGACCCGAGCGAGGGAGATCCCGGGGAAAGAGTGGTGGCCGCTGGTTGGATGATTGGTTGGCCGGTTTGATAGCTCATGAGAATGTCCCGGAGCAGGTGGTGGTGGTAGCGGTGGAGCGTTTCAAAAGCCGTGATGGGAAGGGTTGGGGTGGAAGTGTTTGGACGTGGGAGATCAGGGAGATCAGGGAGTTCCATGAGCTACTGAGACTTAGCTACAATATTTTTTTTGGCTGCTCAGTGTTGTACTAGTACAGCGGTCGTGTGCGTTAAGGGAGCCCAGGATGCCACGAGCGTGGCCCTGCTGCGTGGGGAAAGGGGGGGGGAGGTAGGCAAAAGTGCTCTCTCTCTCTCCAACTGACCCCAGCTTACTCAGTACTCAATCTATATCCAGATCATTCTCCCCTGCGCAATAAGCAACTTTTGAATGATCCTCTCAATTGACTCGATAGGAATAGGGACTGAGGGGCTTGAAGTCCAGTATTACGCATCCCCAGGTAAAATACCGCAAGCGAATATTCAAGAAGGGTGCATCCGCATTCCACCGAACTTCTATGACACGTTCTGTGCGTGCTTCTTTCGCATACTGGTGTTCCACCCCACTCCAAGCATTTCTTGGTGCTTAATCTTTTTCGTGGGGAAGAAAGAGAAGAAAAATTAGAACATCTTTTCGCAAGTGCAATATTCTGTCGAGTTTACTGTCGTACGGTTGGCGCTGGCACCATACCAAGAGCGGACTACGGTAATGCACACGTTGAGGTGCTACATAAGGGCTCACTCAAGGGGCAGAAATACTCTCGTGAGATCGGGATTCGCAGAGTTGTCAATGTCTATGGTCTATCTATATATTATGGTCTAAGTTTCTCTGAGATAATTTTTCCAGCACAGGAGGAAATTAGAGTTAAGGATAGTTTTAGGCTTGATCAGGGATGGGAGGGGGCTTAGACATGCCCGCGTGGGTTCAGGGAGGGATGTTTTCCAGGGACTGAGGAGTAGGCAGTTAAGATATGGTAGTTGGTGGAGTTCACCGTTAGCTGGGCAATGAGGATTGGAGCACCAGGTGAATCGTGGTGGATTGAAGGGGATGGGGGTGAGTGAGGCTTTGCCAGTTCTTGACGTTACACAGATTTGTCGACCTTTTTTCTTTCCTTTTTCTTTCCTTTTTCTTTCCTTCTTTTTTTTTTTTAAGATGTGACGTTTACGATTACTCGAGTTGAGAACTTGTCGATGAGTGGCTTTGGCAGATGTGTAATGAGGTTCAAGTCGATGAATTGGTTATTGCCCCTCCTGTTCAGCCCCGGCTCGAAGTTCGTTCTGCTATGCCTATCCTAATTTGACATGCCAAGCTCATCATCTCTTTCAGTCGTCGCTCACTCACTCAGTGAGTTCGATTAGCTACCGATAACTAACGAGCCATGGCTTCTGCACACAGGAGAGGCTTCTTGGAAAGTGCGTTGAGTGAGTAATAGGTATGATCAGACCTGAATGCGAGGCGAGAGGGCCCTTGGGGGGGCATGTGTATGGCAGTTGATATGCCGCATGTTATATATACCACTCGCCATCCCGGGAACGAGCTCTGATTGTCAATTTCTTGGAGGGAAAGCCTCCTTTGTTGCCCTTCGTTCTTCCTCACGAAGCATTCATAGCTTATATAGCTTCTTGGAATTCTCCCATCTTTATCCCGTTCCCCCCTCTCCCCTGTCCTTCTCTTTGGCCTCTGCTCTCATCTCCTCGAACCTCCGAACCAGACATCCATCCGTTCTTTCCTTGAGGTTGAATAAATCGCCCTTTGCTCAAAGCACTAAAAGCCCCCTCTCTTCGGCATACCGAGGCAGTAAAAACCACGGACAGACCAAAACATACATTTTATTTGCTTTCTTTTTCCTTTTCTTTCCTTTTTTCTTTCTTTTTTCGCACTTGCGAACTTTCTCTGTCCTCCTTCCTCCCCCTTCGGTTTTGATTTTGTAAGCCTTCCTTCCTTCCTTTCTGGTTTTTCTTTTTTTACAATTTTTCTTCTTCAAAAGAAATTTCGCGCTGTGTCACCACTCCCTTTTTAACACCGCTCGAGAAGAGATTTTCTATTCAAACGGCGGCAGGAATAATTCTTCCAGCTTGCTCCCCGTCACTGCTCATCCCTGCTGCTCGTTTACGTCCAACCGCACGAACGCTTTCCGATATCCCCCACTGTCGCCCCAGGGTGGAGATATTGGCTCGCAGCTGCAGCATTCACCCACTCCTGCTCGTGCCTTCGATAAGCGTTACTGTAGCCCATAACCCTCCTTCCGGGCTTGGCAATCTAGGTGTGTTCACTCTTTGGGATATTGATACACGCATTTTCCTATTTCCCATTTCAAATGTTTTTTTATTATCACTTTATCTACCATGATGAACCTTGTTAGGGGCCACCGGTAGATGATCGGATTCATCAAAATAGACCTTTTTTTATATTTTTACTTTATTTGTTTCTTTTAATATTTGCTACTGTCCTAATGGGGGAGGATCTATCATGACAGACTGACTCTTCGTTCCTGCCGTTGCCAGCTCGTTCATAGTGTGTGTGTGTGCAGAATTATTTACTCTCCTTACGCACTTTACTATCGGCAACTGCTTCTCCATCAGTTCGATTGCTTAATAAGTCTGAAAAATTCGATCGTGATCAATTAACGGGGAGAAGGAGCTCGCTATAGACCGGGACGGGCAGAAGCAGGAATCCCCCCGCCCTCAACGCTCTAAGAGTGCATTGATTTTTGGTTTTTTTTGTCAATCTGCCCGGCCACAGGCTGCTTGATCCTAATTGATCCCCGCTTTCGTGCCGGTTGCAGGATTGAAGCTTGGTGTGTTCCATTAACGTTCGCTCCCTAGCCTATCTCCCGCAGGTTTCATCATCACCTTCCCGGCAACAGAGGGTTGGTTGGGTGCCCGGTCTTTTCCCTACGGCTCTCCTCCTGAATCCTGCATAAACTCAGCTCTTCTACCACAGCATCTCTGCATTGGCAACGAGCTGGACAATTGAGGGGTGGAGGGAAAGAAAAAGAGCTTGAGACGAGTTAATTTGTCTTTTCCTTTATTACCATTTTCGTTGTTTTATCATCGCCCCTCATTGCCCAGTTTCGACCTATCTACCTGCAAGTTCTCGACGACCGGGAAGCAGCACGGACAAGGCAGTTCCATTACGATACCGGCAGTCAACGTTTCAACGGGTAAGAGCCGCCGTGCACTGGGTGGTCGCCGTGAGCAAAAGAGATCAATTTTGGCGACAGCACCTCGGAAAGTAAGGCTTGGGCACCCCATCCTCTTTCTTTTATTGGGGGAAGTAAGTTGGAATTGATAGTCGGGTGACAGGGTCTTTAATCTACCCTTTTTATCCTTCCTCCGTATTTTATCCACTTTACTTGTTACCTTGTGCCAGCCGAGTCGCCCTCGCTATCGCTTCTTCGAAAGGGTCTTGCCTTACATACATTAACTGCCTTACCCGCACTACTTTTTCTGAGAGATACTTTTCCTTGACGGGCCACGGAGAGCGGGAGAGAAGAAGGGGAAAGGCGAAAAACGAGATACAAAAGGATTTATCGAATCTTTAATATTGGTGTCAAATACTTGGTGGAGGCCTTTGATCCTTCAAATATCGGGATTCTTTTGTTTTCGGGGTTAGAGGATATTCCGTTGTTTTTTCGAGGAAGCTTCACCGATACCGGTAGTCGAAGGAACTCTATTGCCACAGGCCTATTCTTCATAGGACAGCAACCACGTTGTGTCCATGCCGTCTTCGATTACAACTGATACTGCATTCAGACTGGGCAGCTCTGGTTACTCTTCTCCTGTAGCGGCAATATCGAAAAGTGGAAAAGAAATGAGGTCGTCGCCTGAGAGTGTTGGCACTGCGCCAACAAAGCCGAAGCAATCGAAAAGCAGAAATGGTGAGCAAAGACATCGCCCTTACGCAGCTTCCTAAGGGACAGGGGTTTCTTGATGGAGGACGGGTCTCATCAACCCATGTCTGGGAATGGAAATGATGGGGTTCACACCATTGTCCGAGTGCTGATTGTATATCGATAGGATGTGTTACATGTAAGGCTAAAAGATTGAAATGCGACGAATCCAAGCCTACATGCCATCAATGTGCGTATAACCTTATCGGTGGTTCCTGGGTCCGGTTTGGGAGATAAGAACGAGTGGTTACTGACAAATGGACGATAGGTCAAAAGCGCGGGGTGCCCTGCGGGGGTTACAAGAAGGATTTCAAATGGAGACCCTTTGAAGAAGCCAGTCTGGGAAAGACACCTAAGCCTGCGCGTAAAAGTACTGCATCACCCACATCGTTTACTAGCTGGCAGCTGACGATACCCAGGTCCAGGAGCACCAAGGCCGAAGAGGTCTTCTCCCCCATTATCTAGCCCAGGAGCGTCTAGCATCGCATCTCCCACCGTGTCTAGCATAGCCTCCCAACCCTCGCCATCGGAATCTAGTTTCGGATCTCCATCTGCACATCAATCACAATATCGGTCTTCACAGGATACGACGTGTATGCATGAACAGCGTTCGTCCATGTCTCCAAATGATTTCAGTTTAAATTCGCCGTTCTTATTACCCCTCGACTCTCCAAGTCACATAACATCACCGCCGACACAGGGTCAACCGGGTCTTCTTGGGCCGCAACATACAGGGGCTTTCGCTCTCACCACCTCACCAGACCCGGACAGTAGGAATGGTATGCTCGGTACGTCAACTGAATTCGGTGAAAATCCATCACCAGATACCGCGAGATCACTGGCCCCTATGAATGGTTTGGTTCCGATTACTTCTGCACCAATGCAAGGGCTTGTAAGCATTCCATCGTTTGGATATCAGGAGCCACTTTATTCCCCCACAATTGATAATACGATCTCAACAATTGCGAAAGGGGGGCCCGAGGAGAACGATGAGATTGAGGAGGTTATCCGTTCCAACCATAATTCACAGTCTGACTGGATGATCTCTGCACTCTCACCTGCTTATGCCAATTCTTCAAGATCGAGATCTTCACGTGGAGAAGTATTTATAAGCGCAAGCGATATATTCCGCCGACCAGTAGTCACGGCAGCTAGTCCAGAAATGCTTGTGCTACACTTTGATAAGCACACTTGTGGCATAATGTCGGTCAAGGACGGTCCCAACGAGAATCCATGGAGAACCCTTATTTGGCCGCTTGCACAAGATTCACCAGCGCTTTATCATGCGATCGCATCCATGACAGCTTTCCACATGTCTGGTGGCAAGCCAGAGCTTAGGGAGCTTAGAGTGGAAGGGATGGAGCATATGCGTAGCTCGATCCATTGCTTGGCAAATGATATACGTAACGGTAATACCCATAACGAGGCGGCACTCGCGACTACCCTGGTGCTTGCATTTTCCGAAGCATTTGACCGACACACATCCACTGGGATAGAACATTTGAGAGGGGCTAAGGTTCTCGTCAGACGGGCTCTGGACGAGCAAAGCACTTCTAGGCCTGACAAGGTTGCCTATAAGAGATTGGGTTTCTTGTATAATGTTTGGGTTTATCTTGATGTTCTCGCCCGTCTTACCTCCGATGAGGATGATGATGAAGGACCTGGATTCGTGGTGAATAGGCCCTTGACGCCTATAAGTGAGATCGACCCGTTGCTAGGTTGTGCGGCCACCCTCTTCCCTTTGATTGGAAGGGTTGCGAATCTTGTTCAGAAGGTCCGCAAAGCCGATCAGAATACGTGTGATATTATCAGTGAGGGTATGGGGATTAAGGATCTACTCGAGGGGTGGGCCCCTGAATCTCGTTATGAGACTCCCGAGGATATTTCCAGTGATGTCGGGCATTGTGTCCAAACTGCAGAGGCATACCGTTATGCAACACTCTTGTATCTCCACCAGGCCGTCCCCGAGCTGCCGTCCCCGGGCTCTCGTGAGCTTGCGCGGAGGGTAATGCAATTGATTGCTCAAATCCCCTTGACCTCTCGAAGTTGCATAGTGCATATATACCCTCTCCTCGCTGCTGGTTGCGAAGCAGTAACTGAGAGGGAAAGATCCTGGGTCAAGAGTCGTTGGGAAGGAATGTGCTCGAGGATGTGGATCGGTAACGTATCTAAAGCCTGGGAGGTTATGGAGGAGGTCTGGGAGCGTAGAGATAAATTTCGGGAATCACAGGAAGCTATGCAGCGATATCCCCTATCTCCGGCCGACGCGCGGTTCTGTTCCCCAACATTGGACGCTCCAGTTTATAAACGCGAAGTAAATCCTGTAGGATCCGAGGTGGAGGAGGTATATGGATGGGGAAGAGCTGTTTTGAGTGAGAATAGCGATATGAGGCTTAAGGGGCAAGCTATGATTGATCGATCCTCTGGCGGGAATACTCCTTCGGAGATACTTGCGGAGTATGAGATGTCGGTGAGAGGGAAGCTGCACTGGGTTGGCGTTATGAGGGATTGGAACTGGGAAGGTGAGCATCCTGAACAAAGCACCGCCAGATTTTGCTTGCGGCTAACGTTTGGTGAATGATAGTCCTCCTTGGTTAAAACGATTTCTTGTACATTGGCCTTCGGGGCATTGGCTTTTTCGTTTTCATATACGGCCTCATAATCACCTCCATCCTATTTTTCAGCTTTATCGGTTTGACTTCGCTTGGTCGGAGAAGGCGCATATTGGCTTTGGGTTTATTTCTGCCTTGTTTTGTCGGTTGGTCCGATTGGGTTGTGTCACCCGCTGTGACTTGATTTCGTAGGTTTATTTTATTAGCGATTATTATTTTATTGATTATATCTTCGTTTCTCTGTTTTTTTCCGGGTTGGGGGGAATGGAAAATTGTTGTATTGCTATAGCTTGCTTTGCTTTATCGTTTTATTTTTGGCTCATCTTGAAATTTTGATATTTTTTTTGGCGTCTTTGGGGTAGGGAAGGAAGAAAGGGAAGGGGGAGGAAAGCAAGGCGAGAAAGGAAGACAAGCAAGAGGAGTAGGTGAGGAGAAAGGCAATGGAACAGAGGACACCAGGGAGAGATATAGAGGAAGAAAGGGAGGGAGAGGGGGGAAAGATTGGCAATCATTGGAAGGAAAAGAAAAGGGGAACTAAAACTCTAATTATATAAGTACGAGTTCTGTACAAGTGCGCTTCTCTTCGACGAAATAACTTTTCTCTCTCGTTAGTTTCTTCTCTATCTGTCGTAACTTAAATTACAGTACTTTTAGCGCCCCATGTATCATGGAAAAAATGTCAAAGGGGGGAAAGAAGTCCTCTTTTCTTTTCTTTTCTCCCCGCTTCCCCCCATCACCCTCTCTCTTTTTCGCCTTGTTGCCGTTGATGGCGGGATCAGCGGTATAATAGTTACCATGATACGAGTGTCGTGTTCTTTTTGTCCGACGTCGGCACGCCGGCCCGAGCTGCTGCCCTGAGGAACCTATCATGCGTTGACCTATCCGTGCCACGCAAGTAGTGTACTGGAGTAACTACAAGTGCAACTAATCCATCACAATCCCTCACCGGCGTTTCGTATCAGTACAGTACCGAGAGTGCGCCTTGGTGTTGATTCACTTGTACGAGTAGTTGAGGGCAGATACGGTATTGGAGGGAGAGAGGGGATATTTTATTCCAGGAAGGGATATATTGTCCTGAGGTTGGGTTGTCGGGAATGTTTATACCGAATGGGTAAGATGATCCGGGGGTTGGGTTGCTTGGTTGCTTGGTTGGCTTATCGATAAGGTTGAAGGTACGGTAGTGCGGGCGGGTAGTGCCGGGGGGGGGGGGTTTGTGGGGAGTGGGAAGGGAGGACGTATCATAATTGAATCTTCGTATTATGATATTATTATTTATATGTCATTAGTGCGTGGGTGGATGATGGGGTTGGGGTTACTTGGGTTTTACGTATCATACTGTACGGGACTTGTGAAGGAATGGGCTCATCGCGGAGGGTGCACGGGGGGAATTATTGGCTGAGAGATTGGTAGACTACCGTATTCATCCTCCCCGTACCTACCCCCCTACCGTGTGGGGGCTGGGCAGCACGAGTATTAGGGGGTTCGCTGCTGGTAGTAGCGCTGGTGGTACTGACCGCTTCTGTGATATGAATGGGTATATAAAGCACCTCCACCTCCCCCCCCGTGCTTTCGTCGGGAACACCACACCAAAAATGCTAGTGCAGTACCACCCCTCTATCCGACTAACCCTCAAGGCCGCCATACCGGCTAAACCTAACGTCTGCTGGTGCTTATAATACGGGACATCTTCACCTCCTCCACTGGGACTAAGTCGCCAATCTCGTCCTCCAACCGGCTCGAGAAGGGCATCGACAACCCTAGACCTACCCCCCAGCAAAAAAGTGGTTCGCCGAGCATTTTTTTAATGCTCGACTAATCCACTGCCCCCCGGATTCGAACTGACGATGGTCCCTGTTTCAAATTAGTGGGCCAGTCTCCTAAGCCATTAGACCATAGGAACTGGCCGGTAATTCTCTTTCTTCTTGGTCTTTTAACTGCCGCTTCTTTGGAAAATGGACAATTCGGGCCACTTGATACTTTATCTTTGGAAAAATAAACAAGCATCAGTATCCAATGATAGTAATAGTACTCTCTCTCGCGATATCAACGGGATGAGGAATGATGGCGTGCGGGTGCATTTCTGTGATGATCTGCCTTCAATACCCTCGGTTTCTTTCGCAGAGCTGGGTGTTCCCCTTCTTTCGTGGGCGGTATCCCCGGTGTAACTATTTGGCACGCACTAGGCAACTCCACACTTCACTTGTGCATTCAGCTACACACAGTGCTATACCTTGAATTGTCGCGGGGATAGAGAGTTGGTTCTCAAGATATGTTCCTGGCTCTGCCTCTCGCCTTTTTCTCTCTCCCTCTCTAGGGCATGCCCCTAGTCTACGGTACACTTATGCTTACGAAGAGGTGAGGATCGTCGTTGAGGGCGGGTCCGGTATTGGCGATGAGGCGGAGAAGAGGACTACTATATACGGCCTAAGGATGTTCAGTGAGTGGTTGCTAGTGTTACCTTTGTGAAGGGAGGGAGAGAGGGAGGGGTGGGAGCTACGATTACTCTCGTTGCGGAAGGATATGGACTTGCGTTTCATACCGGGTAGAGGTAGGCGGAAGCTTGATATGTGGGGGCTTTGGTTAGTTGTTTGTGAAGATGGATGATATCTGGCTGGGTTAACAACCGGAGGAATTCAAGTGCTGGTCTGGGTGGATTCGATGCTTGCTTGATTTACCTTCTCCGCTGGTCGATATGGTATCATACGTAATATTATAGGTCTGTTATATTCTGGGACTTGGGATTCAACTTGGCTTTTTTTAAAAATTAAATAAATAATAATCAATGACAAGACGGGAGAACCTCAAACTTGCTCAATACCTGTACTGTGCTCGGAAGACAGCTCAGGGGCTAACTCCTAGTACTGCATAATATCGTAGTGGTAAATCCGAAGCATCGCAATCCAAAACAGAATCTTGGGTTTTCCAATAATTAGGGTGGAGTAAAATATGACAGAAGTTGGTACCGACCGTGGTGACGCTTTTTAGCTTAGAGCCTTATACTCGAGTAATAGTGCGGTGAATTAGTTCCATGCTAGTCTAACTTACCCTAGTCTGGGGCCACTACTTGTTTCCTGCGCGACCGGCACTGCCGAGCTTGAATTGCACGACCTAAATCTGCTGTGCATATACCGTAGCACAATCAATACATACGGCCGGGTATGTGTGTACCGGGGAAAGGAGTTACTGTACCGGTATTGTATTTCAGTGTCTGTCCAAACCTGAATTAGCACCGACTTTATCACGTGAGCGAGTGACCTCTAGTGAACGGTCGGTTTTGAGCAATTTTGGCAGCCGCGAGTGTGCAAGCGGTAGTCTACTTTAAAGGTATGTATTGTATAGTAGCTCACCCGGAGTCGTCTCGGCCAAAAGAATTTCTATCCATTCCTTTGGTTTTTTCGATTTTTTTTTTCTTCCTGGAAATTCTCAGTTATACCGAGTGAAGGGGATTCACTATGCTTCACTTCCTAACCCTAACCCTCTTCTTCTTTGCTCCCCCTGCCTTTCTTCTATGATAAAACTGTCAATTCCATATCCTCGCCGCATGTATGTTTAGTCTAGTTATCCTCCCTCTGGAAGTGCGATTTCCGGCCGGGAAACCCGACGTCAAACAAAAGGGATAACAACCCTGGTCGCCGCTTCTGAGCGGTAGGAAATCACGGTTTGGTATGATACTCCTAAAGTTCTGCTCGTTTCCTCTATCTTGGAGGGAAGTTATGGAAGAAAGAAATAGAGGAAGAAGGCTCTGTGACCAGAATGCTAGGGATAGCAGTGGGTTCCTGAATAGGATTAGTTTCCAGGTTGAAGGTGAGTTGTGGGGTACATAGCTATCGAGAATGGGATTATCGAATGTTTTGCGGGTAAAGTTAGTCCTTTCCTTTTTTTTTTTTTGCGAGGCTTGATGAGATTCTCCCGAACTGTCTTACTGGACGAGGTGTTAGGGGTGCCAAAGTGGTTACTCTCCTTTCGATTTCCGATATCGCGGGTTCACGGATGTTACCCGTAGTATCACTCGCCCCCATACTGCTACGGACCGACTTGCCTCCTGTCCCTTCTGCGGGAGGGTTGCCCTCCCCATGTTTCCCCGTTTCGGGGGAGGTGGCTGGTCTGCCGGGAGTAGGGAATGCGGTGTCCCAGTCCGTTAGCGTTGTAGAATAGCTCAGGAAAGGAGAATCGGGATATGGTAGGATGGAAAGAAGCTGATTGTAGGGGAACAATGTGTACAATGAGAGGATGTGGTTGGTGGTTGTTGGACACAAGATAGGAAGTTCGAGAGAGTGAGAAAAGGAGAGGAAGGAAGGAATAAAAGTGGACAAGTTAAGAAAGCTATTGTCGAGATATACAGTGAGGGCGCATATTCACAAATTCCAACTAGTTCGAAGGAAGTATATGCCGGATAGTGGGTGGGATTTGGATCGTGTCTTGTGGGAAGCCAAATTGAATAGAAGGAAGAAAGGGGAACACAACCGTACTCAGAATCGTGTCTGCTTGAGCTCCATGCTGGGAATACGGAGCTCACATGGCCGCACGAATGATACTTAGTGGAAGAACCATTATGTAGGAAGCAGATCAGAAGATGGGAGAAATGCTACCAGAGGGTAGCCCAATGGGGGCTATACTGGACATCTGGGCTTCTGCACTGGGTGTCTCGGGATAAAGTTTCGTTTCTGTTATAATAGGTCTTTCCCACCACCCCAACTTCAAGGTGCCCCCCGGAAAAAAAAGAGAGTTCAGCACTCGGGATTCCCACATGGTCACCCACTGTAGTACTAACCGAGCGATACGATGCTTGTTTACCGCAGAGCGGACGGGATGCGAAATTTTCATCGTTCTATGGCCGAACACGTTACATCAGTCTGGAATTCGGGTTATGGGTCTGATGAGTACTATTAGGTTCAAAGTAGGGGTATGTGTGCCGGTACATACACCGCATCACTTCGTGTAATGGTGAAGAATGTAGGTGCTATTGGTAGCTGTGAAGAAGGAGTTCGAGATTGCGAGGGTGTGTGAATACTCATGGCTTCGACTTGGTAGGAGGTATTCTTGCACCCCCGGAGCTGAGTGGAGAATGATTTAATTTACCCCTCTAGAAAACGTGCAGTAGGGCCACTTGTGGTCTATATTGTCGATCGTGATCTATTTTTGTCTATACGAACTCCCTATACGAATATTGTAAACCCCAAATATATTCCTCTCCATATGCTGAGATTTCCGGTGCAGAATCCTTATCTATGCACTAGTGAGACGGCTGGCCTATCTAGATCTTTCTGTAGAAGGTCCTTTGTGTCACAAAGAGTTCTTTTGTGAAAAAGGCCTGCGCAATATAGTTCTATAAGGTGCTTCCCTATATACTCACTTCTTATTTCTTGCCAGATGAATAATTTTTGATTGGCACTCCGCTCTCTAGCAGCAGGGTTGCTGAGTGGGGACACGCGTTTGGGGAACCAAGTGGCTATGGGGCTATACAGAGAGTAAGAGCAGTAGGGTGCGTTGGTGCAACTGCACTGCCCATAAATATTGTATCATACTCATAAATGTCCTATGGTAGGGGGAACCTTGACCAGGAGCACGGGCGAAATCATTTTTCTTGATAATACATATAAATAATATTTGTCCCAAGAGGTTACACCTCGGTGGGTGGCTTCTTGGTAGATTAACTGTGACTCTTGGCATATTTAACAGTAAATAACTGGTATACAAATATCTGGTTTCCCCCCACGAAAACTTTCAACCCCTGTGCCTATCCTATTAAAAATCTCTTTTTTATTTTCTAAACCCCTAGCTTAGTTTCTATCGAAAAATAGAGAGAAAATATAAATAAAAGTTGTTGAGGAGCCTTAGGGGATGTTTGGCGCGACGCAGTTGGACTTTCAAACCATGGTTTGGAGGCTTATGCAATCAATTTAGACCAATCAGACCCCTCAAATAAATTACATAAGCATCCAAAGCCATGGTTTGAAAGTCCAACTACGGTACGTCCCGCCAAACAGCCCTTTAGTAGTTTGGAGTTCGGCTTTTTTGAGGGGTTGGGGAGTGCTCCGGTTAACGGTTTCCTCAACCATAGCGTTTGCGAAATGGGCAGGGCTGTGGCGGGGGATACAGCCACATAAGGATGAGCCAGAGCCTCATTATATAGCTGAGCACTGCCTCTGAATGTGGAGGTCCTAAGCCGAAGCCTAGCAGGGCTAGGTATTTGGCACAACCCGGGTCATCTTTGCTTAGGGTGGCCGATAAATTGAGTCAACGGAGCAATCCACCGTTGTTATTCGCGCTTTAAGCGAGTGATAATATGTGATCATAGAGCACTCTTGAGATTTAGGTTGCAACCAGACCGACTTCTCCCTGTCCAGGTGAACTAGGTATTGTATCGTAGAGGTTCATGAAATCTAAAATGTGTTCTATTCCGTATAGAGAAATGCCCTTTCCGTGTGCTGGTGTGTTGGAATTGAAGGTGTGCTGACGGATTTTTGCACGCGCCACGCCGACATCCAAAGGAGGGTATGAACATTATACCGAAAGTGCAGGGGGGGCAGAGGTAAACCTATTATAGCTGTCACACGCAAACCACCAAAGCACTGCATCATATATAGCCAGTACCTTTGGAAGAAAACTCAGATAAACTCTCATCGAACTTCTCAAGGGTCAGAGTAAAAACCTGCTCTTGAAAACGCCCATTTAAAGTTGCTGTACACACAAACGATCATTTCTATTGAAACTCCTCCGGAGACAACCACACCGGCCCCGACTGAACAGCCACTCACCGCACACCGAGCTGTAGAGACGGCCACGTTTCTTAAAATAATCGATCGCGCTTCATCCGGTCGGGTAGAAGGTAGAGTTAAAACACTTCTCTATCCCACATCCCTCTTCCTAAATACTGGCTTTTTTCTAGCCTAGAGCCATATTCTCATTTTTAATCCATTTCACAGATTCTACCTCCCCCGGCGGGAAAATTACCAACAATGCACCAAACGCTCTTTCTACTTCTGCCAGCTTTCCAGCTAGCCTCTAGCCTTGCGGTACCAGACGGCGCACTCCATCCAAACGCCTCTACCGTAACGACAATGACCCACCACCCCGACGACGCCAAGCCGGCCGAAAAGGTCGTGCAGGAGAACGAATCCAAGGCATCAAGTCACAACATCCGTATGTTTCTGATAATATTCGGGGCGATTGCCGGATTCTTGTGCTTGAGCGTCGCTCTCTTCTTCACCCACGCCCTCCTCTCCAAGAAGCGCTACAATGGCAACGGGAAGAAGCGCGGGAGGAGAAGGGCGTTGAGCAAGTTGCCGAGAGATAGGAGGGGGAGCACGGATAGTGATATTTGGGGGTTGACCAACAATAGACAGAGCCTTGGGACCGCTGCTACGCGGGAGAAGGGCTCTGGGTCTTGGAGGGAGGAAGTGATCCCGCCACATGGGCATGTTTATCAGGAGGTTCCGACGGAGGAAGCAGGAAGGGAGCCTACCAGCTATGCGTACCGTCCACCCCAGTATCCGGGACCCAATTCACTTGCTCTGGAGGAGAGGTATGCGCCATACGAAGGGCGGCCAAACAAAGGGGACTCTGGGGGAAGCGTGAGGAGTGTGGATCCGCCTGTGAGGCCGGTTGTGCCGATGGATGCTATTTAATGGGTTTTGGGTCCATCTCTTTTTTATTCTTTCTCTCACTTTACCGTTTCCTTTCTCCCCCATTCTCTTTTTCGCATATACGAATCACCTGGTGTGCGGCTTTACGGATGGTAAAAACGGCTTATCAACTTTTTTCTTTCCTTTCTTCTCTCTCTTTTGTATAGGCGTGTACCTGGACTGGCGGAGTTGCATATTTAGAGGGTGGATTCGTTTGTGGGTCCAACTGTTGTGAATACCATTCTATAAATGACTTTGGGGTGGGCCCTGGGGGGCTAATATCAGAGCGTTCTGCCGGATATTGTGTCACTGGTGCTTTCGCGTACTCATGCGGTGTCACTCGCGCCGGACAATTTGGTGATCCTTGTCGTGCCGGAAAAGCTAGGAGTTTTTCTAGATCTCGGCAGCACCTTTGGACTCAAGCCTCATTTCTGAATGCCCATTTCATTCCGGTGCTGGGGATAATCCAGGTAATACGGTGGAGTGCTCCGTGAGCTATCCGTCCTTTTCGGCCAGAAGGTTAACTTGAAGGTTATAATTGGCCCTCCCCGGCTCAGGCACGGATAAATTTAGTGTGGTTATCGTCGGCACAACAACACGGGAACAACGGCGATCCAAGGGATCAGAATGCTATTCTTCAACTTCCTCCCCTTCTCTTTTTCGTTACTCCTCCCCCCCTTCTTCCCCACCTCGCATGTGCTCTTACCGACACTCTTTCCTCTCCCTATTGTCACCCCTTTGACAAACTTGCCAAGACCATGTCATTTCTTGCCCGCCGTACCACTAGAGCCGCAATTCCCCGCACACTTTCTCGCCGCACTGCTGCTGCTGTCCGAGTAGCTTCCACCCCGTTTCTCTTCCGCAATCAATTAAACCCCGTACTAAAGACTAGACAATTCTCTGCTGTGAGCTCAAGTATGATGTCTGCCCCTGCTTCGATTGTGAAGCAGAATGTTCGTCCGGAGCCTGATCAGGTCCTCCAGGACATTGCCGATTACGTTCACAGCTACGAGATTACCTCCCCACTTGCTGTAAGTGTGTTTGCTCCCTTAATTGACTCATAGAAACTAATACTTTTTAGTGGGAAACCGCTCGTTTGTGTTTGATCGATACCTTGGGATGTGGATTGGAAGCACTGAACTTTGAGCAATGCACAAACCTGCTCGGTCCTGTCGTGGAAGGTTTGATGGTCCCGCCGCAGTTGATCTTTCTTTTCTCTTCGGGCTCTCATTGTTACAGGGACTACTGTGCCGAATGGAACCCGTGTCCCCGGCACCCCTTACCAACTCGATCCTATCTCCGGAGCTTTCAACATTGGTACCGCGATCCGCTGGTTGGACTACAATGACTGCTGGCTGGCCGCAGAGTGGGGTCATCCTTCCGATAATCTTGGTGGTATTCTCGCCGTCGCGGATTGGCTTGCGAGAACAAACAAGGCAAAGGGTCTGCCGGCACCTAAAGTTAAGGATGTCTTGGAGGCTATGATCAAGGCCCACGAAATTCAAGGCTGCCTTGCTCTCGAGAACTCTTTCAATCGCGTCGGTTTAGATCACGTTGTTCTTGTGAAGGTTGCTACTACGGCCGTAGTCTCTAAGATGCTCGGATTGAACCGCGAGAAGACCATTGATGCTGTTTCTCAAGCGTGGGTTGATGGTCAGTCTCTCCGTACCTACCGCCATGTTCCCAACACTATGTCACGCAAATCATGGGCTGCCGGCGATGCGTGCTCGCGCGCTGTTAACCTTGCTCTTCTCGTCAAGGCTGGTGTTGGAGGTATTCCATCCGTCTTGACCGCTAAGACATGGGGCTTCTACGATGTCCTTTTTAAGTCTGAGGGATTCAAGTTCCAGCGCCCATACGGTTCATATGTTATGGAGAACGTCCTTTTCAAAATCTCGTATCCAGCCGAATTCCATTCCCAGACTGCTTGCGAAGCTGCTATGACTCTCCACCACGAGCTCAAGAAGATTGGAAAGACCACCGATGACATTGCTTCCATCCGAATTAGGACACAAGAAGCTGCCGTCAGAATTATTGACAAGAAGGGGCCTTTGAACAATTATGCTGACCGTGATCACTGCATCCAATACATGGTTGCTGTCCCGCTCATCTACGGCCGTCTCACCACGCAGGACTACTCTGACGAAGTAGCTTCAGACCCCCGCATTGACGCCCTCCGTGAAAAGATGGAATGTGTCGAGGACAAGACCTACTCCTTGGAGTATCACGCACCTGACAAGCGTAGCATCGGAAATGCTATCCAGATCACGCTCAAGGACGGCACGGTTATGGACGAGGTCGCGGTTGAGTACCCTGTCGGGCACAAGTTCCGTCGTGACGAGGGTATTCCATTGCTGTTGCAGAAATTCGAGAGACATGTTACCAAGCGCCTTGGAAAGGAGAAGTTTAATGCTATCATGAATGCTTCTAAGGAGCTTGATGGTATTTCCAAGAAGGATGTTGATGAGTACGTTGATTTGTATGTTACCAAGGAATAAGCGGAGGATTTCTTTGACCGGGCGCAGGTTGGCAGGAAGGGGAAAAATAAAGGATGCTTTTCGAGAGTAGGCGTCACGTACAGATACCCTTGCGATTAAAATTAACGTATTATCCATTGTGCCCCTGGCGCCTCTCGGGTGATAACTTGTAACAATACAACGGCTGTAGGCCGGAAAATGACATTCCTCAAAGGCATTACAAGCTTTCACCTTGATAGATAGAGTCGAAGGCACCCAGGCCCCCCCGAACTCCGGCAAATGGTCACTACCAATCACTCGTTAAGGGGCAACTAACGGCCCCGCGGCCCCGACATAGATCATGACTTTCCACCCAACCCACCTCAAAAAGCGCTTCTCTAACTTATAACCTTTCTCTCCTCCCCAGCTCCGACCATCCCCTTAATAACCTCAATCAAGACCCTCCTCCCAGTCTCAATCCCAAACGGCTCCGCCAACGGCGGAACATGCATAAACAGCACCTTCTCACTCTTCAACTTACCATTCCCCTCCTTCTCGCAGGCTGCCTTAAGGCTAGTGTAATAGATGAACTCGCACAAGAACCTGCCCGCATCATCAGAAACCTTGATAGGAACTTCCTTTCCGGGCGTCTCCTCGGGCTGTAACGGAGATATTTTCCACAGAATCAGCCCCTCTTCATCCCTTCCTTACTTTCTCCGGGGGGGGGGGAGCAAAAAAAACAAAAACAAAAAACCTCAAACTTCTCCACCCCCTCCACGATCCACGGCACATCCAGCGCACACCCAAACTCCCTCCCACCCGGCTCCCGCTGCTCTGCTCCCTCGCTCAGCATAATCCCCCTCCCGGGCCCCGCGTCCACTCCGCCAGGCACCTTCCCGTCCACGTCACCAAACAGGTACCCATCCTCGAACGCGCGCCTTTCAAGATGGTACTCGCCCGCCATGCCGAGGCCTACGTGGAGGATGTAGTCGAACTTGACATCGGGGGCAGTGTGCAGGGGCGGGACCTCGGCGGTCACGGTTGCGTAGGCGACTTTCACCCAGTGCGGGTGTGGCCGTAGTGTTATTGTGTGCGTTTCCATGGGTATGGTTGTGTGGGGTAGGAAGCTGGAGACTATTGCCCAGGAGGAGTTTTGGGTGTGGTTTCTGAAGGGCTGGGGGAGGGGAGAGGGGGAGGAGTTAGCTTTTGGTTTCTTCTTCTTCTGGGGGGAGGGGAGAAGGGAAGGGGGAGGACTCCAAAGCCGGTTAGGTAGACGGTTATGTTTTTCTTCTTGGGGTCTGCGTCGGTCATTTTGGCTTGGTGATGGTAGGGTTGTTTGTGTGGGTGGTGGTGGGTGGGAGGTGCTCGTATTATGGGGGGGGAGGGGGTGCTGGTGGTGGAGGGCGTTGTTTGTAGGGTAATTCTCGTGCGTGATGTTCGATGGATTATCGTGTAGTATGCTCTTGGGCGAACAGCGCTGGTGTGGTACATTGCACCATTTTGCTAGATTCGGCGGGGCCGTGGGGCACGCAGATCTAGAGTTGCGCGAGTTCGTATTTGTATGATATGCTGCCGGGTGCTTGAGTTTGCACTGCTGTTTGTTCCCCGCGAAATTGTACCGGGGGGGGGGGGGGGGGGGGGGCCCCCAATTCCC
>Ga0307513_10002216_pt1 | contig 27174 bp, 33 predicted proteins | sample 15_EM_MG_FD_202174 | JGI IMG/M metagenome (GOLD analysis project Ga0307513, IMG submission 202174) | Populus trichocarpa ectomycorrhiza microbial communities from riparian zone in the Pacific Northwest, United States - 15_EM | ecosystem: Host-associated > Plants > Roots > Unclassified | place...
TACGTGGCAACGTGGAACTACAAAACATTCATTCATGATAACCAACAAACGGGGGGAAATAAAATCTACCTGGAGTAGCTGCTCGAACTCTGTGATGACGTGGGCAGGGGCTCCTTCTTGTTCGCAACGACGAACATTGGCAGAAGCTTTGATGATATCGCCCAGTTTGTACGTCAGATCGTCCTCGCTTCGCATGGCACCACCATCCACTGCGATACTGGGGCGGACAGGCGGAGGAGGGACGGGCATGACGGTGAGAATCATCCATTCCGGTCTCGCGTATTCGTCTGAGAGACCGAGCAAGTGGAGGTCATGGTCCGACATCTTCTTGAAGACGGTGTAGACTTCAGACGGGGTGATGAGCCTCTTGTCAGGCTGCAATGACTTGATCTCCTACGAAGCAGGTAAATATTAAACGAAAAAAAGGTAAACTTGGAACAAACATCGTCGTCATCCTTGGTCTTCTTGTACTGCACGAACATCTTCAAACCTTCCTTCCGGATCTGCGGTTGGACATGGCCGCAACCACCATGCCCTTTCTTGAGTTCTTCAACTTCAGGGTCTGCACCTTCTTCCTTGGGGTCGTCCGGCTCGCAAGTCATCTTTGTTTTGCAATGAGCCCAAACGACGCCCATGCGCATTTTGGGATCGCGGATATGACGAATCTTCTCCGCGAAGTTGGGATCCGACTTATTAAACAAATAAACAAAGGAGGATCGACAAGAAAACGAGGTTCGAATGAAGAAGATATAGAAATAAAATCGTCAGCGTGGGTTTTTTTATTATTAACAGAGCGGTCTCGCAGAAACAATGAGCCAACAGCAACACAGGGGGCGGGAGACATCGAGTAATAAGTGCAGGGCCTCTAAAACACGCATCTCCAGCTGCGTTACAGCCGAGAGCGGTTGGCCATTATCCATCCGCACGACCGTGGCTGGCGACAGCACACTCATCGTGGTTTTTTTTTTCCGCACTCCTCGTTCAGCCCCCCATTTCACCACGCGACCTCGTGCCCAACCGATCACCGAGCGGATGCAATGGGGTCGACGCGGCGATCAAGCGACCGAAAACGCGCGCCATAAGACCCCCCGCCACGGAGTGGAAGAGCGCCCTCGATTGTCAAGGGGCAAACGTGGTGCGGGTTTGGGGTTCCCCATGGGATGTGGAGAGAGCCCCCAGAAAATTGGGATGGTGGGGTGCGAAACGAGTAGACGAAGTTAAACGGCGCCACTCACGATGTCGGCTTTCAGTTTTCCACAATTTACACATATACTCTCCAAAACCTTCTTCACTTTCACAATGAAGCCTGTGTGATGAAAAGCATCATATCAACGAGAGCGAAACTAGAATGAAAGAATAATGACACACCAGGATGAAAAACAGGCCGTGCCAGCTCAATATGACCAAAATGCCCCGGACACTCCGACATCCCTTCTCCGCACGTCTGACACTTGAAATTCCGGTCGATAGTGCCCATACGCGGGTCCATCAGTCCGCCCATTTTAGGCTTATGGGTAGCCTCATCCATGACTTCTGGATGTTCGATTTTGGCGACAGAGATGGCTTTCTGTGAGTCAGAATGACATTTGTAAGTAACTCGATAACAGGTAGACGGAAAATACACACAATCTCCTCGGGAGAAAGAATTCCAAACTGAACCTCCTTCACTTTGCGAATGGGAGCCGCGGAAAAGGCGAACTGATGGCCGAGCATGGTGATTTAAAGCAGGAAGGGAGAAAAGACAAGAAGTGGGTAATAAGATTGCGCAAAGACCAAATTTTTTGAAGAAAAGAGTCCAAAAATCGTATTAAAAGTGTATATGAAGGGCTTGACGTGATCCGGAGGTGATTTGAGTGCTTGCTGTAAGCTTTTTGTGCGTGGTGCTGCGTTCGAGACCAAAATTCCAAGATGGCCTTGAAAAGGGCGGAAAAACGGAGACCAGGCGGCAGTCGCGGCCTACGTCAAGTGGAAAGAGTCCTTAAGACCTTCTAGACCACAAAACGCAAGAGAATGAAGGGTTGATGGATGTCCAATGGACGGATATGCAGAGTTGCGTGGTGGTTAGACGACAACCAACAATGCCCTGCCTCGTTTTCGACTCCGCTGTAAGTCGGCTCCGGTCACGCGTTACGTTGAGTCACTCTCCTCAACCACAACCAATAAACGTCTCAACAACCTTTTTTTAACATTCTTGGCCATATAGGGTCTGCTACAACTCGAACTGCCCCGTTTTATACCCAATTTTCTGGTGCAGAGACCCGAGCGCGCCGAATTTTTGGCTCCAAAAGATTTCTCGATCGACATATCCTTCGACTCGAACACCATAGTTCAGGCATCTTTGGTTCCATGCCGGGGTCTCTGGCATGGTTGGTTTGCGATGCTCGCATTTCTCCCTCCTCTGTTGTCTCTCCCTGCTTTGGATATTCCTGCCTTGTACCCGGGCCCACTGCGCTCTTGCTTACTATACACCATTTTACCACTCCGTTCCGCTCACACCTCAAGGCTTGACAAGCACAGGGCGATCTCCTGCAGCAAAGCCCGGAATTAACTTCAAAGGTCGTTAGGTCGCATCAGAGGTTGAATTCGGCCAATGCCATTTCGAGAGGAGACATCATGTTTTGAGCTGTGCCCTGCAATTTGCATCTTTATGGTTCTCGTAGATTTTAATTCCCTCCTGCCTTGTCGCTCGTGTCTGCTTTGTCCCACTTGTCTCCTCTTTTGATCCTGAGACTACTCGCAACCTGTTGAGGAAAGCTCACGCTATCACGATTGCCATGTAAACTCGTGTCGGAAGGGCTCTTGTTGAGATCGAACGCAACATGATGTTTCGCTTTCTTGTAAGCATCCAAATTTTTTGTGAGGCAATTTAGAAACTCAATAAAGTTCCGGCGATGCTTTGTTCTTCTCCAGGCGTTATATAATTATCGGTGAGGTGACTGCCGAGGCCTCATTGGGACAACTCCCAAAAGCTCATATCTTTTTGAAGTTACTTATAAGACTTACAATCACATCCGAGAACAAAAGGCCCCATTACCCTCTTCTCACGACAGGTACCCACACAACCAAACACACGTTGTCAAGGCCCCTTTTGACACAAGGAGCGCGGCGACTTCGTGAAAGTGATCCATTTCCCTTGTGTTTTTATCGTTCCCACTTCGTGACGAAGCTGTTGCGTTGCCTCTGTGGGCGCCCAATGGCGAATATAATTTAACTCCAGACAATGGACCTCACCCAATGACACTAACTCTACTCTCCAACGATCAACTGATCTACCTACCATCCAAACACTGGAATTACCTCCCTTCGATATCTGCCAATGGCTACCCTGATCCATACCCCGGGTTCTATCGAAATCAGTGCTGAAAGGCCCGTGCCTGTGCAAATGGAAGACGTCGAATCACCCTCTGGCGATGTCGAATCGTCTGTCACCAATCCACTGACATGTTCAGAAGAATTACCTTCTGTGGAGATTTACGTAGAAATTCTGGGAGACTCTGACGACGACGATTCTGAGGACGGTTCAGACGATGAAGAAGTCAAAAACTTCCTTGTTAGAATCATTAAAATGACGCTTGCATCCGAGAAACAGGCTGAAGATCCTGATTTACCCCAAGCGCCAGCGGAAAATCAACAGGTAGGCACCATGACCTCATTACCCCCATACAGTCTACTGATGCTCATTCTTCTACCAATGCAGTCTGAAGGGGGCATGTCTTTTTTAGTGATGCTGGCTCCATGCGGCGATACAGATACGCTCGACGAGGACTCTGGAGAACCAGTCAGTACTCTGAATGAAATGCCGCAGGACCCATTGCCAGAGTGAGCCAATTAATTGCGCATCGTTCCTAGAGCTAGAGCTCTGATCCGGGTCTTAGCAAAACTCGGTAAACAAGTCGTGTGCCACTGAATCGAATGAAGGTTGCGCAGCCCCTCCTTCTACTGGGATTCCAGCTGGAGGATTCTGAGTAATCCACGGAAACCATCGTTCTCGATATCTGTTCAGTGCTCGTTTCTCGGATCTCCCTGATTCCCTGCCCTGTATTCTCTCTGGTACTTGTATTACTTACATTGTTCGACCGCGCATTAATCACGATTGTCTCACTATCAAGATTACTTATGAATGGATTCAGAAAGATATTTCATTGGAACTCTGAAAATATTCGTAGGCTTCATTTAACTTGGAAATAGCGATTCAGGCAGGCAATCACAATCCGCTGCTTCGGTATTCCATGCATATTATTGTTTTCCTTACAATTGGTATGTACAATGTTCGCAGGATCCCTTCACCAACGAGTCACAATTCTCAAACTGGTGATCTTTTAATAAATCACATATATTATATAAGTCCAGGAACACACAATTACCCTTCCCACGATATGTCGCCCCACTTGGTGCCCACAGAAACTTGACAGAAACATATGAAGTGGAAGCTGTCACAAGAACAAGGCAATCTCGCCGATCCGTCGCTCAGTGTGCAGGTAATCCATTTGTTTACCACTATGCTTGTTGTTCTCTCCTAACGACGAAGAACCTGCCCAGCGCATGTCGGCGCTTAATGGCGAATATAATTACTTACAGCCTCGGTCAAAGGGATCAAAACTTTTACCACCGCCAAGAAATCGGACAATAATCCCCCCATCGCCCAACCTCTTGTTCTTGCTATCCCTTTGATATACTCCGACTATGTCTCCCCCGATCCATACATTGCTAGATGGCATGAAGATCGACGCCAGAAAGCCCGAGTCCGCTCGTGATGCCGAGTTCCTGGCCCACTTCAAAGACGCCAACATTCAGGCGGCCGTCGTCGATCCTCTTCCACTTTCAGAAGACCCTTGGGTCCACTCAGAGGATGATTCATCACACTCTGAAGAGGATTCCGTAGACGGCAAAGAGCTGGAAACCTTCTCGCCCATACTGGCTCCTATACCTAAATATACAGATGCAGAGGAGTCCGTAATGCGTCGTGCCCGGATTCTGGTTCAACAAGTAAGCTCGTTGGCAGAGGAGCAGGGTCCATGAACTGGGAACTCCCTGATATCAGTAGCGACGACGAATTTGAGGTTTTCCTTGAAAGGATGGAAGAGCCGCCTCCCTTGATGGAATGCACAGAATTGGGCGAAGAAGAGGTCACCTCTGAGAGCTCGGACATAGAGGGCGAAATGCTCGAAAATCATCATGATTCAAACACTGCCCAAAAGCAAATGCAGAAAGTGTTCGAATAGAGGCAAGTCATGCTCTTCATTTGTACTTTTCGATCTAATTTCAAAAACTAGAACGGTCAATGGGTGCTCGCAAAATTGGATATCTCCGCTAAACCTTCCCATTCCGACACGAGGGTGCTCCATCTCTGGAAACACAGGCTTTGAGGTGCTCTGCCTTTCGCTAATGCGTTATAGATATTTTCTCCGTGTGTTTGGTTCTCATACCCCTGTAATTTGACTGTTATTTCAAACCTGTGTATTTGCTGCCAGTGTTACTAATCCCAATTGAACGTCGCCGAAGTTGATTGTTTTGCATTGAGGGCCCGGTTCTAATTTCCTCGCAGATAGTTCTTTGACAGGAATGTGGACAATCGTTTGACAACGCCCCCAAAGGAGGCAAAATCTGCCCCTCTCTTTGAAACACTGGATGAATCCACGACACCCAGGCTGAAAGATTTGGCACTACAGAAGGCTCGATCGGTTGGCTAATACTTGGGAATTGTATGCCTTGACTTCACCGGCCCATAAACTTCTCAAATCCATACAGTCGCCAACCTCGATAATCCATGGGGTATCTGCAGTCAGCGGGACCGCAGATTGACGGCCTCAGACTTGCCCTACTATTGATCTAGCACGTCGATTTTGGTACTACATTGTTCGGGGTCTCAATGTACTTGATCTGAGCTCAAATTGAATCAACGGCGAACCGACCTCATGTCCGTCTTTCGATCGACCTACCATTTCCTTCCAAAGTACCTTGAATGCCCGCCTCACGACAGATTTACCAGGACTGCGCAGGTATATACGCTTTAGAATGCTCGGCGTTGAACCTATAATCGTTTTTTGAAAACCAACTACAACACTTTTATTCCAAGAAATAGTACATGTCCGTTATATGTTCCAAAATTTACACAGAAAACACTGATTCGACGCATAGTAACTTGAAGTGGCTGAGGCTTGAGAATGACTAGTAGACAGCACTACAGATCAACGGAACATTCGGAACATTCACCCCCATTTTCTTCAGAGTATCTTTCTCCGTCTGACTGAACCTCGGTACCATGTTGTACTTCTTCGCCATCATGTCCAAAGGCTTCTTCCAAAAGACTTGGGCGGTCTGTCCCCCGGCGGCCTCTCTGAAGTCCTTCGCATATGCCAGCTCTCCATTGTCCCAAGCTGCATCTATGACATCTTGGAGATTCTTGGACCTGGAAGTTCTCGATCCTAGGAGGGAGCCCACGGCATTGTTTATCTTGTCGGTGACGTGATCGAAGGGGCCCTCAATCGTCAAATCAACGTGATCCATCTCATGAGCTGTCGAGAGATCCAGGGCAAAGCAGATTGCGAATCTCCTGCACAACATAGCCGTCCAATAAGCATGCCTGAGAGCGTTCTTCCTGGGGAGGTCAGTGCTTGAGAGCTCCTTGTGGAAATCTCTGGCGTTGATGCTGATACCCTTGACCTCGAGGGCTACAGACAGGAACGTCATGGGGTAGTAGTCGAATACAACACTAATCTCCTCCGGTGAACAGGGAAGGAATGGGATAAAGAACCAGTAAGGCAACTCTTCAACGAATTTCCAGGCTGAGAAATCCTCTCTCGGGATCTTGTTAAGCTCTCCAATATTCCTCCTGTGGTGCAAAACCCAATCTTTGACGTACTTCTCAAAATTGGCCTGGGTAACATCTGGGAGGAGTGAAACCACGTCGAGATTAACGTCTGAGATATGGTAGCGTCCGTTCTTGGGTCTTATGACCAGCTCGTTGCTTTTTTTCAAATAGCGACTGTGAACGGGGAAGTTGGAGATGCCAAATGAATTCGTCAGGATATTGTCGTAGCCTTTCTCGATGGCATCTCCGTTGAGGAAGATGTCGATGGACGTTCCAGGCTCCCTCCTGTGTTGGATGGTGATTACACAGTTGCCGATTCCCAACAACTCTTCCCGGACTGCGAACGTGATCTTGGACCAAGATAACTCTCCATCTATAGAAAGGTAAGGGTTCCCTTTCCTGAGCGTGTCCTCCAGAGTCCCGCCATTATAAGATGAACCAGAAGAGAGCCCGAGAGCATATATGGAATTCTCCTGTTTCACATGTCCGCTGCCATCTTTAAATACCAAAGCAGCGTCAGAGAGGCAGTAGTTCCCCGGATAACCGCGAGACAAGTTTATGGATAACTTGTTCTCTCCTCCTTTCAAAGAAGCTAGGACTATACAAGACATGTTCTGCGTCTCGAATGTTCCGGTAGGAGTGCCGGAATATTTCGAAATGAGTGGTCCATTGTTCAGAGTGACGTCGATGATTCCTCCAACATCTCTCCTGTGGTTCAGGATCAATTCCACAGTTCCGTTCCTATCCCCATCCATGGTGTAAGGAATCGAGAATGTAATTTCGACGGTCGCGCCGGAATTCTTTAGAACCAAGTAATTCCTTCCTGGTCTATAGCGATCCTCGATCGACACATTATCGTTGTAAGTGATAGCCGGGACGGACAACGACGTGTTCACATTGAAGCTTTCAAACGACGTCGACTTCATGTCCAGATGGGTAGGGGTGTCGCTGGATATTATGGTACTGGCTTCGATGACATCGCTAAGGTATTTGCCGCTGTCCAGTTGGAGAGTTGTTTCGACGGTGAAGATGAAACCCACTCCGGTGTAGGTGCCATCGCATAGGAACCTGTTCCCGTGGATGTCGATGAACTTTCCATTAGGGCCTTTCAAGCAGGTCCTTCCAGCACCCCACGGAACCATGTAGAACTTGCAGGAGGGGTCGAGATCTATCAGATCGAATTGCAGGCTCCCGTCCAGGCGGCAAGAAAGATATTTTCTGTTTGGATTCTTAATGGACAGAGTTTGGACAATCATTTTTGGCAGAAAAAACTATTGAAATGATTCAATTTATGCCTTTGACCGTAAAAAATTGAACACCATACTAGACGTGGACTTCAGAAAACGAGATAGCAAAGGTCGGTGTACGGTTGGAGTTGTAGTAGCGTAAATGAGGCAGGTATGATGTGAACCGGGGGATAGCAAAGGTCCGTGTATTGTCGAAGTAGCGGTGGCGAGGCGAATGAGGGAGGTACGGTGTGAACGACGAGATAGCGAAGGCCGGTGTATTGTCCGAGTCGAAGTAGTAGTGAAGTGGATCTAGCTGCCTGGGGCATTTCATGCGAATGTCATTTTCAGATTAGAGTTTCGGAACTTGTAATTACATAAATTGAGGTGGAAGGAATTCAGAACTCCGGGATTGTCGTGGAATAAATGTGGAGATGTTCACTGAGAGGCCTGTCCATGGACCATCAGCGCGGATGCAGATGCCAAAACGGTGAATGATATTGTGATTATATATAGGCCTTCGCATGGTGCATCTGCTGTTAATCTGTCTGATTTGAGATTGTTAGAGGCATCATCTTCCAGGTGCAGGATTTAGTAGCCCCCCGTTATAACTCAGTCAGATCTCGGGGAACCGCAAGGCCGCGCCTAGTCTCTCCTAGACAGACTGCGATATATGTGATGTACCCTACGGCTTTGAATTTCTAAAATAAGATAACAAATTTCGTCAATGAACCGGTAGGACCAAAATTTGAGCAGATCACTCCCGCTTTCCATAATTCTGGGATGTGGTGACGGTGTCAGCTCTTGGGAATGCGACGACCCCCACATTTGGGTGATTTTTCTCAATTAGGAAATTGCGGTATCAAGATCTATGATCGAGGCCAGTGACCCCGAACAGAACGAGGGATGTGACTCCAGTTCGGACTGGTGCTATCTAGCTAAGTCCCAAATTGACTTGCCCAACTATTGAACTTACTGTGTGCTAGATTAGTCCCGAAAGGATGGATCCCTCCATTGGCTTGGACAAGGCCCAGATGCATGGACTCGTGCTCGCCCAAGAACTCTTCAAAATGAGCGAGCACATCGGAAGGTGCGGCGGTATCTATTTGGATGCCACACTGCAAGAATCCACTTTTCCATCCAGTTTCGACCTTGGCATTCATGTTTCCGGAGTCATTCGCAACGAAGAAACCCACCCCCGTTTTTCACCTTATCCTGGGATATATCAAGCTGCGAGTGTTGGACAAGGCCCAGATGCATGGCCTCATGTCCGCCGAAGAACCCTTTAAAATGAGCGAGCACATCGGAAGGTGAAATGGTAGCAATTTGGGTGCCATGGCCCACACTGCAAGAATCTACTTTTCCATTCAGTTCCAACCTTGGCATTCTTGGTTCCGGAGTCATTCGCAACGAACAAACCCACCCCCGTTTCTCACCTCTAACTCAAGGACTTGATCACCCGCGTTGGACTACCTGATTTGGCTTAGAACTTTTTGTACATGCTCCAAGACTAAGGACATGAACGCTGTAACGCAAAGTGGGTCTATCGATTGGTAACTAGCTGTAAAAGAACGAGTCCAAAATAGGATTCATAATTTCTGTCGAGGACTTTCAACTCCAACATGCATGCTGTCTGTCGAGGACTTTTCCGAACCCGGGATTGACTTGTCACCGGGTGATACACGATTCAAAGATGGCCATACTCAAAGAAGGTATTTCTGTCGAGGACTTTTTCCGAAACCGGGGTTAACTTGTCACTGAAATTCAGAGATAGCTTTACTCAAGGAATATATTTTTGTCGAGAAACGTGCATGCTGTTACAGTCTGTGTGTCGGGGTACGTTTTCCGAAACCGTGATTGACTTGTCACCAGGTAATACAAGATTCGAAGATTCGGAGGTGGTCATACGAACTTTGAACCACACCAGACCTCTGATATTCATGATAGGTATCATTGCGGCTATTTAAACACCTCAAGGACGACTGCTTTCCCCAGCTCCCTTTCAACGCTATTGGCAGTGCGCTTTGCTTGTGAGCCCCTTTTCCACTTTCCCTCTACTGAGCTCCACGGCTCACATTCAAGATCTAGTATATCAAATCCCGAATCCTGTCGTCCCTACAAATCTCAAACCAGTTTTTATTTGTGTCCCTGCCAATTAAAACCATTCCCAAGTAAGCCCATTCAACACCATTAAATATGGATAAGTTGATAATTACACCCATCTTCAGATTGACAAGATGAGCGGAATTACCATCACAAACAATACCTCTGTGGAAATTTTAGTCAGTGTCTCCGCACGTAGCGTTGACACCGGCAAAGGGGGTAGCGAGGCGTGGTTTCCTCTCGCGGCTGATGGAGGAACCGATACGTGGAATTATAGAAGCAGCTTGCAAGTGATACAATTCATCAGGAGCCAAACCCCGGGAACGTTAGTTGAGACTATACTTGGGGTTCCAGGTAAAACCACAAACATATATTAGTTAGAATCGTTTCTTGCAACGTATTCAATTTTTTGTACAACGAAGTGACACGTGATACGTCTTCTAGCTAGGCTTGGTCGTGAGTTCGCAAGACAATATCAGGAAGATGACACCCGTGTGTTCAATGAAGATGTGGCCAGCGTCTTTAAGCGCATTTCTGGCCGATATTTTGAGCTTGTCATGTCGGATGGAGAAATTAAAATAGGCATATCAGCTGCATCAGCTAGCTGATAGACTTATAACAGGTGATCGAAGGCAGCCCGTACAAAATGGTTGATAAAACAGGCCGTTTCCTCCTCTCTATCCCCCAAGCACCTCAAGAGTCAAAGCGAAATCAAATCCTCCTACTCACCCTCCTCTCCTCCTTCCTCTTCCCGCACCACCTCTCTCTCATCCTCCCCTTCGCCCACCGGCTCAGGTTCGTCAACGACTTCCATCGTCTCATGCACCGAACCAACCGCATCACCCTCATCGGTACTCGCCTCTTGCATAACAAGCTCCCGGACCTGCGCGCGCGCACATGTGCCGGCTCTGGCGGCAGCAGGGAAAAGGAAAAGTCGATTCTGTAGATCGTTGAAAGCTCTGATTCCTCGAGGTCTACAAGGCGGTACGAACCAACAAAATAAAATCAGCATCAGCACTCAGAATTAAAACAGTATGGGTTGATTTACCTCGGGGTGCAGGCGCGACGAACATGTCGCCGTTCTGGATGTTTGAATCGCGGAAGCCCACCCTGTGCATGACGAGCCCACCGCCCAGGACGAGCACCAGCCCCTTCAAGGACCTAGTTATGAGCATGGCAAAGCTGCCTCTTACTACCGTGGCGACCCCTCCATTCCCATCCCCTAACCACACCCTGTGGCTGCCTCGACGAGCGAGGAGCACCGTCACGCCCACCCAACAGGAACCCACTCATGCTGCCGTGCCGTCCTTCAGCACCGCTGTTATGCCGAGCTTCGACTTGCCATCCTACGTGAGCCAAGAGCCAAATTGGGCTTTCGCAACATGACTGTAAGACACCCGATATTTGGGTTGCCCTCATCAGCAGGACGAACCACACAGGAATTATCATAGCGCGATGCCCATTCCTATCCCTATGGCGGGAAGCGCGAGTGGAAATGGAAATGCGAGTTATCATAGCAATTCTTCGAGCATCAGGTACGTTTTCACTTTTACCCGAGCTCGCTCCTCACCACCTGAATTACGTCGTCGTCAGGATGCCAAACCCTCATCCTGAGGCCTTCACGGACCCATTCGCCACTGCTCCAACAATTGCGGTGACCCGCTTACCAGTGCGTTTCTTTATTCTTTTCTTGAACACAAACTCAATCGATTACCTCTTCCAGTGCTGACGTCTCGCAACATCATCAAGCAACCGTGGAAACTCATGAGGATGTACAAAGCGCTATCATCATGCTATTACCAGCATTCAACGAAGTTGTCCCGTCAAGGCAAGCAAAGTTCTTAGTTGCCAACAAATACTGACGCGATTTTATTTGGCTCTATCCATCAGATTCCTTCTCCCTCCAGTTTGGCAGCGAGTAATGGATGTCATCGTTTAAAAACTGAGTGAGTTTTCGTTTCTTTTCTTCGTGAGAATATCTCCCAACAAAATGCATAACAATAAGAGAATTCCCCTCCTCGCACATCCTGGAACGCCCAATAAGGGACCCAACTCCTACCTCCAATCCCTGCACAGTCCAAGCCCCATCAATCACCCCTCCGTTTCACCCCTCATCGCTGGCACCTCTTCATGGGACGCATACGGTAGCGTGTCGCAGCACCCACCCCGCCTGCACGACCTTGGGTGGTTAGAGTATCACCTCCCAGATGGGTCGGTGTATTACGACCACCCCACCAGGAGAGTAACGACAGACCTGAACCTTCGTATCGAGCGCATCTTGTTCGCTGTTGATGGATGGATGGAGGAGCGGAAGGGTGAGACGTTGGATGTTAGTGTTGGGGGATGGTTGAGGGAGGCGGATGGGAAAAGGCACGTCCCCAAGAAGGCGAGTGGAGGATGGTGGGGCAGGAAGGAGGCGGAGGAGATGATATACTTTGAGAGGCTTTGGGTTGACCGATATGCGAGGTCAGTTGAGAACGATGGAAATGGAAATGGAAATATTTATTAGCTAACTACGTTGCATAATCAACTCAGGTAACTATCGAAAGATGGAAGGAAGGCGGTTAGTTATGCCAGGGTCATGTGTACAGATGTGGTGTGCACGGGAAGGGAAAGAAACAGAAGAGTAACGGAGATCGTGCGTTTACTTTCTCCGTTTGTATCTTTCACTCGTCTCACACAACTTTTGTAGAACTTAACTTGGAGTACAGGTTCTGGTCGTTCATGGAAACCCACCCCGCACATACCGCCCCTTCCGTCAAGGCGAAGTCTGAGGCCATGGATATGTTGAACTGGGCATGGACCAGTATGCATTTTTTCGAGGATGTTTAGTTGATGCTAATTTATTTTGTAAGATCGCCTTCTTCCGCCCCAGAGTTCGATTCCTCCACCTTTCACTCAGGAGGAGTGTCGGGAGCTTTCTTCGCTCATTCAACAAATGGTAAGATTGTTAGCAATATGGGTCGAAGAATTTTTTTTACAATATATCTACTCTCTTTCAGAAGATGCTCACGATGACCATGGCATCCAAACTAGAGTCGTCTTTCGAATCCTCCTTAGAGTTGGTGAGCTATTGGTCTTATCCATTCACATTTTGGAACATATATTAATTCACCATTTTTTTGTTCAGCCCTATGGTGCCAAACGTGCCTCCGTCCGACCAAACCGTTGCCCAAGGATGTCGGCTCGAGTGCCAATCACTTGCTCATCTAGCGTCGCCCATTTCGTCGCGCGGTCTTCGACTTCCTAGTTTCCCGCCTTTGTCTTGGGATTCCATACCTCCTCCTTGAATGTGGAAGACATTCAAACCGCGTGGATGAAAAATCCGGCATGTTGCGTAGCGCAAGCCCAATGGTTATCATCGGCGCCTGTACTTGCTTAGTAGTACGTCCCCTTTTCGCTCTCCAAACCCGCATACCGACCTCCTTGTCCTCTTTCGTGATCGGAAGGCTGCGATTGTCTTGAGCGTATCTGTGATCTTCCTTTCTTTGCCAGGCTTGGACAGTGTGCCGCGGACTGCGGGCATGGTCGCCGTCCTCTTTGCCGCGTTCTCGATGAGAGCGATGGGCAGACATAAGGCAGATCTGGAACGCCAGTACCGCATGTAGGTGTTGAGGGCCTTCTGGTGATCCCGGCGCGTCTCCTTTGTGTGGTTTGTTCTGTGGCTCTTAACTTCTCTTAGCGCGAACGGTTGCCCTCTCGCTTCCTATTTTGTCCCTGGCTTACTCCGTCATCGGTTTCATCGCGGGTATAATTCTGTACTCCTTGCGAGGAACCTTGTTTACAGATCCCAATTTGCCTACAAACTCGTTCGAGGATTATATTAGATGGATGGTGGGTAATGTAGGCGCACTTGCAGGTATAGTGACGGCCTCGATGCTGGTTCTTCGGCGATGACGATGATCAATGCACTCCTTTCTCTCTCTCCTGTAATTTCCACGTATAACTTACCATCCATGATGCACGACCTCTCTTCATTTTGCACTCCCTACCCTTTTATAGTTATAATTATCTGTACCATAAATATCTACCAGTGTAGCGCCCTTCGCAAAAACCAATTCAGCGGCATGGTCATGAGGGCCTTCTAATTGAACTTATATTCATCGTGGATCTACTTCTTGCCCATATGAGAATGTTTCAAAGATGGGATTCGGATGAGGGATGTTTATTATTTCAGTCATTACATACATAAAACTACAACTACAACGTGAAGAAAATCATGATGTGTCGACAGGTTTTTCGTCAGCAAAACCTGCACGCTTGCCCCTGCCAATAGCATTGAGCTCGATTTCTCATCTGTCCAGAGGTCTGAATCTGTACAACAGAGTTGGATCAATTCTGGGATCAGACGGTATGAAAGGTGAAGGACGTACACAATGAAGAAGGTGCCGACAAAAGAGCCAAGAAAATCTGGGTTCGATGTTCACAGCGGTAAGAGCAAAGTTGAGCGCGGAGGACAGGGCGACCTGGAATTGCAAGAAGGCCATGACGACAGACTTCATGCAGACAGGAGCCCTCGTGAATGCGTATTCGAGCGAGGTGATCGAAGCGAAGATCTCGGACATGCCGACCATGATGTAAGGACCTGAGACAACCCAGACGTTGATGTTGGCTGGCCAGGGATTACCGTCAGTGTCAACGCGGGGTTATCGTCGTGGCAGGGAGACATTTTGAAGATGAAGTATTGCAGGACGGCGGCGTAGAGCATGGCTATGTGTGCAAGGTTAGCATTAATTTCAAGTTCAAGAAACGTAGGAGGATGGGAACGTACCAAGGCCAGCGATGAGGAAACTGGCATAGATACGATTAATTGGCGTGGAGTTAATGCCCCTCTTGCGGAGGAAGGGATATATGATATAATCAAAAATGAGAATCATGATGATGATGCTGATATAAGGCCCCTTGAATTACACAAGTTAATATCTTTCTAACGATTCCAGGAATATGGGGCGTACTGGATCAGATCGTTAGGAGCTGCAACAGTGCCAAGATTTCCAAAGAATAAAACTATGAGTTGCCATGTACGTGGTCGGACAACGTGATGAAAGCTCACACAGCCAATAGAAGGAGAAGAACAGGAAGACAGTGAAAGCGTTGGGGGTACGAGCAAATTGTCTGCTTGGTTTGATCGGTGTGAGGAAGATGGAGGGGTGGATGGGCCTAGCAAGAGGGAGGTGGATAAGGTAAGTACCTGCTTTTGATGGGGTTGATAATTTTGGACTTACTGTGTTTCTCGTACCCCTCGTCGTCATCGTCACAACCCTTTCACCCCTTACACATTGGTGGCGGGCCCTGTTGTCCACGCGGATACGGGCGAGCAGCTTGCGATACTCATCAGCAATGGTATGCGATTGCTGCTTAATGTCACGGAGGTTTGGCTGCAGTAGTGATAAGGGAGGAAAAGAAGGGGGTTAGGTTAGTGAGTGAAAGTGGAGGACAGGACATTTAACTCACCAAACTCTTTTCTTCAAAGCCACCGCATCTTGTCGTCGCCACTCTCAGGGTTGTGGGTGAAAGCCCTTGCCATCCTGCTCCCCATCCATGACATATAGTTCATTAACATGCAAGCTCACGCTGTTCGAGCATCAGATCATTGGTAGGAATGTCATTAGATGGGATGGAATACTGCTGGATAGCAAGTACTCACTCGCTCGTGACCGTATGGACGTGAACTGATGTGCCAATGTGAAAGGCTGCAGCGAACTCATCTGCCCACCGGCAACCACCTCTGTGCAAGTTGTCATTGAGTTGGAGAGGAGGAAAGGGGTGATAAGAGGTAACCGGTAAGTACTCGCCCTCGATGGAAGGTTGAATGAGAACTCACTCACTAGGGAAAGGCCTCCAGGGTCATGAGAACATATTCTAGCTGGCTATACCGCTTGCGAAGGTCGAGTAAGAAGGCGGAGGGCGATCAGAGATACCGATCTCGTTGAAATATCAGGATACTACGAGCCTCGAGGAGGGATATAAACAGTGCATTTTCAAGCGGAGTCTCAATCTTCATCTGCTGGTGTCTCATGCATGTTATTGGTGAAATGTTCATAGATCCTTTACATACCAACAAGTGGAACTGATGGTATTTTAATAAATCACATATAAATATTCCAGGAACACACAATTACCCTCCTTCCCATGATACTTATGTCACCGCAGTGACTTGGCGGTGACCGCACATGGTGCCCACAGAAACATACGAAGTACCCTGGATGTCACAAGAACAAGGTAACCTACACCGGTGCGTCGCGCAGTGCGCAGGCGATCCATTGTTCACCCTTGTTTAGCACTGTGCCTGTTGTTCTCTCCTAACGACGAAGAACCTGCCCAGCGCATGTCGGCGCTTAATGTCGAGTATAATTACTTATAGCCTCGGTCAAAGGGATCAAAACTTTCACCACCGCCAAGGAATCGGACAATAATCCCCCCATCGCCCAACCTCTTGTCTTCGTTTTCCCTTTGAAATACCCATCCGACTATGTCTCCCCCGATCCATACATTGCTAGATGGCATAAAGATCGACGCCAGAAAGCCCGAGTCTGCTCGTGATGCCGAATCCCTGGCCCACTTCAAAGACGCCAACATTCAGGTCGTCGTCGTCGATCCTCTTCCACTTTCAGAAGAGTCTTGGATCCAATCGGAGGATGATTCATCAAACTCTGAAGAGGATTCCGTAGACGGCAAAGAGCCGGAAATCTGGCGAAGAAGAGGTCTTCTCTGAGAGCTCGGACAGAGGGCGAAATGCTCGAAAATCATGATGATTCAAACACTGCCCAAAGGCAAACGCGGAAAGTGTTCGAATAGAGGCAAGCGATGCCCTTCATTTGTACATTTCGATCTAATTTCAAAAACTAGAGCGGTCAATGGGCGCTCGCAAAATTGGATATCTCCGCTAAACCCTCCCATTCCGTCAGGAGAGTGCGCCAGGCTTTGAAGTTCTCCGCCTTTCGTTGATGGGTTGTAAATATTTTCTTCGCTCGTCTGGTTCTCATACCCTGTAATTTTACTCTTATTTTAAACCTGCGTATTTGCTGTTAATCCCAATTGACCCATTTGACGCTGTTGATCGTTTTGCAAATCTTGAACAATTGTTAATCGTTGCACTTTTTCAGGCGAGGAGACTTCACCTTCTTGTGTCGCTTCCAGTCCTGGTTCTGGCAGTCTGCACTAAAGCAAGCCGCAAAAGATCACATACTATTCAAATTCAAGGGCCGAGGACAACCCACCCGCAATAACTAAATTCATCTGAGCATCTCCCATGGCAATGCATAAATGTAACTCACCGAACCAGCTTACAGCCACCACACCGCGCAGACGTGGACTTAACGCTCTCATCGGTTCTACAGTTACAGCAGCTCGAAGACAGGGGATAATCCATACCACCCGGCTTCTCCAACTGTGGAGGCGTTGGGGGGATATTTCCTGTCATCGCTGTCATCGCCCTCATCTGGGCGCTGATAGCTTGATGACATGTGTTTTTCCCCGCCTCACAAAGGTGATGAATCTATGCGGCTCTGAGTTGATGCAAGGAATGGGTGCACTGAAGGACATACATATATGACGACTCGAGGTTGAGGTAGATGGATCCACGATGCCATATCGTACAAGGTTTCTCTCGTGGGCTCTCCTGTAATACATAGAAGAGAAGCACCATCTGAGCTCTAGCACCTAGAAAGAGCAGACCAAAAGTATCGACGTACCACAACCAGCACATCCCCACGAATTGGTGTGCTTCAGGTCATAGGCCATCGTCATGGAGAGTGCTTTCACCCATGAATTCAGAAGATGATTGTCAGCGCGAAACGCGTCTGGAATGGTTGGACGCAGTTCGATCTCGGCTCGACGCTCATTTCTTTAAAGGATGGTCAGAGGAAATTACTGGGTCATTCCAAGAAGAAAAATGAACTCAACGAGCCATATGTAAAGACTGTAAGCTCCAGTTTTGACATTTGTAGCGTTTTTTCCTTCAGATACGGAGGTTGAAAATTCAAATGTTACAGTGTCACGTTCAAGTTAGGGAAAGCAAAGCTAAGCAAACTCGGAGACTCGGACCATAGTCAACCCAGGAGAAGTCTGATGGCAGGCGGTTCTAACTTCGAAGCCGATACTTTACTTAAATAAAAGCACCTGAATATCACTAGCTCCCTGCCTCATATCGCTTTCGTTGCAATAAACTTGAAGTAAGCAACATGTTGTTGGTCATGATTTTTTGTATTGGTGCTAGTCATGAGTTTACGTGCCCAGGGTTTAGCCGTACGCCATGGCTTTTTTCAACACGACGCTCACTGCTGGTATCCAAGGTATCTCCGCTCTTCTTCTGCTCGTGGGGACTGAGCAAGTCGAACGGCATATAGGACCCGCGTTAACTAGAGGTTTCCTCTACGCTGTTGCCTCCACAATGTCGCTCTTTGGGAGCTTAGCCGCCTTCAAGGTTGGCATTACAATCCTCGTCGCCACCTTCCATCGCTTCCGCCGGTCCCCGAGGAACAGTTGGATAGGTGCGAAATGGCTCGCAGACGCAGGCTTCTGTCAGCGGTGATGTAGCCTGTCTCATCGGAACGTCTCCGAGGGCACACAAGTTCAGAAAGCATATGTGGGGGAAGACCGTAATCGGTCGTGGTCGCCAGCTTGAGGATGAGCTCTCCAGAGTATTGAATTGGAGTAGAACCTTCGGTTTGTGAAATTTTGCCGCGGTAAGCATGACTGTCGCCCAGCTTCCTTTTTGCGTCGATCTCCAATACCCCTGCAGTGCTTGCTTGATCATCGTCTCCCTCAGCACTGGAGAAATCCTCGTCGCTGTCGAACATAATGTCATCGTAGAAGGCCCGATGGAATTCTTTCTGCGGAAATGATGGAATTCATTGTCTGCTAAATCACCAGTGTGGAAACGTAGGGATATTCTGGGCGCTACCTTCAAGCCTTCCAGGACTTTCTGGAAATTTAACGTTGGATTTCTGCGATCAATAATCATCGTAGAAGTTACTCACTTGGTCAATGCGTTGTGCATTTTTCAATGCACCCTTTGTCGCTCTCTTTTGCTGAGGTTTAATGTACTTGAAGTTGAGGCTATCCCGGTCGTACGAGTAGGAAGCCATTGGCCTTTTGGCTTCCGGAACATCTCATCCAATTGCATAACTCGATTCTCGGCATCGAGATAATGCAGAGGCCAGTGTGAAGCATGTAGTGCGCCGGGTTTTCATCCGCAGAGGGGTGAATTACAGGTGAGATATATAAAGTCTGCGAATCTCGATGTCTTCGGACCCAAATTTAGTAGTTTCCCGAAGAGATGTTGCGTCGGCCCACACTAGTTTAGCCCACACCTGAAAAGACAAGAATTGTCAGAGGGAAATGGACACCGAGTTCAGGAGCATTCATTTACTTGTTGAAGCATGTCACAAGCCGAATGCGACTCGCCTTCGTCCTGATTGCCACCAGGGGTGTTCGGTTCACTTTCGCCCTCGTTGGCCACAACCCCTCCTGTGAGCTGAGACGGAGATTCGCATGAGGTGACTGTCGCAGTATCGAGGCTTGCTGTATTCAACGTTTCTTCGCCTTCAGTCTTTCGGCCAGTAACAGAGAAAACGCCACCAGTAAGGTGCTTTACCACATCGCAGTTATGCACCCGATTATGATCAGTTGATCCACACGTCATCCAGGTGAACTTGCCGGCCAAGTTGACAAACTCTGCCTTCAGATTTAAATCGCCCGCCAAAAGGCTTTTGAACTCCAGGAGGGTTAAGCGGTCAAGGAAGTGCTTGCAGAAGGAACCCAATTTGGCAATCTGCTCCAAGTGCAAGGAAGCTGAGTTCTCGAAGGAAGGTCATGTATGCATCAGGCAACGCTTGTTCTGCGGTTCGCTCAGTTTTGTTCCAGAGTAGAGCCCTGTGATTCTCGGGTCCAGAAAGCGGACTGGATGCAATACTACGACAGGGGTCCCCAGTTCTTCCTCAACTATGGATGTTTCGGAGATGACATCCAGGACTTTATACAGGGATCTCTTTACGATGTGCTTCAACTGCGTGCAGATGGTCCGTTCAGAACCTCCGTACCCAGAGCCCAGAGTGTGAACTTTCTGATCACATAGGAATGAAGTCTGTTGAGTAAGATCTTCGGAGATGACAACCGTTTTGAGTCGCGAATCCTCTTGCAACTGAAGATCGAACAACTTTGGCAGCCCCGTCGATTTTGATGTGGTCGCATTCTTGCCCGGCTTGTAAGGCACTGGCTTGTGAGGAGGTTTCGGCGGCCATGAGGAGATATGCGTAGATAAAATGATGAAGGGGTAGGGAATGTTGGTTTGACCTCTACCGACACAGTTGATAAACAAATCAGGAAGCACTCAATGTTGACAACGACGAACGTTGACATGACAGGTTGACGCTCCAGGCTCTATAGCGTTCCAGAAATAAAGAATCGGTTTTCCTTATACTAATGACACACCATGGCAACCAAAGACTTGTAAGAGTGGGTCATTCCACTAAGAAAAAAAGATGTGGATTTATGTAATCTATGTGATCATTGATGTACCTTGTGGCGCGGGAGCCTCCGAAATCGTGGACTCAACCTAGCATCTGCAGCCTCTAAAAAGGTCGTTACGAGTTCACGATGGGAGCCAACGATGCAAGAACCAGTGACTCTGCGAACACCAAGCAGACTCTACTTCCAGGTTGTGGTCGACCTTTAAACTATATTCCACAGCAGTCCGACCCGGATTACATCGGAGAACTCTTCAAGAATGCCTTGAGTGGCGTGGACATCGAGGGACACGAAGTCGCGTATGTTTTTCTGCACTTCATTGGATACGCCTTTGAGCGGAGCGTTTTTGGTTTAGGATGTCTATGACAACGCTTCGCGAATTTGCAATGCTTCAGTTCATGAATAGCGTAACTGATAAACCGGATTGGCATATCAAGGTGGGTTGCCGGCTTTGTCCAGTCGTTCCTTGGCCAACGTGCCAAAACCGCCTGATAGGTCAATAATCCTGAAATCGCGGCCAGGTGGAAAAACGAAGTTCTTGGTTCCGATGACCTCGATTTTACCGACTCGATGGCAGATTGGTGTATTGAGGAGCTGCGATACAAGGCTACATTGGTTCCAGAGGCCCCTGCCATCCCGCCGCCTCTCGTGGTTTACAATGGAGACGTTGTCAAATCGGACACTGCTGTTTCGCCAGAATTCAAGGCCACCCTGCAGGATGCTGTTAAGGTTTTCCAGGACAAAATACCTGAGAGGCTGAAGGATTGGCATCCAGGATCCAACGAGAAAGTTTGGGACTTGGTTCATCCATCTCTCTTCTCACTGATTTACGGACGCACCCGTGTTCTTGCCAATGGTGAGACGACCACGTTGGAAGACTGTATTGAACGATGTGGGCAGGGAGAAATCGCTGAGGTTCCACCAGAGGAACAAACAGCCGAGGCAAGAGTGAGCGCCAAGAGTGCATATACATGGCAAGCCCATTTCCGCCCCAAAAAGCCCTTCAGTGCGAAATTCCAATGGCTCCCTTGCGAAGTTGATATTTCTAGCGATGAGGCAAAGTGTGTTCACAATCCCTCCATGACTGCTTCCTAAGAAGCGCTGACATTCCATTAATAGGATAACAAGCTACATTAACAACCTCCATCCAGCACAGGAAAAGCCTCTCTACGATCTTGTTGCCAAACTCATCACATCCTCTATTCCACTTTGGAACTTAAGTCTTGCTCCCCTTGCAGACCCCAAGTTTCGGCATGGACAACGCATCGGGTATACATGCGAATATGATCCTGATCCGGAGAATGGTCCCGACACCGATGGTCCACAGCAGGAACCCGGCGAGGATGAGGACGACTACTGGGACAGAAGAGCGGAATGGTGCCAGGAAACTCGCCGGGTTGTCCTCCCAGAGCCCAGTAATCCTTTCTCTCCCCTTCCTGAACCACCCAAGTTTGATTTGAAAGCTCGTTATGCCGAACGGGGTTTACAAGTCATTGTCAAACTGGCTAACATTGAGCTGACGCCTGAAAAGCCTGAATACGATGGAGGCTCCTGGCACGTCGAAGGGCAACTGGTAGGTCTTAGCTTTGGGTCTCCTGTAGAAATACATTGAAATGATTCCTATAGAATGAACACATCGTCGCTACATCCCTTTATTATTACTCTTGCGAAAACATTACCACCTCGACGCTCTCCTTCCGCCAACTCGTAGATGAAGAAGAAACCATTGATATCGGTTACCAACAAAACTACCATGAATGGCTATCCGAAGTGTTCGGGTGCGAGAACGAAGGTCCAACTGTGCAAGAAATTGGCGGTGTCGAGACCCGCGAAGGCCGCTTGCTCACCTTCCCTAACGTTCTCCAGCACCGGGTCGGGCCGTTCAAGCTCGCTGACCCAACCAAGCCTGGCCATCGCAAGATCGTCGCACTCTTCCTCGTTGACCCCAATATCAAGGTAATTAGCACTGCACACGTCCCCTGCCAACAGCAGGAGTGGTGGTGGAATTTGACGCGGACGAAGAAGAATCAACAAATAGCCGGCCTTCCTGTCGAGCTACAGGACCATATCCTTGACGATGTCGATTTTCCGATCAGTTTGCAGGACGCGAAGGAGCTTAGGCTGGAATTGATGGAGGAGAGGAAGGCGTTCATCTTGGACCATGGAAAGGCATTCGAAGGGGCTACATTCTCATTATGCGAACATTGACCCAGAAAGTTACCATCGAGGATTCTGGGTGCCCAGATCCCGGCCTCCGAAGTCTTAATAACCCTAGAATCAACTCTTAATTAAGGTTTGTTTCTAAGTGCTAAGGCTTAAGAAAAAAATTGGGGGTTAATAACCCTTAGAATACAACACTGCCGATGCCAAGCGATATCAACATGTTTAAGTAAATGAACGTACACTGCATTCGCCATCTACATAAGTAAGTATTATTCATTGGTCTCGTTCAAGGCATGCCTGCATCCTTATGTCGAGATATGTACGAGTTCCGGACCTATGCATCGACCGACCTCCTCCGAGTCCACTAGTCCTTGTCCTTCGCCCGATGCGTGTTTCCGAGTCTGTAGTTACGTGCCAAGGTCTCAATCGATGGATTCCAAATGGACTCAACTCAGCATCACACACAACTAACCCTGCAGCCCTCTAGGTGCTAAAAAGAGGAGGTCCAATCGATCAGTAATAAATGATTCATTACAAGTTCATGATGGGAACCAGCACCCTGGACGCCACGAACACCAAGTGGCAGACTCTGCTTCCAGGTTGTGGTCGACCTTTAAACTATATTCCACAGCAATCTGACCCGGATTACATCGGAGAACTCTTCAAGAATGCCTTGAGCGGCTTGGACATCGAGGAGCACGAAATCGCGTACGTTTTTCTGCACTTCATTCGATACGACTTTAAACAAAGGGTTTCTGGTTTAGAATGTCTATGACGACGCTTCGCGAATTCGCCATGCTTCAGTTCATGAATAGCGCAACAGATAAACTGGATTGGCATATCAAGGTGGGTTGCTCCAGTCGTTCCTTGCCCAACGTCCAAAACCGCCTGATAGATCAATAACCCCGAAATCGCGGCCAAGTGGAAAAACGAAGTTTTTGGTTCCGATGACCTCGATTTTACTGACGCGATGGCAGATTGGTGTATTGAGGAGCTGCGATACAAGGCTACATTGGTTCCAGAGGCCCCTGCCACCCCACCGCCTCTCGTGGTGTACAATGGAGACGTCGTCAAATCGGACACTGCTGTCTCCCCAGAATTAAAGGCCGCCCTGCAGGATGCTGTTAAGGTTTTCCAGGACAAAATACCTGAGAGGCTGAAGGATTGGCATCCAGGATCCAACGAGAGAGTGTGGGATTTGGTTCATCCATCTCTCTTCCCACTTATTTACGGACGCACCCGTGTTCTCGCTAATGGCGAGACGACCACGTTGGAAGACTGTATCGAACGATGTGGGCAGGGAGAAATCGCTGAGGTTCCACCAAAGGAAGAAATGGACGAGGTAAGAGTAAGCACCAAGAATCCATATACATGGCAAGCCCATTTCCGCCCCAAAAGTTCTTCAGTGCGAAATTCCAATGGCTCCCCTGTGAAGTGGATATTTCTAGTGATGAGGCAAAGTGTGTTCACGATCCCTCCATAACTGCTTCCTAAGAAGCGCTGACGTTCCATCAATAGGATAACAAGCTACATTAACAACCTCCATCCTGCACAGGAAAAGCCTCTCTACGATCTTGTTGCCAAACTCATCACATCCTCCATTCCACTTTGGAACTTAAGTCTTGCTCCCCTTGCAGACCCCGAGTTTCGGCATGCACAACGCATCGAGTATACATGCGAATATGATCCTGATCCGGAGAATGGTCCTGACACCGATGGTCCACAGCAGGAACCAGGCGAGCACGAGGACGACTACTGGGAAAGAAGAGCGGAATGGTGCCGGGAAACTCGCAAGGTTGTCCTCCCAGAGCCCAATGATCCTTTCTCTCCCCTTCTTGAACCACCCAAGTTCGATTTGAAAGCTCGTTATGCCGAACGGGGATTACAAGTCATTGTTAAGTTGGCTAACATTGAGCTGACGCCTGAAAAGCCTGAATACGATGGAGGCTCCTGGCATGTCGAAGGGCAACTGGTAGGTCTTAGCTCTGGGTCTCCTATGGAAATGCATTGAAATGATTACTATAGAATGAACACATCGTCGCTACATCCCTCTATTATTACTCTTGCGAGAACATCACCACCTCGACACTCTCCTTCCGCCAACTCGTAGACGAAGAAGAAACCGTCGATATTGGTTACCCACAAACCTACCATGAATGGCTCTCCGAAGTGTTCGGGTGCGAGAACGAAGGCCCAACTGTGCAAGAAATTGGCGGTGTCGAGACCCGTGAAGGCCGCTTGCTTACTTTCCCTAACGTTCTTCAGCACCGCGTCGGGCCGTTCAAGCTCGCTGACCCAACCAAGCCCGGCCATCGCAAGATCGTCGCACTCTTCCTTATCGACCCCAATATCAAGGTAATTAGCACTGCACACGTCCCCTGCCAACAGCAGGAGTGGTGGTGGAATTTGACGCGGACGAAGAATCAACAAATAGCTGGACTTTCTCTCGAGGCGCAGGGCCATATCCTTGACGATGTCGATTTTCCGTTCAGTTTGCAGCTTGCAGAAGAACTTAGGCTGGAATTGATGGAGGAGAGGAAGGCGTTCATCTTAGACCATGGAAAGGCTTTCGAAGGGGCTACATTTTCATTATGCGAACATTGACCCGCAAAGTTATTTTTGCATTGGTTAAATCCTTAAAACGAAACTGTATTTTTTTTGAATGGTCCTTTTTTCCCAATGTCAGATGCCAGAGAGGCATTCGGATGAGTGCGAGTGCTAGGCAAATATTCTGGACCAAATAAGTACCTGTGAATTGAATATTGAAGACCTGGCCCTGAATCAGAAATTGTGATCACTGGTAAAAGAAAATGTGCGGAGTTGTTCGTGAAAACAATTATTAGAAGCGTCGAGGGCACACTGTCCATTTGTTTAATTGCAGGGGTGCGGATATATAAACAGGGGTTCGTGTCAAGCGCAATTTATCAGATGGGGATCAACAGCTCGACTCTTACTACCAAGACTCTCCTTCCGGGCTTTGGACTCCCTCTGAACTATGTTCCCAACGAATCGCGTTCAGATCTAGAATACACTGGCGAGCTCTTCAAGAATGCATTGAGCAGTGCAGATATCCTTGGTGGCGGAATCGCGTACATTTTCGAGGATTTTTTTTTTCAATAGGAAGTTTACTGACCACTGGGTAGCTTGCGCATGATGACACTCCGTGAATTCGCGATGCTCCGGTTCATGAATAGCGTAATGGACAAGCCCAAGTGGCATATCAAGGTTCCTTATTTAAAATTCAATATCACTTGCTATCATCTGCCTTTTTAACTTGTTCCATAGGTCAATAGGCAAGATATTGCACAAAAGTGGAAGGATGAGGTCCTTGCGTCTGAAAGTCATGATTTCACGGAAGCGATGGCGGATTGGTGCCTCGACGAACTACGCCATAAAGCCACTCTAGTTCCCGATGGATCTACCAACGCGCCGCCTCTAGTCGTTTACAACGGAGATGTCGTTAAATCGGACAATATCGTACCTGTGGAATTCAAGGCATCACTGCAAGATGCTGTCAAATTATTTCAGGACAAAATTCCTGAGAGGTTGAAAGATTGGCATCCTGGATCCGACGAGAAAGTTTGGGACCTGGTTCATCCGTCTCTCTTCCCTCTTGTTTACGGACGCACGCGCGTTCTCGCTAATAGGGAGACGACCACCCTGGAAGACTGCATCGAACGATGTGGGCGGGGAGAAATCACCCAGGTACCACCAAAGAAAGAAACCTATGACTCGGAGGCAACAAGAAGCGCGAGCCGATGGCCCAGGAACCCTCTGAAGAACCCATTTAGCGCGAAATTTCAGTGGTTGCCTTGTGAAGTCGATATCTTTGGAGAAGAGGCAATGTATGTCCGCAATCTTCAAGGGATTTTTGATCATGAGAGAAGAACAAACTAACTTTGTTTTCAATTAGTATAACGAGCTACATTAACAATCTTCATCCCGCCAATGAAAAACCCCTCTATAATCTCATTGCTCAACTCATCACGGCATCCATTCCGCTTTGGAATTTGACCCTCGCCCCTCTGGCAGATTCCAAATTCCGACATGGCAAGCGTATCAGTTACTTCGGGGAATATGACCCAGACCCAGAAATTGGACCCAAGACTGATGGTCCACAGCGGGAATCAGACGAAGACGAGGAAGATTATTATGACAGGAATGGTACATAGATACCCGAAGGGTCGTCCACCCTGAACCAGAGGGGCCTTTCTCCCCCCTGCCTCTACCACCCAAATTTGATTTGAAGGAGCGTTATGCAAGGCGCGGATTGGAAGTCATCGTCAAACTGGCGAACATTGAACTGACGCCAGAAAAACCAGAATACGAAGGAGGCTCATGGCATGTTGAGGGTCAGATGGTAAGATTTTATCTTGCTCCAGTATTTGCATATATCCTCGC
>Ga0307513_10002217_pt1 | contig 27173 bp, 20 predicted proteins | sample 15_EM_MG_FD_202174 | JGI IMG/M metagenome (GOLD analysis project Ga0307513, IMG submission 202174) | Populus trichocarpa ectomycorrhiza microbial communities from riparian zone in the Pacific Northwest, United States - 15_EM | ecosystem: Host-associated > Plants > Roots > Unclassified | place...
CGGGGTGGTCGGGGCCCAGCACCCGCAGTTGGTCGGGGAGCAGGTCCGCCAAGGCAGCAGCGGCGCCGGCTGCGTCACCGGCCGCACCCCGCCAGTAGGCGAGGCTGCCGCGGGTGCTGAGGGTGTCGGGGTGGTCGGGGCCCAGCACCCGCAGCCGGTCGGGGAGCAGGTCCGCGCAGGCGGCCGCGGCGCCGGCGACGTCACCGGCCGCACCCCGCCAGGTGGAGAGGTTGCTGCGGGTGGTGAGGGTGCGGGGGTGGTCGGGGCCTAGCACCCGCACCTGGTCGAGGAGCAGGTCCGCGTAGGCAGCCGCGGCGCCGGCGATGTCACCGGCCGCCCCCCGCGAGTAGGCGAGCTCGCCGCGGTTAGCGAGGGTGTGGGGGTGGTCGGGGCTCAGCATCCGCAGGCTGGTGTTGAGCATGGCGGTCCAATGCTCCACCGCGGCCCGGACGAGACCTGCGCTTTGCAGGCTTCGCCCGGCCCGCCCCAGCGCCAGGTGCCCGCCCGATGTCCAGAGGCAGTCGCCGGTCGTGTCCCACAGGGCCGTGGTGTTGGCCCTCAGCGCCTGGCACAGATCGGTGTCGCGTTCGATATCCGGCCACACGGCCAGCAGCGCGTCACCCGCCGCTCGAGCGCAACGTATGGCATTGACCGCCGGGTCTTTGGAGCCTGCCGCACGGCGAGTAGCGAGTGAGTCATGGAGGCCGGGGTTTTCGCGGGTGGCTCGCTGGGCGAGGGCATGCATGCGGACGGTCCGGCTCGTACTGGCGGGGTCGTGGGTGATGATGCTGAACCGGTCCAGGTTCAGTAGCGCACGCCGGGCGTCGTCACCGGTCAGTGTCTCGTTTCGCGGTCGGCGATGGAACATTCGCAGAATCATTCCTGGCGGCGATGCTGTCCACCCCGCGTAGGTTCGGGCGGGCTGACTGGTGAGAACGGTTTCAGGAATGCCGTTGGGGTCGAGGACGGCGATCAGCTGCGCGAGCCGGCGCGCCGCACCGGCCGGCGAAAGCGCGTCGGCGCGGTCCATCGCCAGTGACCAGGTCGCAGCAACGGTCCGGTCGTGTTCGTCGCCGCTGTCAGCAAGCATCAGATCCGCCAGTCGCTGCCGACGGTCGGCCAGCAGGTCCCGATAGCCAACTGGGGTGGTCTTCTCGGCCAGAATGTAGGCACATGCTTGGGCCAAGGCGATCGGCAGATGCCCGAGATCCTCGGCCAATCCGTCGATGCCGGCGGTGTCCGCACCGGCGCCCGGCACGGGTGACCGCTGCAACCGCTGCCCTAGGTAGTGCAGGGATTCGGCGGGGGTGAACACCCCGACATCGATCCGGTGCCGGCTGTGCCCGTACAAGGCAGCATCACGTCGGCGGGTCGTGACCAGCACCCGGCCGCCGCCGGCCGGGGCCGAAGCAGATCCGGGCGGCCACAGCCGGGTGAGGTCGCCCGGATCGGTGAGGTCGTCCAGGACGACCAGCCACGACCGGTCCGTCGTAGCCAGCCAGTTCAGGAACTCCTCGGCTGACGCCTCCTGATCCTCGCCATCGGCCAGATGCAGGGCGGCGGCGGCGCCCGCGTATCCGGCTTGGATGCCCGTCCTGGAGGTTGCCGTCACCCAGACTGCAAGATCCACCACGCCCCCCGCAGCGCTCGCACGGTCCCCCGACGCTGGTCGGTTGGTGGTGAGACGATGCCACACCTGCACGGCGAGTTGGGTTTTGCCGACCCCGCCGTCCCCGGTCATGACCTGCGTCTGAGTCGCGACTGCTGTCGCGCCTACGCCGAACCGCGCGTTGATCTGATCGTCCAGGGCGGCCCGGTCCTGGAACGAGTCCGCGAGCAGCGGAGGTCGCCCTACCCGGACCGGCCAGCGGATGGGCTCCCGCGAGTCTGCGTACTGGTTAATGATGGTGACCGTGTTCCGGTCACCGATGGCCCCGACCTGCCCCCCGCTAACGGTGACGTTGGTTGAGCCGGTGGCTTGAGGCGTGGATGAGGGCCCACCGCTGGTCTCGGTATCGGAACCGCAGTCCGCTGGTGGCGACTCGGGTGTCATCGGCTCATCCCTGATGCTGGCAGGTCAGCGCCCTGGGGGTGTTCCGAAGGTCTGGGTGACGGTGGCGTTGTCGCCGATCGCGCCGACGTTCCCACCGGTGACCTTGACGTTGTATCTGCCGACCTGCGCGCCCTCGGGGTCCGCGGTGGCCAGAAGCTCATGGGCCAGGTCGAGGATCGTCTGGTCCTGATCGGCGCCGGACTCCACGACCAGGTCCCGGACCGGAATCTCGTACCCGCCCGGATTCCCCGCGTGCCGCTGGAGCGTCTTACCCGCCGCCTCGTCCATTGCCTGTGCTCCCTGCGTCCTCTCGGCAACCCTCGGATGATCGTCTCACCCGGATGGCCTACCGGTCAGCAACACCAGACATCCCTGCCCAGCGCCGCTTCCATTGACACCAGATTGAACAAGTGATTTAGTCAATTTTGGTTCACATGAGAGCCGTCGAACAGGCCGAGTACACCGGGGAGCTACGCGATGGCCGGAAGTGTCCGCAAGCCCGTGATCGGCCCAGACGCATTCGAGGCCGGGCCTGGTCAGCCGGCCACCCTGTCCGAACGACTTGCTACGGGTCTGCTTGACCTGATCGCGGAACAGCACCTCGCCCCCGGCGACGCGCTGCCTACGGTCCGGGACCTCGCCACCCGGTTCTCCGTGACCACGCCGACCATCCGGGAAGCGCTTCGCCGACTGCAGGCCACTGATGGCGTGGAACTGCGCCACGGGTCCGGGATCTACGTGGGACGTGGGATCTCCCGCACGCTGATGCCGAACCCCAATTCAGCCCCGCTGCAGGACGGGCTGGTGCTCAAACTCGTGGAGGCCAGGCTCTGCATCGAACCGGGGATCGCGGCGCTGTCGGCCGAACATCGCACTGACGACGACCTGGCGCGCCTTGAACTGGCGTTGGACACTGCGCGCCGTGACCCGGCAGACAAGCGGCCGCACCTGAATTTCCATCGGGAACTGGCCAACGGCTCAGGCAACAGGGTGCTGTTCGAAGTGGTCGATTCGCTGCTCGCTGCTCGCAGCCGGGAGCAGCGAATGGTTCGCCTCCTCGTCGACGATCGCCGACGCGACTACCAGGAACACGTCGCGATCTTTGAGGCCGTGAAGGCAAAGGACCCGGACGCCGCCGCGGACCGCACTCGTCGTCACTTGCAGCAACTGCGCGACGACATCGGCCGGCAGCTCGGCTGAATCACACCAACGTCCCCGCTGGGAACAGGAACTCGGGTGAAAATGACTGCTGTACCCATCGACCCAACCGTGCCGCGCTCCCACCGGCTCGCCGACCTGACCTGGCCCGAGATCGAGGAACTCCAGGCGCTGGCTCCGGTCGCCATCGTCCCGCTGGGGGCGTGCGAGCAGCACGGGCGCGGCCTGGCGCAGCGTACCGACACGACTCGCGCCGAGGTGATCGCCGACCTGGTCGCTGCCCGTCTGCGGCCGAATGTCGTTGTGACGCCGACAATCCCGGTCGGCGTCTCCGAGCACCACATGGGATTTCCCGGCACTCTGACTCTTTCGCCGGTGACCTTTCAGCAGATCGTCTACGAGCTGGTGACCAGCCTGCACCGGCACGGCTGGCGCAAGATTTTCGTGCTCACGGGACACGGTGGAAACGGCGCCGCCGTTGAGGTCGCCGTCTCCCGTCTGCGCGCAGACTTTACCGACCTGCACATCGCCTGGAGCGGGGTGACCTCGGTGGTCTCGGACGTCGCCGCCGAGCTCTCGGCGAGCCGCGTGCGAGGGCACTCGTGCGAGATCGAGACCTCGCAGGCGATGTTCGTCGACCCCGAACTCGTGCTCCCCCAGCGCCTGACTCGAGGCAGCGCCACCCTCGACGACCTGGACGCCGCCGGACGACTCAGCCGCGCGCACGCAGGCATCCATTTCCCGCAGTCGTACGACGCGCTCAGTCCCACTGGAGGCCTGGGTGACGGGCGGGCCGCGAACCACGAAACGGGCGCGCGACTGGTGGAGACCATCGTCGACCGGATCACCGAGTTCCTCGAAGGACTGATCGCCCTCCCTGAACGCCGCGCCAGCCGACAACCCGCTCGTATTCCTGAGGAGAGATCATGAAAGCCACACCGACCCGACGCTGTTTCGGAGTGGCGACCATCGCGATCGCGATCGGCATCTCGCTGACCGCCTGCGGTGGGAGCGCCGATTCCAACGCCCTCGGCACGACGAAGACCGGCGAGATCAACTTCGCCTTCCGCTCCGACGACAAGCCGGTCTCGTTCATCGAGGATGGCAAGCCCACAGGCTTCCTGATTGAGCTCACTCAGGCGATGGCGAAGAAGATGAGCGTCACCCCGGCCTACACCGCAACGGACTTCGCCAGCATGTTGCCGAATGTCCGCAATCACAAATACGATTCCGCCGCGTTCGGAACGCTCGTGACTCCCGCACGTCAGAAGGTCACAGAGTTCACCACGGCAGTCTCCTACGGACAGGCACAGCTCGTGTCTCTCAAGGCCGCAGCCATCCAGTCGATCGACACCGCCAGCGGCAAGACCGTCGCCATCACCCGGGGCAGTGAACTCATTCCGTTGCTGCAGAAGCGTGTGCCCACGGTGACGATCAAGCAGTTCCCGAACATCGCGGCCAGCGCGAACGCCCTTACTGCCGGACAGGTCGATGGTCTCTTTACCGGTAGCGCCACCACCAACGGCCTGCTCGAGAAGCATCCGGACTTCACTGCGACCCAATCGATCACCAGTGGAATGACCGCATTTCCCGTCGCCCGGGACAGAACCGCGCTGAAGAAGTCGCTCGACGATGCCCTCAAGGCGGTCATCTCCGACGGCACGTACACCACGCTTTTCGACAAGTGGAACCCGCCGGGTGTCGGCATTCCCCAGGAGATGCTCGCTGCATATCCCGGGATGAAACAGCGCCCAGGCATCACGTCCGGCACCTGAGTAGGCCTCACCATGGACGGGCTCAATCACGTCTGGGACACCTTCTTCGACTTGCGGCTCATCGGCGACACCCTGCCGAACCTGCTTCAGGAGGGTCTACCCAACACGCTCTTCCTGACCGTGCTCGCCAGCATCATCGGGTTGGTCATCGGCATCTTCCTCGCAGCTGGGCTGATGTCCCGAATCTCGGTTGTGCGCCTGCCCTGCCGGGTGTATGTCGACATCTTGCGCGGACTGCCCCACATCCTGAGCATTTACCTGATCGGGCAAGGGCTTCCGCTCGCCGGGCTCAACGTTTTCGGTGGCTGGACCTACGGTTACGCGGCACTCGCGATCGGGCTGATGGAAGGCGCCTATATGGCCGAGATCTTTCGGTCCGGCTTCCAGAGCGTCGACAAGGGCACCGTGGAGGCGGCTCGGAGCCTCGGGCTTTCGCACCTGAGAACCATGCGCCTGATCGTGGTCCCGATCGGCGTGCGCAGGATCCTGCCCGCCCTGACCGGTCAGTTCATCCTGGTCATCAAGAGCACCGCGCTGGTCTATTTGCTGGGCCTGGTCGCGGGACAGCGGGAGATGTTCGCCATCGCCCAGGACAGCGCGACCAACAATGCCTCGCTGTCCCCGCTGGTCGCGGCCGGTCTGGTCTACCTCGTGATCACGGTTCCGCTCACCTACGCGATCAACGCGTGGGACCGGCGCCTGCGAGAGGGCCGCCCGGCTGCTCGGATGGCCGACCCCGTACTCGCCCTGGAGGCCAGAGTATGACCATCCCGACCTCCTCGACCTACTCGCCGAAGAGCAGCGGTGTGGGCACAAGCGTTCGCTATGACCACGTCACCAAGCGCTTCGGAAACACCGAAGTGCTGCGCGACATCGTTCTCGAGGCCCCAGGTGGCTCGACAACCTGCATCATCGGCCCCTCCGGATCGGGCAAGTCCACGCTGCTGCGGTGCACGAACCTCCTCGAAACCCCGAACTCCGGACGGATCCTGCTCGGCGATGTCGCGATCACCGACGCAGGGGCGGACATCGACCGGATCCGCACCCGAGTCGGCATGGTGTTCCAGAACTTTCACCTGTTCCCGCACTACAACGTGCTGGACAACGTCACGCTGGCCCTTCAACAGGTGCTCGGCAGATCCCGGGACGAGGCTGTGGCGATAGCTCGGGCCCACCTCGACTCCGTCGGGCTGGCCGCGTTCGAAACCCGTCGTCCCACAGAGCTCTCCGGTGGTCAGCAACAACGGGTGGCCATCGCTCGCTCCCTGGCGATGGCTCCCGAGGTCATGCTGTTCGATGAGGCCACGTCCGCGCTCGACCCCGAGTTGGTCAAAGAGGTGCTCACGGTCATGCGTGACCTCGCGTCCCAGGGAATGACGATGATCGTGGTCACTCACGAGATGCGGTTCGCCCAGGAAGTCGCCCAGCAGGTGGTCTTCCTCGACCAGGGCCGGATGGTCGAAGCCGGCCCACCCGACCAGTTCTTTTCCGCTCCTCGCAGCGACAGGCTGCGAGCCTTCCTGGACCAGGTGCTCTGATGAAGCTCAGATCGTCCTTTTGCCGCCTCGCCGTCGGCCTTCTGGTCGCGTCGGCAGCGATCGTCGTGCCTGAAACCGCCGCCTACTCTGCCGCTTTCCCTGCTGCCCGGACCAAGCCGCGCGACTACCCCATCCCCTCGCTTGGCTGCCTTCGCCCGAACCAACTGCCGATCGGCCAAACCCTCGAGCAGACCATCACGTCGGGCGGCAACGAGCGTCACTACCTCCTCCACCTGCCCGAGGGCTCCCGACCAGGTCGACCCACTCCCGTCGTGATGGCCTTCCACGGCCGCAAAGGGAACGGCCACGACATCGAGGCCTTCTCCGGGATCGATGCCCTCCCGGCGATCGCCGTCTACCCGATCGGCATGCCCGGCGAAGCCAACGAACCAGCCTGGCAGAGCGCACCTTACGCGGCACCGGTGGACGACGTGCAGTTCGTCAGCGATCTGCTCGACCACCTCCAGCACACGCTGTGCGTCAACCCCCACCGAATCTACGCGACCGGCAAGTCCAACGGAGGCGGCTTCACCGCGCTCCTGGCCTGCCAATTGCCCCACCGGATCGCCGCGTTCGCCACCGTCGCCGGAGCGTTCTACCCCGGAACGACCGTCGGCTGCTCGACCAGCCCGCCGGTCCCGTACCTCGACTTCCATGGCACCGCGGACCCGACCATCGAATACAACGGCGGCACAAGTCACGGTCAACCCATCCCGGCACTGCCCGACTGGATGGCCGCCTGGGCGGCGCACAATCGATGCACGACGACGTCGAACACTGTCATCGGCACGGACGTCACCGAGTTCGCCTGGCAAGGCTGCGCCGATAACTCACCGGTCAAGCATTACCGCATCGAGGGCGCCGGCCACACCTGGCCAGGCGAGCTCGTCGACAGCGGCCCCGGCTCCGCCACCCACACGATCTCGGCCACTGACGTGATGTGGACGTTCTTCCGCAAGCACCCCCTCGGCCTGACGTGATGGGACGGTCTCAGGCTCGGAGCGTTCGGCGCGGACGGCGGCGATGCCGGCGAGAATCAGTGCCCCACCGACCAGTTGCAGTGGGGTGAGCTGTTCTCCCAGCAGCAGCCAGGCGAAGAGCGAGGCAAAGGCCACCTCGAGCAGACCGACGAACGAGGCGAGCCGGGAGCCGAGCGCCTCCGAGGCCGTGATGCCCGCCGCGTAGGCGATGGCCGTGCTGACGACGGCGAGGAGAAGAAGCGGCACCCACCACGGTGCGGCCGCACCGAACAGCGGGAGGTCCCCGAAGGTGACGGTGAACGGGAGCAGGCCAGTCACGCCCACCAGGGCGAGCACCAGACCACCCAGCAAGAGACCGGACGCCGCGAGCGCGACCGGGGGGAGCCCGTCACCGACGTGGGCGGCGATCGCGAAGTACGTCGCACAACCGATCGCGGCGGCGAACGCGAAGGTGAGGCCGACCGGATCGATGGCCTGGAGTGCACCGGGCCCGATCACGAGGACCAGGCCCGCGACCGCGAGTACCGAGCCGACCAGCACGGTCGGACGGGGCGTGAGCCTGGTGCGGGCCCAGACGTACCCGACCAGGATGAGCGGCGCCAGGAACTCGATCAGGAGTGCGGTTGAGACTGGGATGGTCCGGATCGCCGCGAAGTAGGCGAGCTGGGTGCAAGCCACACCGACGACGCCCATCACCAGCACCCGCCACCGCGCCTGCCACAGAACGCCCCACCGGCCATGCAGGACCACGAGAGCGATCGGCAGCAACAGGAGCCCGCCGGCGAGGGCCCGCGCCGTCACGGCGGCCGTCGGCGACCATCCTGCCACCAGCAATGGTTTCACCAGGGCGCCGGAGGTCCCGAACGAGGCGGCTCCGATCACGGCCGCCAGAAGACCGGTCGACTTCGACGAGAGCTTCATGCTTCTCCTTCGGTGACTGAGGTCGGTCGCGGTACTGTCAGGGATAAAAGCTTCTATGCTCATGACGCTAGATCGACCACCGTAAGGAGTCAACTTGCAGTTTGCCCCTGACGCCGAAGAGGCACTCGAGTTCATCGTGATGCTCGCCAACACCGATGCCGGTGCCACCCGCAGCGGTGAGGACGAGCTCACGACCCTCGACGAGCTCTCAGCGCTGCTCGCCCGGTGCTCCTACTCCGGACGGATCGACCACGACCAGGCAGAGTTGCGCGAGGTGCGGCAGACCCGAGCGCTGCTACGGCGAGTGTGGACCCAGGACCGGGACGACGCCGTCGCCGAGGTCAACCAGATGCTCCGGGATGCCAGGGCGCTTCCCCAACTCGTCCGGCACGACGCCTCGGACTGGCACCTGCACGGGACCAGCCCCGATGCTCCGCTGGCCGAACGCATACAGGTGGAGGCGGCGCTGGCGCTCGTCGACGTGATCCGCACAGACGAGCTGCGCCGCCTGCGGATTTGCGCGGCAGACGACTGCGCCGGGCTACTGCTCGACCTCTCCCGTAACGGCTCCAAGCGGTTCTGCAGCGTGCGCTGCGGGAACCGGATGAACATGATCGCCTTTCGTGGGCGCCAGGCCACGGACCAGGCATGAACAGCCGCACCTCATCCGCCGTCGTCGAGCCGGGGCAACAGGGCCCAAGTGGCCTCGTAGGCAACGCAATGCAGCTGGAGCCCCGGCGGTCGATGCCGAGGCATTGCCGTTCATCAAGGGCGCCTGAGTCCAGCCAGTGGACCCCCGACCGGCCTGCTGCTCGGATTCGTCCGCGTATCGGTAACCGCCAGAAGCGGTCGGCGGCGTGAGGCCGCCACCGACAGCGCGGCCGCCACCGGCTGGTCCCCTGCCCCCACCATGAGTGCGAGCAACTGGGACTCGAAAGCGCGGTCGGCGTCGATCGGTGACACCAGGTAACCGCCGAGCTCGAGGGTGACCAAGCCATGTACGCCGATCCACATCTGATGGGCGATCAGCTCGGCATCGATCCGCAGGAACCGCCCGAAGTCGATGCACCGCTCGGCACAGGCGATGACATGCGTCAGGGTGTAACGCCCGCGCTGACGATCCGCTTCGGAGAGCTCGAACCCGGTGAGCGAATCGCCACCGAACATGGCCGAGTAAAGGTGCCGGTTGGCGAGCGCGTTGCGCCGGTAGGCCCGCCCCAGCGTTGACATGTCCGACACCGGATCGTCGGACGGCACCACCGACCCGAGGTACTGGTCCATCCGGACGAAGCCCTCTTTCACGATCGCCCTGACCAGCCCGCTCATTCCGCCGAAATGGCTGTACAGCGGCATCGTGGAACTACCCGCCTCGGCAGCGATCCGCCGGGCGGAGAGGGCTCGTGGCCCCTCTACCGCGAGCAATCGAGCGGCGATCTCCAGCAATGCCGTCCGGGCTCCCGGATCGAGCTTGCGTGGACTCATGTCTGATGGATTCTCCGTCCTGTCGTGCCTACCCGGGTCCGTGCATCCCGGGGTCGCTGCATCCCGGCGTCGCTGACTGGGCGACCCTTGCGCACGTCACCGGCGGGCTGGATCTGTCCCAAAGTCAGGATAGGGCGGCCGAGATGCTCGAACTTGTTATGGATTGCCGAATCCGCGCAATCCAGGGCTCAGGGATCCCAGATCCCTTGCGCGAGGCGATACCCGGTATCACCATGATTGGTGACTTCACACCGCGGGAGCAGTATGTTTCCAGGCCAGATCTTTGATCGCCACGCCCGGTCAACAGCCCTGCCGGTGAAGGTTTACAGCCACCGTAGCCGAGCTCTGCGGGGGGTGGTCGTGCTCAGTGTCCTTTGTGGCCGAATGGCCGGCCCGGTCGGGCGGTCACTCTGGAACCGGATACGCGGGCGTCGCGAGGCTTCCGCTGCTTGGGCCGAAGCGCTGCCCGCCGCCCTGGAGCGCCTCGGACCGGCGTTCGTCAAGTTCGCGCAGATTGTCGGCACCCGGCAGGATCTTCTGCCACCGCGAATCTGCGCGGCGCTAGGCCGACTGCACGACGCCGTCGAGCCGATGAGCGCCACCCAGGCGGCCGGGGCGCTGGCCCTGGAGTACGGTCCGGACTGGCCGGATTACCTGCACGACCTGGATCTGGTGCCGATTGGCTCGGGCACCATCGCCTGCGTCTACCGGGCCCGGCTGGCCGACGGCACCGAGGTGGCGGTGAAGCTGCGCCGACCCGGCCTGGAGCCGGGCATGCGCCGCGACGTCGACCTGATCCAGACGATGCTCCAGCTGGCTGCCCGGATGCCCGGCCTGCGCGGCATACCGCTGGCCGAAATGGGCCATGTGGTAGGCGAATCGGTGCTCCGCCAGCTCGATCTGGGCCAGGAGGCGGATAACCTCGCCGAGCTGGGGCGAAACCTGTCCGCGCTGCCGTTTGTCACCGTCCCGCTGCCGCTACCGGCGGCCAGCCGGCCGGGTGCGCTGGTGATGACTTACGTGCCGGCCATCCGGGGCGACGTCGCCGCAGCCCGAGTGCCGGGCGGTGCACACCGTCGGGAACTTGCCCGTCAGACCATGACGGCCGTGTTCGACATGCTGTTCCGGACCGGCTTGGTGCACTGCGACCTACATCCGGGAAATCTGCGGATCGATGGTGACCGGGTGGTCATTCTGGATGCCGGCCTGGTCTACCGGGTGCCCGATCGGGTACGTGAGTTGTTGGCTCTGTTCTTCCTGAACATGGGTTTTCGCAACGGGATCGGCTGTGCCAACGCCGTCCTGGAGAGCGCACAGGACGTTCGCGAGAATGCCGACCTGGACAGTTTCCGGGCGGACATGGACGAACTGGTGGACCGTTACGGCGGATTGACGTCGCGAGAGTTCAATCTGATCGCGTTCGCCGGCGACCTGTTCGCCACGCAGCGGCGGCACGGGCTCTACGCATCGTCTCAGTTCGTCTTTCCACTCCTGGCTCTCCTGATGGTGGAGGGCAGTGTGCGCACCCTCGACCCAGACCTCGATTTCCAGCGCCTGGCCCGGCCGGTCGTGATGCACGCGGCCCACAGCCCGGTGTCTCCGACGAACCGGGCCGGGTGAGCGCGTCAGGCGTGCGCCGCCGGGTGGACGGTCATCGGCAGGCCACCGCGGATCCGTAGCGACAGCATGGGTTCCGGGATCACCCGGTATCCCGGCGCGATCACCAGCCGCAACTCTCGGGCCGTCAGGGCCAGCGTGAAGACGGCCTCCATCATGCCGAGATGGTTGCCGACGCAGAACCGTGGGCCGCCACCGAACGGAATGTAGGCGTACGGTGGCCAGGCCCGCTCAGGTCCGAACCGCTCCGGATCGAACCGGTCCGGGGCAAACCACAGCCCGGGATGCCGGTGCATGGCGTAGGGGCAGATCAGCACGTCGGTCCCGGCCGGTACGTGATACCCGTTGACGTCGTCGTCCTGCTGCGCGCGCCGGCTGAGCAACCAGACCGCCGGGTAGAGGCGCATCACCTCTTCCACCACCATCGAGGTGTAGGTGAGCCGGTGCAGATCCTTGTAGGCCGGCGTACGGTCGCCGAGCACCGACATCGCCTCGGCGTGCAGTCGATGCCCGACCTCCGGATGCAGGTCAATCAGGAAGTATGCCCAGCTCAAGGTGCTGGCCGTGGTCTCGTGACCAGCCAGCAGCAAGGTGATCAGCTCGTCGCTCATCCGCTGCCGGCCGCCGGCCGGATCGGGGTCGGTGGCCAGCGAGTCCATCAGTCGCGACAGCACGTCGCCGCCGGCGCCGGCGCCGGGTGTGTGCCCGGCGAGGAGTTTGGCGACGACGTCGAGCAGTTCCCGCCGGGCCGCCCGGAAGCGCAGTTGGCCGGGTAGGGGCAGCCAGGGCGGTATCGCGCCCAGCGTCATCACCTCGAACATGGCATGGTCCTGAACCGTCTCGAATGACCCACCCAGGGATTCGTAACCGGACAGGTCGCTGTCCAGCAGGGTGCGGCCGAGTACACCCAAGGAGAGCGCAGTCATCTCCTGCCGGACGTCGACCGGGCCGGCACCGACTTGCACCCGCAGCCGGTCGACCATGGCCGCCGCTTCAGCGATCACCGCATCAGCCTGCCGGGCGAGCCGTTTGGCCTGAAAGACCGGCTGAATCGTCCTGCGCTGCCTGCGCCAGATCTGGCCCTCGCTGGTCAGCAGCCCGTCGCCCAAGGCGCGACGCGCCTGGACCAGACCTATGCCCTTGTGGTAATTGGCCGCGTTGTCGGCCAGCACGTGCTTGGCGTGGTCGGGATGGTTGAAGAAGTAGAGCGGTTTCGGACCGAGTGGAAGCCGGACGGCATCGCCGTACCGAGCCGCGAACGACGTCATCACCTCAAGCCGGTTTCGGGCCATCCGGGCCAGGATGAGCGGGGTCTGTGCACGACCGGGGCCGGCCGGGGTACGGCGAGCCGGCCCGGGCGGGGGCGGTGCCGGCGTCCCGCTGCGCCGGAAATTGTCGAGAATCATGTCGCGATCGCATCCGAGTGCGGGGCCAACCGGCGGAACCGCCCGCCGGAGAACAGCAGTGCCTCTTCGTCACAACGCCAGTCGGCGGACACCAGTTCGCCCACGAAGATGCCGTGATCCCCACCGTCGTAGCTGCGCCAAAGCCGACATTCGAACGCGGCCAAGGACTCCTTGAGCAGCGGCACCCCGGTCAGCCGACCGGGCAGCCACTGCACACCCTCGAACTCGGCACTGCCGAGTTGTCGCATCTGATCGGCGAAATGCCGGGCCACCGGCTCCTGCCGCTCGACCAGCACCGATACGCCGAAGACGCCAGTCTGCTGAAGTTTTCGATGCATCACGGCGCTGCGCTCTACGCAGAGCAGCACCAAGGCCGGATCAAGCGAGACAGAGGTGAACGAATTCGCCGTCATTCCGTGCGGGCTGTTGCCACCTACCGTCACCACGGTGACGCCGGTGGCGAAGGTGCCGAGCGCGGCCCGAAGGGCACTGCGGTCGGCCACCTCTCCGGAGGAATGCAGAATGGTCACCACGGCCTCCCGGCACCCGCGCCTTGCGGTGAGAGTTGCGGAACTCGAAGTAGTTCGTCATCTGATCAGGACCGTCCCTCGACGAGAATGGCGAAGACGACCGGGACCGGGTTGTCCCTCACAGCGGTCGCGAACGTGGCGATCTGCAGCGGTCCGGAGCGCAGCAGGCTCCAGCCGGGCCGAGGTGAGGGATCCAGGGTCAACGGACTGTCGATCCCGAGCCCCGCCTTCTGCAGGCATTCGGCCGCGGCCCAGACTCGGGTGCCGGCGAGGTCCGGGCTCTCCGACAGCTCGGCGGCGACCAGGTCTGCCAGCCCGACCCGAGCGGCCAGCAGCCCCGCCCACTCCTGCGCGGTGCGCTCCGCGGCCGGCTCGACATCGCAGGCGAGCCTGCCATCGGCAACCACCGCAAGCGTGAGGCCGGCACCGTGCGCGGCTGAAACGGTTCGCCCGCCACTCAGCTCCGGGCGACCGTCCGGCCGATAATGGACCTCGGTCAGCCGGCCGAGTGCCCGCGAGACCGCGAGCGCGGTGTCGTCGCGACGGTGCTCGTAGTCCGCTGCGTGCGGCTCAACGACCACCGCGACCGAGGCAGCCAGCAGGTCGCCCATCGCCCGCTCCAGATACGGGCCGAGCAGGGGCGGCGCCCACGGACCCTTGCCGTCGTCCTTGCGGACCGCCTGCAGGTGCAGGCCCTCCCAGCGCTCCACGACCTCACCGCTGCCGGTGCGGACCGCGACGTCGTACACGTAACGGTCGCCGTCTCGGGCGCGCTCGGTGGCGCAGTAGCGCAGCTCGTCGGCGTCGGCCAGCCGGTCGCCGCCCGGGTGGAGCCGATCGATCCGGATCGGCAGCAGGGTGGCATCCGGGACACAGACCTGATTGCCGTGCATCAACGCGTCCCGCACTCCCGGGTCCCCGAGCAGCAGATTCCCCGGCAGGAAAGCCGCGAACCACTGCTCGGGACGGGCGATGACGTCGACGTCGACGGCCCGTGCCGCTGCCCGGTGATAACTGAGCAACCGCTGGAACCGGCCGCCCTGGAACAGCACGTGGCCGTACAGGTCTTGGGCCGGATCGAGCGGGACGGCCGGCATCGCGTCGTCCACCTGATCGGGTGCACCCTCGCCGGGCGAGAAGTTGCCATAGCGGATCCGGGCGCGGAAGTGGTCAGCTCCGAACGCCGTCTGCGCGCTGCGGATCGTCGTCTCGACGACATCGTCCATCAAGGCGACGGCGGCGATCCGAATCGTGGTGCTGTCGGACGGCGGGACGACGATCGGCCGGAGGAACTCCGCGTTCTCGATCACCGGCAGCTCCGGGCGCCCGGACACGGCCGAGGCCAGCTGGGCCATCGCCTCCAGCCCGAAGACGGCGGGAAAGAGCAGGTTCCCGTCCAGCAGGTGATCCGGTAGGTACAGGTCGGAGCCGGCACTCAGCTCCACCTCGGTGATCAGCTCCGCCTTCGCGTACGACACCACGGGACGCTCCAGGAACCGGCCCAGCGGCAGGTCGACCGGCGGATGACGAACGGTGTCGATCCGGCCGGTACGGCCACTGATCACCACGACCGGCGGAGCGTCCGGGTCAGTGACCAGCCGGCGCATGATCCGGAGCCCTTCGTCGGTGCTGATCGCGGTGATGCCGTCCCGGGTAAGCGATTCCACCACGGAGAGGTGCTCGCCCATCCCGACCCCCGACCACACCGACCACTCCAGGCAGCGGGTGCGGCAGTTCGGGTATCGCCGGGCCAGGTCCTCGGTGGTCGCGGCCAGCCATTCGTTGGCGGTGGCGTAGTGGCCCTCCCCGGGCAGACCGGCCCTGCCGATGATGCTGCCGAACGTGACCAGTAGTTTCAGCTCGGCGGGATCGATCACATCGAGCACGGCGTTCAGCCCGTCCAGCTTGGGCCCAAAGGTCTGCCGGACGTTCGCCATGTCGAGGTTGGGCAGTGACGCCGGGTGATTCACCCCGGAGCCGTGCAGCAGGCCGGTCACCGGCCCGAGAGTCTCGACAGCTTGCCGCACGGCGCTGCGGACCTGCGCCGGATCGGTGACGTCGGCGATGAAGTACGCGGCGGTGATCCCGGCCGAGGTCAAGCGCTCCAGATTGCCGGCCAATTCGGAGTCCTGAGCAGGGTCGGAGCGGCCGAGCAGGGCCAGGGACGCCCCGGTGTCCTCGGCGACCGCTCGGGCACACTCCGCGGTAATGCCCTTGCCGCCCCCGGTGACCAACAGGACGTCGCCGGGCCCCAGCGGCAGGGTGCTGCGCGCTGCGGTCACCGGCATCGCCCGCAACGTCGGCAGCAGGCGGGCACCCTCGTCGTCGTAGTGCACGTCAACGTAGCCGGTGGTGGCCGCGACCTCGGCGACCACCCGGTCGACGGTTGAGCCGGTATCGGCCGCGTGCACGATCGTGACCTGCAACTGCGGGTACTCCTGGTGCAGCGTCTTGGCCAGGCCCGAGGCGCCGCGGTCACCGTGTTCGACCAGCACGAAACGATCGCCGTGCCGTCCGTCCAGGACGGCGTGGACCCCTTGGAGCGCCAGTTCGACGTGAGCCGACAGGCACTCTGGCGGCAGGCAGACCAGCACGCCGCTGCCGATCCCGGCATCGTGCAGCGCAGTCCTCAGCGACTCCCCGAAACCATCGGGGGCGAACAGCGTCCAGCTTCCGGCTCGGGGCAGAACAGCTGCGTCGACCGGTCGCAACGGCACCGGCTCCAGGGCGATCGCGTAAGGCCGAACCCAGGTGGCCGCTCCGGTCGCTGTCGCCACCTTCGGGGATGCCGAATCTCCCTGCGCGACAGGATCGTCCAGCAAGCCGGCGAGCTCGCCGAGGGTTGCGGTGGCGAAGTTGGTCGGCGCCTGGACCACCTGCAGCCCGAGCCGCTCGACCGCCTGGTTGACCACCTGACCCACGGTGATAGAGCTCAGGTGCAGATCGTCGAGCAACCTGTCGTCGTCACCCACCATCTGCGCCGGCAACTCCACCCGCTCGGCCACCAGGCGGCGCAACACCTCGATCGTCGGTCCGACGGCCTGCGGGTCAAGGTCCGGTGCAGCAGCGGTACCGACAGGATCGGTAGCCAGGCTCGACCGGCTCTGCGCGGCAGCGATGGTCGGCGCCTGCTCGCACGGGCTGGCAAAGAACGCGAACTCTTGGCCGATCTGTAGCGGCCTGATGAGTCTGCCGCGAAACAGTTCCTCGTGGGTCAGGTTCGCCCCGACGACGAAAGCCGCACTGAGCACCGAGAGCAGGCTCCGCAGGGACTCACCGTCAGTGTCGAGGGCCACTGCTGGCACACCGACCACAGCCGGTATCAGGCTGGTGAGCACCGAGCCGGGGCCGACTTCGACAAACAGGTCGATGTCCTTGGCCGCCAACTCGAGCGCCTGAGCGAAGAGCACCGGAGCGATGAACTGCCGGTGCAGCAACCCACGGAGGTCGACCTCCGGCGGCAGCGCTTCTCCCGTGACCGTGGAAATGATCCGCTTATTCAGCGGCCCGAAGCTGATGTCATCCAAGGTGGCCGAAAAGGCGTCGGCGGCCGGCGCTACCAGGGGCGAGTGGAAGGCGTGCGAGACCCGTAACGGCAGATAACTCACAGCGGCCTCGACCGCGCGCCGGTTCAGCGCCTGCAACGGCTCGAGGGCACCGGCTACCACCGTCTGACCCGGTCCGTTGTATCCGGCGATGACGACCGGCAGGTCACCGATCAGGATCCGGGCGGTGCTCGGATCGGTGCCGAGGCCGGCCATCGAGCCGGAGGCGCTGAGCTGGGCCATCGCCCGGCCCCGGTTGGTCGCCACGGCCAACAATTCCGCCTCGGAGATCGCACCGGCCCACTGCAGCGCGGAGATTTCCCCGAGTGAGTGCCCGACGGCGACCGTGGCCTCCAATCCGAACATCTCCAGTACGCGCAGGCCGGCCACCGAGCCGGTGACGATCCTCGGCTGGGCCACCTCGGTGGCCACCATGTCGCCGTCGGCCGGCAGCGCCGCCGTGCGAAAGACGTGGTCCACCTCGGCGAACCGGCGGCGGATCGCGCCTCCGCTGGTGCCGCTGCCGGAGCCCTGACCGGGGAACAGGTACCCGATTCGGGCGGGCTTGGTCACGTGTCCCAAGTAACTGCGCCCGTCGCTGCCGAACAGCGTCGTCTCGCCCGCGTCCAGCGCATCGACCAGCCGGTTCAGCCGGTGCTCGGCATCCTGCGGCGAGGTGACGACGGCGGCCGCTCGAAAGGGCCTGTCCTGCAGTCGCTGCTGAGCGGTCGCGGCCAGGTCCGCCAACTGGGCGTAGGACACGCCGCCCACCCAGGCGGCCAGTTGGGCCAGCTGACCGCGCAGCTCCGGCTGGGTCGAGGCGTCGATCAGGATGAGTTCGACGTCCTGAATCGAACCGGCCAACGCGGTGGTCCGGGTGGATAGGGAGGGTCTGCGCCGGCTCGTGGCGCCCGCCAGCACGATATGCGAGTTGATCCCACCGAAGCCCATCGCGGTCACCCCGGCTCGAAGCGGAGCGTCCTCGGGCCAGCTCTCGGCAGCCTTCAACGGCCGCAGAGCGCCGTCTTGGCGCTGCAGAATCTCATCCGGGTCGACGCAGCCGATAGCCGGTGGCAGAACCTGCTCGTGCACGGCCATCACCGACTTGATCAGACCCGCGACGCCGGCCGCGGCCTTGGTGTGCCCGATCATCCCCTTGATCGTGCCGATCGCGGCTGGTACCAGGTCCTTGCCGCTCTCGCACCGGACGGCCTCGCGAGCCTGCGACAGAGCGGTGAGCTCGTTCTTGTCGCCGACCGCGGTGCCGGTGCCGTGCCCCTCAAACAGGGCCACGGTGCCGACGTCGAAACCTGCGCGGGCGTAGGCCCGGCGCAACATCAACTGGTAACCGCTCACCTCCGGCCGGGTAATGCCACCCTTGCCGTCGGAGGAGATGCCCCAGCCGGCGATCGTGGCGTAGATCTTGTGATTGCCGGCCAGCGCGTCGTCCTCGCGCATCAGCACGACCATGCCGCAGCCTTCACCGGGCCAGAATCCGTTCGAATTACGGTCATACACCCGCATCTCGCTGGCGGCCAAAGCGCCGGTCTTGGCGAAGCCGATGAGCTCGAAAGGATCGATGGAGAGGTCCACTCCACCGGCAACGGCGACGTCCACATCGTCAGCCAGAAGCGCCTTGCATGACGTGATCACCGACAGCAGCGACGACGAGCAGGCGCCGTCGACGGTGTAACCACCGCCTTTGAGATCGAAGTAGTTGCAGATCCGCCCGGCAATGGTGTTGGCCAGACCGCCGGCCAGGGTGTCCTCATCGATTCCGGGAAAAGGAGCCTTGTAGCTGGTTTCGAGGTGAGCCAGGAAGTCGGAGACGGTCTCGTCGTCCCAGCCCCGATCGGTCAGGGCGGCACCTACGGTGCGGCGCACGTAGGGCCAGCGCAGGCGCATCAGGTTGGCTCGAGTGAACTCTCCGGTCAGGCTGTTTCCGACGACGACGCCGGTCCGCTCGTGGGGCATTCCCTCGGCCATCGGGAAACCCGCATCGGCGAGCGCTCGACCGGCCGTGTCCAGGGCCAGCCAGTGCGTCAGGTCGGTCGATCGATAGGTGCTGCCGGCGATCCGGTACGCGGCCCGATCGAAGCTGAACCCCTCGATCACCGCGGCGTTTCGGGTGTAGAACCGGTCGGGAGCCGCCGGGTCGGCGTCCCAGTAGTCCTCCAGGCGCATCCGCACGTCGGGGATCCGGCGGAAGGCCCGGCGACCGGAAACAGCGTTTTCCCAGAGCTCCCTGGGGGAGCTGGCGTCCGGGTAGCGGCACGCCATGCCGGTAACCGCGATTCGCGTCATGAGAACACAGCCTTCTCTCGTCGACCGGAACGATGATCGGGCCCGGGTTGCGGGCCGAAAGACCTGCATCGACGGCCGCGAACCGAACAGGCTCGTGGCGTCCAACAGGGCGTCCACCGAAAGAATGCACCCGAAAGAATGAAGCAGACTTCTCCTCCCGTGCTTTCCCATTGATTCGCAATACATAACGGAGTTGGATAATGATGTTATTTGAATTTCATGAAGCGGGGATCGGCGAACCGGACGAGAATTTGGATCTTCGTGCTGGACGGGCCAACGGTCATGATGGATCAAGGAATCGGGAAGAAGGACTTGACGAAACGCTCGAACATGCGGTCCCCGATCGTCCAGCGCATCCGGGGCAGGAGTCGCGAGGGCACCCCGAGTCGATATCGGATCTTCGGATTCTTCGTGGTGACCGCCTTCTCAATCACCTCCGCCACGGCTTCGGCCCGGACCGCCATCCGGCCGCGACCGGTCGGGTGGTCGCTCTCCCGATAAGCCTCGTGCCACTCCACGAAGTGTTCCCAGAAGTCCTTGTAGAGGCCGCCTTCCTCGTTCGCAGACATGCCAAGGTCCGAGACCCTGGTCGGGACGAAACCGCCGAGCACGGGAGATGGTTCGATCAGGACCACCTTGATCCCGTCCCGGGCCACCTCGAGCCGCAGCGAGTCACCGATCGCCTCCAGCGCATGCTTCGTGGCCTGGTAGTAGCCTCGCCCGGGAGTGGCGAACTGGCCGAAGATCGAGGACATGATGACGATTCGGCCGCCGCCGTTCTCGCGCATCCCGGGCAGCACCAACTGGGTCAGCCGGCAGAGACCGAAGACGTTGGTCTCGAACTGCTTTCGCACCTCGTCCAGCGGGGTTTCGCCAATCGTCCCGTTGAGGCTGTACGCGGCGTTGTTGATCAGGACGCCGACCGCACCGTGATCCTCGCGGATCCGTTCGACCACCTTGACCATGGAGGCCTCGTCCCGCACGTCCAGCGGCAACGTGATGATGCCTTCCTTCGCGAGCCCGCCGAGTGCGTCGGGATCGCGAGCTGTGGCGTAGACCGGCCAGCCGGCCCGATGCAATCGCAGGGCGGCGGCCCGCCCCGTTCCGGAGGACATCCCGCTCCCGGACGAGGCTCCGGTGAGCAGGACAGCACGGCTGGTGTCCACGGCCGGTCAGTTCACCGATCCGGCGGCGGAGCCCTGCTTCGAGATCGCGCTCTGAACGGTGGCGCCGAGCCCTGTGGCATCAACCAGTCGATTGATGAAGTTGAACAGCGAAGCGCAGAACACCGCCTCCAGCAACTCCGCATCACTCCAGCCGGCCGCCGCGGCCTGCTCCCAATCCTGGTCCGTGACCTGGTAGGCGGCCGTACTGACCTTGCTCACCAGCCTCATCAGCGGCAGATACTTCGGCTCCAGCGGAAGTTCCTCCACCGTCGCCGAGTTCATGATCGCCTCGGCCAGTTCGGCGCTGCCGCCGAACTGCACCAGGAACCAGTTGTGCGTGCCGACGCAGTAGGTGCAGCCGTTCAGCTTCGAGGTCCAGGCGGAAATGATCTCCTTGTCCTGCCGGGAGAGCACCCCACCGCCGAACATCCCCGCGTAACCGGTCAGTACCACCCCGAGCAGGTCTGGGCGGGTCGACGTCAGCCGGAACATGTCGGGCACGAACGGCAACCCGAGCGCCGCCTTGACCTGGGCGTACATGGCCGCCGTTGCCCCCTTGGCATCGGCCTCGGCGATCATCGGCACCCGGATACCCGGGGGCTTCGCCGCCACGCCTAACGGGCCGCTCGGCCCGGTGGCCTGGCCTGCGGCCGGCTCGTTGTCGCCGCCCGTCGCCGTCGCCCGGTCGGTGTCCGGGTCCGCGGGTGCGTTCAGGTCCATTTCCATGTCCTTCTGCCTCTCATCGGTCGGTGCGGATTCAGCTGCGTACTGTGGCGGCACGGATCAGCCGACCTGGAGCATGTACTTGTGACTCGCCCCGGCACCGGCGGCCAGCGGCACCCTGGCGTCTCGGCCAGGGAGTCATTGCAGCTGCGATGGCCACCCCCATCGCGGCGCCCTCATACGCGAAACCCCTGAACTGCCGGTCAATGTCGTCGAGCACGCTGGTGAATTCGGACGGCCGATTGCTCTCCAGAGCCAGGCCCATGCCTCGCAGAAAGATGCTTCCGGTCTGCTCGAGCTGCTGGGTCGCCGGCTGGGTTGCGGAGAAACCGCGCCGGGCAAAGGTCACCTCGTCCGGGTGGGGCATGAGGATTCGCCTGCGCAACCGTCCTGTCCTGGTGCTCATACGGTTCCAGTTCCCTGTTCCCTGTTCCCTTCGTACCTTCCCTTCGCTGCGACGGATCGGGCCAACGCCACATCGTCCTGGCCTGAGTCAGGAACGTGCGGCCCAGCGAATCGCCCTTGACGTCGCTATCGCACCCGCCCAGCGTGACACCGCAGAGCCGTCCGGACATCTTCCGGTTTGCGGTTCTGGCATCCGAACTGACCGGGCGGCCCCTTGCTTTCGGCTCAGTGACGGGTGGTGCGCCGAGTGACGTGACGAAGTCGAGCTCGGCAAACCGGGAGAAGAAACTCCCTCGATGCCCTGAGATGCTCGAGATCGCGCCGGTAGACCAGTCCCATGAGCTGATGCTTCGGTGAGTTCAGCCCCGACGTTTCGGAGTGTTCTGATGGCAACTGAGTTCGATGACATCATCGTCGGAGCAGGTTCCGCCGGCGCCGTGCTCGCCAATCGGCTGAGCGAGGATGCCACCCGACGGGTCCTACTGCTCGAGGCCGGCCCCGACTTCGAGGGCGCCGACGCCCCGCACGACCTGAGCAACGGCAACGCCATGTCACTCAGCGAGCACGATTGGCACTACCGTGCCGAGATCCACGACGGTCGGCGAGTGCTGTTCCCCCGGGGCAAGGTGACGGGCGGGTCGTCCGCCGTCGGGGCCACCATTGCCCTGCGGGGTGTCCCCTCGGACTTCGACGAGTGGGCACAGCTCGGCAACCCAGCCTGGGCCTGGTCTCAGGTGTTGCCGTTCTACCGCCGACTGGAGAGTGATCAGGACTTCGAGACCGAGTACCACGGCAAATCCGGCCCGATCCCGATCCGCCGCTTCCGTCCCGACCAGATGCTCCCAGGCCAGGTGGCTTTCACCGAGGCCGCGCTCTCAGCGGGATACGTCGAGGTGAAGGACCACAACCATCCGGAGGCTACCGGGGTGGGCCCGATGCCCTCCAACCGGCTCGACGGCGACCGCCGAGTGTCCACCGCGCTGGCTTACCTCGATCCGGTCCGACAGCGGCCGAACCTCACGATCAGGCCGAACACCCTGGTCAGTCGAGTGCTGTTCGACGGCCCGACGGCGACCGGCGTGGGGATCAGCACGGGTAGCGGAATCGAGGAGGAGACTCTTGGCCGCCGAGTGATTCTGTGCGCGGGTGCAGTGAACACCCCGGGGATCCTTATTCGGTCGGGAATCGGCCCGACCGATGATCTGCGCGCTCTTGGGATCGACGTTCGCGTGGAACTACCCGGTGTGGGCGAGAATCTCGTCGATCATCCTCGCGGTGGCGTGTATATGGGCGCGGCCCCCGGAGCGTTCGTGCCCGGTGACCCGTTCCTGCAGACGGTACTCAGGACCACCGCTGAAGGCTCGGCACAGTTCAACGACCTGCAGTACTACATGGTCAACTACTTCGACCTGAGCCTCTTCCCCGAGCTGCGGATGCTCGCTGGTGCCCGATCCGTTCTCGGCGTCATGCTCGTGCTCCAGCGACCTGACTCACGCGGCCGGGTTACGGTGACCTCGGCCGATCCCTCGGCCGCGCCGTCCGTCAACCTGAACTTCCTGGCCACGGACCACGACATGAACATCCTGGTCCAGGCTGTTCGAACCGCCTGGCAACTGGCCAATCATCCCGGGATCCGGACCCTCGGGAAGGATTTCATCGTGCTCCAGGACAAGACGATCGGTGACGACGACATCGTCCGGGACTACGCCACGATGAGCTTGGACAGTGCCTACCACCCGGTCGGCACCGCGCGAATGGGCAGCGCCAACGATTCCGGCGCCGTGGTCAGTGAACGGCTCGCTGTGCACGGAACCGACTCGCTCTTCGTCTGTGACGCATCAGTAATGCCCAACATCGTGAGCTGCAACACCAACCTCACCGCGATCATGATCGGTGAGCGTGCGGCAGACTGGCTGCGCGGGCCAACTCCTGAGTGATGTCCTCGAGCGGGCGTTGCCTGGTCTCCGGGCCGATCCAGAGGAAGGTAACCGCGGCCAGCAACAGGCGTGGGTCGATCTGTGCTCCGCGAGCTGGCCCTGAGTGTCCTGAGCGACCGTGGGTGGCCCTGGGTAATGGCATGCCAATGGCACGAATCCGGCTCGTGATCGGGAAGCGCGAGCGGAAGTGGGGTGCCAAGGCTCTGGCAGATCGGCGAGAGCACCATGGCAGATCACCGGGAGCGCCATGGCAGATAAACAGGGGAGCCATGGCAGATTAACGGCATAATCCTGATCTCTGCTGGTCAGAGGCGATAAGATGCCGTCATGAGCACGAGTGATTCATTCGCTTTGGTAAGGCGCAATGTAGAGCGCTTGGTCCGAGACACCCTGGCGGACACGCCGGTTACTGTCGTCCAAGGTGCCCGCCAGGTAGGCAAGAGCACCTTGGTTCGGCAGATCCTGCCCGATGCTCCGCCGCTGACGTTGAACAACGCTCCAACGCTTGCTGCCGCGAAGGCCGACCCGGTGGGGTTCGTCAGGCAGAACGCGGGGGGCTTGCTCGCCATCGATGAGGTTCAGCGTGCTCCCGAACTCATCCTGGCGATTCAGGACGCGGTGGAGGAGGACAGGCGGCCGGGGAGGTTCCTTCTCACCGGCTCGGCAAACCTGCTGAATCTGCGCGGCGCGCAAGAGAGTTTGGCTGGGCGAGCCGAGACGGTGGAGCTCTTCGGTCTGAGCCAAGGAGAAGTGAACGGGCGGGTCGAGACTCTCATTGACCGTTTGCTGGACGGGGACAGCTCGGCGATCCGCGCTGGGGAATTCTGGCTCACCCGAGCGCAGTATGCGGAAATTATTTGTGCCGGCTCCTATCCCGAGCCGCGCCTGAGGACCGGCGTTCGACGTCGTTCGTGGTTCAACAACTACCTGAACCGGGTGCTTACCCGGGATGCGGTCGACGTGAGCAGGCTTCCGCATCTCGACCAGTTGCCCAGGCTTCTCAGCCTTCTGGCTGCGCAGTCGTCGGGGGAGATCGTACGTGCTCGTATCGCGAACGATGCCAGAATCCCGCCGAGCAGTTTGCCGCCGTACTTGAAACTTCTGGAGGATCTGTACCTGATCGAGGTCCTTCCGGCCTGGGGCGAAAACCTGACCAGGCGGGAGACGGATTGGCCCAAGATTGCGCTTCTGGACACCGGTGTTGTGGCTCGTCTGAACAACGTCACTGCAGAAGCGCTCGGCCCAGCGCGAGTGAGCAACCTTGCCGGTGACCTTTTCGAGACGTTTGTCGCGGGGGAGTTACGCCGTGGCCTCGGGTGGTCCGAGCACCGTGCGGCTCTCTTTCACCTTCGTACCCGTGACCGGGTTGAGGTGGACATAATAATCGAGGACGACGACCGTAATGTGGCTGGTGTTGAGGTGAAAGCTTCGTCCACAGTTGATGCTTCGGATTTCAAAGGTCTGAGATTCTTGCAGGACAAGATCGGTGGTCGCTTCACCCACGGCGTCGTGATGTACACCGGCGACAAGGCGTTGCCCTTCGGAGAGCGGCTCACGGCGCTACCGATTCAGGCGTTGTGGGCCTGAACCTCCGAGCACCGCTCCACCGACTGATGCGATGATCTTCGAACCCGACGTGGTCTCGGCTTTTAACCCTGTCCCTGGGTCGAACCGCGAGACCAATTCGTGGTGATCTTGAAGTGGAGCGGGTGACCGGGATCGAACCGGCATGACCAGCTTGGAAGGCTGGGGCTCTACCATTGAGCTACACCCGCACGACACTGCGCGACCGGGGGTCAATACTCCGACCCGGCGATCGCGCCGTTCGTACTGGCGTAGCCTACTGCCTGTTGCCCGGTGGTCCGTAGCGGCCGGCGGGCATCACGGGGTGTGGCGCAGCTTGGTAGCGCGTCCGCTTTGGGAGCGGAAGGCCCCCGGTTCGAATCCGGGTACCCCGACAGATCGAGACCCAGTCGCAGCGTCTGTACGCGGCCCGTCCTGCGGGACTGGCGTGCACGGCTACGATGGCTAAGGCCTTGACGCTGTTTTGTTGCAGCGCTGGTCACAATGCAGCCCGCAAGATCGAATGCAGCCCGCCAGACCGCCAGATCACTGCCAGACCGTCCCTCAGTTGCCCACGCCAGGAGAAGCACCGTCGTGAAGAGCGCCGTCGAGACCCTCAACCCGACCCGGGTCAAGCTGACCGTCGAGGTGCCCTACGACGAGCTCAAGCCCAGTTTGGATGCCGCGTACAAGACCATCGGCAGCCAGGTGACGGTGCCGGGCTTCCGCAAGGGCAAGGTTCCGCCGCGGATCATCGACCAGCGGTTCGGCCGCGGCGCGGTGATCGAGGAGGCGGTGAACGAGGCCCTCCCGAAGTTCTACCTGCAGGCCGTTGAGGAGTCCGAGGTCCGTCCGCTCGGCCAGCCCGAGGTCGACGTCACCGCCGTCCCGGACCCGACCACGGGTGGCGAGCTGAAGTTCACCGCCGAGGTCGACGTTCGTCCCGACTTCACCCTCCCCGACCTGGAGGCCGTTGAGGTCACCGTGGACGACGTGGTCGTCGGCGACGAGCAGGTCAACGAGCAGCTGGACACCCTGCGCGAGCGGTTCGGCAGCCTGACCGTGGTCGACCGCCCGGCTGCGGACGGCGACTTCCTCAGCATCGATCTCGGCGCCACCATTGACGGCGAGGAGATCGACAGCGTCAAGGGCATCTCCTACCGGGTCGGCTCGGGCGAGATGCTCCCCGGGATGGACGACGTTCTGCCCGGCCTGAGCGCCGGCGAGACGACCACCTTCACCTCCGCGCTGGCCGGCGGCGAGCGGGCCGGCGAGGACTCGCTGGTCACGATCACCGTCCAGTCCGTCAAGGAGCGCACGCTGCCCGAGGCGGACGACGACTTCGCCCAGCTGGCAAGCGAGTTCGACACCCTGGACGAGCTCAAGGAGAGTCTGCGCGAGCAGGCCGACCAGACCGCCCGCTACCAGCAGGGCATCCAGGCCCGCGAGCGCCTGCTCGACGTCCTCCTGGCCGCCGTCGAGATCCCGGTGCCCGAGGGCCTGATCAAGCAAGAGGTCAAGCAGCACCTGGAGAACGAGGGCAAGGCCGAGGACGACGAGCACGGGGTTGAGGTCGCCGAGGAGGCCCGCAAGGCGTTCAAGGCCCAGCTGCTGCTGGACGCGATCGCCGAGAAGGAGCAGGTCTCCGTCGGCCAGCAGGAGCTGATCGAGTACCTGCTTGCCAGCGCCCAGCAGTACCGGATGGAGCCGAACGAGTTCATCAAGGCCGTGGATGAGGCCGGTCAGGTGCCGCAGATGGTGGCCGAGGTCGGCCGCCGTAAGGGCCTGGCCCAGGTGCTTGAGCGGGCCGTCGTCAAGGACGAGTCCGGCGAGACCATCGACCTTGCGTCGCTGTTCCCGCAGACCGAAGAGGCGAGCGACCCCTCCGTCGGGATCATCGACGGGAACGCCGAGGACGACCACGAGGGCCACGACCACGAGGGTCACGGCCACGGACACGGTCACACCACCCCGGCAGCCGGGGACCCCACGGCGCTGCCCAGTTTCTGACCCCACTGGATCCGACCAGCGACCAGATCGACCAGCGACGTTGCTCACCCGGCCGGGTCC
>Ga0307513_10002218_pt1 | contig 27161 bp, 26 predicted proteins | sample 15_EM_MG_FD_202174 | JGI IMG/M metagenome (GOLD analysis project Ga0307513, IMG submission 202174) | Populus trichocarpa ectomycorrhiza microbial communities from riparian zone in the Pacific Northwest, United States - 15_EM | ecosystem: Host-associated > Plants > Roots > Unclassified | place...
TGACGCAGTGGCTGAACGTGCTGGGCATGCCGGGCATGACCGCGTACTTCGGGCTGATGGATGTCGGCCAGCCGCAAGCGGGCCAGACGGTCGTCGTCTCGGGCGCGTCCGGCGCGGTGGGGCAGACGGTGGGCCAACTCGCCAAGGTCAAAGGCTGCCGCGCGGTCGGCATCGCCGGCGGCGCGGCGAAGTGCCGCTTCGTCGTCGACGAACTCGGCTTCGACGCCTGCATCGACTACAAGTCCGGCAGCGTGAAGGACGGCCTGAAGGAACACTGCCCGAAAGGCATCGACGTCTACTTCGACAACGTCGGCGGCGAGATCCTCGACGCGGCGCTGGCGCGGCTGGCGATGAAAGCCCGCATCATCGTCTGCGGCGCGATCAGCCAGTACAACAACACGACACCGGTGCAGGGGCCGAAGAACTATCTGTCGCTGCTGGTCCACCGCGCGCGCATGGAAGGCGTCGTCGTCTTCGACTACACCGAGCGCTTTCCGTCGGCGATCACCGAACTGGCCGGCTACCTGAAAGACGGCCGCATCAAGAGCCGCGAAGACGTGGTCGGCGGCGGCATCGAAGCCTTCCCCGATTCACTGCTCAAGCTCTTCAGCGGCGAGAACTTCGGCAAGCTGGTATTGAAAGTCGCCGACTTCGACTGAACGACACGCCCCCGGCAGCGCCGGGGCGCGTCCGCCCCGGTTAGAAGCGGTTAGAAGTGGATGCCCTGCATCATCTGCTGCATCGCCACCGCCTCCGCGCTCAACTGCGGCTTGCCGCTCTTGTCGCCGTCCTTGCCGCCTTTGGCCGCCGAGCTGTCGGGGAACATCCGGAACGTCGTGTTCATCACGATCTGCGCGATCCGCGGCGCCAGCGCGTGCAGCACCTCGCCGGTGATGCCCAGCCTCGTCGCGATGCGCACCGGTTTGCCGATGCAGGCCTGGGCGATCATGTCGGCGGCTTCTTCGGGTGCCAGGGTCGGCACGTTGTTGTAGATCTTGGTCGGCGCGATCATCGGCGTGCGCACCAGCGGCATGTTGATCGTCGTGAAGGTGACGCCCTGGTCGGCGAACTCGCTGCTCGCGCAGCGTGTCCAGGCATCGAGCGCGGCCTTGCTGGCTACGTAGGCCGAAAAGCGCGGCGCGTTGGTCAGCACGCCGATCGAGCTGATGTTGACCACGTGGCCCCGGCGCTTCTTCACCATGCCGGGCAGGAAGCCCATCGTGACGCGCAGGCAGCCGAAGTAGTTGAGCTGCATCGTGCGCTCGTAGTCGTGGAAACGGTCGTAGCTGCTTTCGATGGCGCGGCGGATCGAGCGGCCGGCGTTGTTGATCAGGAAGTCGACCCCGCCGTGGGTCTGGTTGAGCGAGTCGACGAACGCGGCGCAGCCGGCCTCGTCGGCAATGTCGACGCTGTAGCTGAAGACCTTCGGCTCCTTCGTGCCGCGCTCCTTCGCGAAGGCAACGATCTCCTTCACCGCCTCGGCCAGCTTGTCGGCGTCACGCGCACAGATGATCGTCACCGCGCCGGCCTCGGCGAACTTGGCTGCCGCGGCCAGGCCGATGCCCGATGAGCCGCCGGTGACCAGGACCACCTTGCCGCCGACGGTGCCCTTCAGCGAGCGGTCGATGAACAGATCGGGGTCGAGGTGGCGTTCCCAGTAGTCCCACAGCCGCCAGGCGTAATCCTTCAGGCTCGGGCAGGCGATGCCGCTGCCTTTCAGTGCGGCGTCGGTCTCGCGGCGGTCGAAGCGCGTCGGGTAGTTGACGAAGGTCAGCATGTCGTCAGGCACGCCCAGGTCCTTCATCACCGCCGCGCGAACGCGGCGCACCGGGGCCATCGCCATCAGGCTTTTCTTCACGCTCTTCGGGATGAAGCCGAACAGCGCGGCGTTGACGAAGACGTTCATCTTCGGCGCGTGCGCCGCCTTGCTGAAGATGTCGAGCACGTCGCCGACGCGGTAGCCGACCGGGTCGACGAGATGGAAGCACTTGCCCTTCAGCTCGGCCTTCGAATGGCTGATGTGGTCGAGTGCGGCGACGACGAAATCGACCGGCACGATGTTGACGCGTCCGCCCTCCAGCCCGACCGACGGAAACCACGGCGGCAGCAACTCCCGCATGCGCTGGATCAGCTTGAAGAAGTAGTACGGGCCGTCGATCTTGTCCATCTCGCCGGTGGTCGAATCGCCGACCACCATCGCCGGGCGGTACACCGTCCAGGGCGACTTGCACTCCTTGCGAACGACCTTCTCGCTCTCGTGCTTGGTCATGAAGTACGGGTGGTCCAGCCCTTCGGCTTCTTCGAACATGTCCTCGCGGAACACGCCTTCGTACAGGCCGGCGGCGGCGATGCTGCTGACGTGGTGCACGTGGCCGGCGTCGATGGCCTTGGCGAACTCGACCAGGTTGCGCGTGCCATCGATGTTCACCCGCACCTGGCTCTCTTCGTCGGCCGACAGGTCGTAGACCGCGGCCAGGTGGTAGACGTGGTCGATCGTGCCCTTCAGCGACTTCACGTCGTCGGCACCGACGCCGAGCTTCTTCGCCGTCAGGTCGCCGGCCACCGGCCGCGCGCGCTTCTTCGCGGCATTCGACAAGCCCCAGTATTCGTACAGCGCGTCGAGCTTGCCCATGCTCTCGGTGCGGACGAGGAAATGCACGGTCGCGCCGCGCCGGGCGAGCAAGGCCTTGACCAGGCGCTTGCCGATGAAGCCGGTCGCGCCGGTGACGAAATACTGCATGCGGTCTCTCCTCGCTGGGCCGGTGATCGGCGTTCTTTGGGGCTGCCAGCATAGAGCCGTCTCACTAGAGTTTTAGGCTGCGAACCCCACGGGTGAACCCTATATTCGCGGCACTCTCCCATAACCGCCGTCGAGGAAAACACACATGGTCAAGAAGCTGAAGAGCCTTTCCGAAAAGCAGAAGTCCCCGACCGCCGGCTTGCTGGACAGCGCGATGGCCGGGTCGGTGAAAGACTCGGCGCAGCAGATCTGGCTGGCCGGCATGGGGGCCTTCTCGAAGGCTCAGGCCGAAGGCTCCAAGGTCTTCGAAGCACTGGTCAAGGAAGGCCAGTCGCTGCAGCGAAAGACGCAGGCCGTGGCCGAAGAAAAGATCGGCGAAGTCACCGGCAAGATGAGCGCGATGGCCGACACCGTCACCGCCAAGGCCGGGCAGAACTGGGACAAGCTCGAAGCGATCTTCGAAGCCCGCACCGCGAAGGCGATGAGCAAGCTCGGCGTGCCGACCGCCAAGGATGTCGACGCGCTGGTCAAGCGGGTCGACGAACTGGCGGCTGCGGTGGCCAAGCTGTCCAAGCCGGCGCCGGCGCGCGCGGCGAAAACCGCCGCCGCGAAGCCGGCCGTCAAGCGCGCGCCGCGCAAGGCGGCCTGATCCGGCGGGGCGCCGACCGGCGCCTGCCGTGTAGATTCGTCCGTGTACACTGCCAGCCTCCACACGAGGCCGTGCACGAATGAAAAACATCACGCTGAGTGCTGACGAGGCATTGATCGATGCTGCCCGTGAGCGCGCCCGCAGCGAGAACACCACGCTGAACGAGCAGTTCCGCGTCTGGCTGGCCGCCTACGCGCGCCAGCAGCGAATGCAACGCTACGAAGAGGTCATGTCGGGCCTGCGTGGCAAGCTCGTCGTCGGCCGCAAGCTGACACGGGAAGAGATGAATGAGCGTTGATGTCTTCATCGACACCAACGTCCTGATCTACCAACTCGACACGCGCGACAGCCGCAAACACGCCATCGCCGAGCGCATCGTCACCGAAGCGTTGGCCAACGACAGTGCCTGCATCAGCTTCCAGGTGGTCCAGGAGTGTCTGAACACGATGCTTCGCAAGGCCGAGATCACGATCGGCACGGAAGGCGCACGAGCCTACCTCGACACCGTGCTCGCGCCGCTGTTGCGCGTGCCTGCCAGCCTCGCGCTTTACCAGCGCGCGCTGGCGCTGCAGGAGCGCTGGCGCTTCAGCTTCTACGACGGGTTGATCGTTGCCGCCGCGCTGGAGGCCGGCTGCAAACGCCTGCTCACCGAAGACCTGCAGCACGGCCAGCGCATCGAGCGGCTGCGGATCGAAAACCCCTTCAAGACCTGAGGTAGCGCGCCTCCAGGTGCGCCTTGAAGAACGCCGGGTTCAGCACCTCGCCGCTGGCGCGCAACGCCAGTTCGTCGACGGTCCAGCGGCTGGCCTGGGTCCAGATGTTGTCGCGCAGCCAGTCGAAGACCGGGCGCAGGTCGCCGCCGCCGATGCGCTCGTCCAGATCGGGCATCGCGCGCCGCATCGCGGCGAACCATTGCGCGGCGTACATCGCGCCGAGCGAATAGCAGGGGAAGTAGCCGAACAGGCCCTCCGGCCAGTGGACGTCCTGCATGGCGCCGTCCTTGAAATTGCCGCGCGTGTCGACACCCAGCAGTTCCATCATCTTCGCGTCCCACAGTGCCGGCACGTCTTCGGCTTCGATCTCGCCTTCGATCAGCGCCCGCTCGATCTCGTAGCGCAGGATCACGTGCGCCGGGTAGCTGACCTCGTCGGCATCGACGCGGATCAACCCCGGCTTCACCCGCGTCAGCAGCCGGTGCAGGTTCTGCGGCTGCAGCGCCGGCTGCATGCCGAACGCCGCCTGCACCAGCGGTGCCAGCCGGTTGACGAAGCCCGGGTGGCTGCCGAGCTGCATCTCGAAACTCAGCGACTGGCTTTCGTGCACGGCCATCGAACGCGCCAGCGCGACCGGCTGGCCGAGCAGGTCGCGCGGCAGGTTCTGTTCGTAGCGGCCGTGGCCGGTCTCGTGGATCGTGCCCATCAGGCTGCCGAGGAAGTCGTCCTCGCGAAAACGCGTCGTCATGCGCACGTCTTCGGGCACGCCGCCGCAGAACGGGTGGGTGCTGACGTCCAGCCGCCCGGCTTCGAAATCGAAGCCGAGCAGGCCGATCACCTGCTCGCACAACGCGCGCTGGGCGGCCAGCGGAAACGGGCCGACGGGCTCGACTACGGCCTCGGTGGCCTGCTTGTCGCGGACCCGGCGCAGCAGCCCCGGCAGCCACTGGCGAACCTCGCCGAACACGCGGTCGACGTGCTCGGTGGTCATGCCGGGTTCGAAGCGGTCCATCAGCGATTCGTAGCGTGAACGGCCGGTCTGATCGGACAGCAGCGCCGCCTCTTCACGGGCCAGCGCCAGCACGTCCTTCAGGTTCGGCAGGAAGCCGGCCCAGTCGTTGGCCGGGCGCTGCTTGCGCCAGGCGTATTCGGAACGCGAAGCGGCGATCTGCTGGCGCTGGACCAGCGATTCCGGCAGCGCGTTCGACGCCCGCCACTCGCGCTGCATCTCGCGCAGGTTGGCGCGCTGCACGTCGGACAGCGGCTCCTGCTCGGCGCGCGCGATCTGCTCCGGCAGCGCCGGGTCGGTGCGCATGCGGTGCATCAGCGCGGCCATCTCCGACAGCGCGGCGGCGCGCGCTTCGTTGCCTTTGGGCGGCATGTTGGCGGCTTGGTCCCAGCCGGCGAGCGACTGCAGGTGGCCGAAGCGGTGCAGCCGGGTCCAGGTGCTGGCCAGGGTGTCGTAGGCAGGCGTAGCGTTCATCGGTGTCCTCGGGTGCCGCGCGCCGCGGCAAAGCGGCTATTTTGCTCGGCGTCAGGCCGGCAACGCGCCCGGGAACATCCACAACAGTGCGGCCGTCATCGCGATGTAGCGCGCGAACTTGCCGATCGCCATGTACAGCACACAGGGCCAGAACGCCAGGCGCAGCCAGCCGGCCACCGCGCACAGCGGGTCGCCGACCAGCGGCAGCCAGCTCAGCAGGCAGGCGCGCGGGCCGAAGCGCTGCAGCCAGGCCAGCACCTTCATCCGCATCGGCGGGTGGTGCTTGACCGACTCGTAGACGCGCTCGGCGCCATAGCCCATCCACCAGCTGATGGCACCGCCAATCGTATTGCCGAGCGTGGCGACGCCGATCGCCGGCCACAGCATGTCGGGGTTGATCTTGACCAGCCCGAACACCGCCGGCTCGCTGCCCAGCGGCAGCAAGGTCGCCGAAACCAGCGCGACGACGAACAGCGTCGACAGCCCGAAACGGGGCAGCGCCAACGCGGCCAGAAGCGTTACGAACCAGGCGTCCATCGCCGGTGATTATCGGCAGCGCGCCTGCCTCGGGCGGCGGCCGGCAGCACCGCTATACTCCTGCCTCCTTTTTCAGCACCACCCCACCGGCCCCCTATGAAGATCGGCACTATTGAGCTGCCGAATGCGCTCTTCGTCGCCCCGATGGCCGGGGTGACCGATCGCCCGTTCCGCCAACTCTGCAAACGGCTCGGCGCCGGCTACGCGGTCAGCGAGATGGTGACGTCGCGGCGGGATCTGTGGGCTTCGCTGAAGACATCGCGCCGTGCCGACCACACCGGCGAGGCGGCGCCGATCGCGGTGCAGATCGCCGGCGTCGACCCGGCCGAGATGGCCGACGCCGCGGCCTACAACATCGACCGCGGTGCGCAGATCATCGACATCAACATGGGCTGCCCGGCGAAGAAGGTTTGCAACAAATGGGCCGGCTCGGCGCTGATGCAGGACGAGCCGCTGGCGCTGCGCATCGTCGAAGCCGTCGTGCGCACCTGCGCGCCGCGCAACGTGCCGGTGACGCTGAAGATGCGGACCGGCTGGTGCGATGCCGAACGCAACGCCGTGCGCCTGGCGCGCGCGGCCGCCGGTGCCGGCATCGCGATGCTGACGGTGCATGGCCGCACGCGCGAACAGGGTTACAAGGGCGCCGCCGAATACGACACCGTCGCGGCGGTGAAGGCGTCGCTGGCGATTCCCGTGGTCGCCAACGGCGACATCGACACGCCGGCGAAGGCGCGCGCGGTGCTCGAATCCACGCGTGCCGACGCGCTGATGATCGGCCGCGCCGCACAAGGGCGGCCGTGGATCTTCCGCGAGATCGCGTACTTCCTGGCCACCGGCACGCTGCTGGCGCCGCCGCCGACACGCGACGTGCAGCATTGGCTGCTCGAACACCTGCAAGACCACTACACGCTGTACGGCGAATTCACCGGCGTTCGCAGCGCGCGCAAGCACATCGGCTGGGCGGTTCGTGCGCTGCCCGGCGGCGAGGCGTTCCGGGCGGCGATGAACACGCTGGACAGCGCCGACGCGCAGATCGGCGCGGTCGCGACCTTCTTCGACGAACTCGCCGACCGCCACCCGGCGCTGCCGGCGGCCAACGACGAACGCCTTGCGCTTCGAGCATGAGCCGAAAGCAGATCGACGACTGCATCCGCACGACGCTGGAGCAGTACTTCAAGGACCTGCGCGGCACCGAGCCGCACGGCGTGCACGAGATGATCCTGGCCGCGGTGGAGCGGCCGATGCTCGACGTGGTGATGAAACACGCCGAGGGCAACCAGAGCAAGGCCGCCGAGTGGCTGGGCATCAACCGCAACACGCTGCGCCGCAAACTGCTCGACCACAAATTGCTCAAGTGAAAAGACGCCCCGAAGGGCGTCGAAGGATCTCTCCTCTCATGGCTTCGTTGACCGCACTTCTTTCCGTTTCCGACAAGACCGGCATCGTCGACTTCGCTCGCGCGCTGCATGGGCTGGGCGTCAAGCTGCTGTCGACAGGCGGCACCGCGCGGCTGCTCGCCGACGCCGGGCTGCCGGTGACCGAAGTCGCCGACGTGACCGGCTTCCCCGAGATGCTCGACGGCCGCGTGAAGACGCTGCACCCGAATATCCACGGCGGCCTGCTCGCGCGGCGCGACCGGCCTGAACACATGGCGGCACTCGCCGAGCACGGCATCGGCACGATCGACCTGCTGATCGTCAACCTGTACCCCTTCGCGCAGGCGACGGCGCGGCCCGACTGCACGCTGGAAGACGCGATCGAGAACATCGACATCGGCGGCCCGGCGATGCTGCGCGCCGCGGCCAAGAACTGGCCCGACGTGGCGGTGCTGATCGACCCCGCCGACTACGCCGGCGTATTGGCCGAGCTGCGCGCCGGCGGCGTCGAGCGCGGCACCCGCTTCCGGCTGGCGACCAAGGTCTACGCCCACACCGCGGCCTACGACGGCATGATCGCCAACTACCTGAGCGCGCTCGAGCCGGGCGCCGAGAACGCCACCAACACGGTGCCGGCGCGCAACGCCTTCCCCGGCGTCTTCACCTTGCAGATCAGCAAGACGCAGGAACTGCGCTACGGCGAGAACCCGCACCAGAGCGCGGCGTTCTACAGCGAAGCGAAGCCGGCCGAGGGCCTGCTGTCGGGCTGGACGCAGCTGCAGGGCAAGGAGCTCAGCTACAACAACATCGCCGATGCCGACGCGGCGTGGGAGTGCGTGAAGAGCTTCGACACCGACACCGCGGGCGGACTGGAGAAGTCCGCGGCCTGCGTGATCGTCAAGCACGCCAACCCGTGCGGCGTGGCCGTGGCAAGCAGCGTCACCGAGGCCTATGTGCGGGCGCTGAAGACCGACCCGACCTCGGCCTTCGGCGGCATCATCGCCTTCAACCGCCCGCTCGACGGCGCGGCGGCGGCGCTGGTCGCCAAGCAGTTCGCCGAAGTCGTCATCGCCCCGGCCATCACCGCCGAAGCGCGCGCTGTCTTCGCCACCAAGCGCAACGTGCGGCTGCTCGAAGTGCCATTGGGGCAGGGCATGAACGCGCTCGATTTCAAACGCGTCGGCGGCGGCGTGCTGCTGCAGTCGCAGGACTCGAAGAACGTCGGCGCGAGCGAATTGCGCGTGGTGAGCAAGCTCACGCCGACCGCCGTGCAGATGGACGACCTGCTGTTCGCGTGGAAGGTCGCCAAGTTCGTGAAGAGCAATGCGATCGTCTTCTGCGCCGGCGGCATGACCTTGGGCGTCGGCACCGGGCAGACGAGCCGCGTCGACAGCTCGCGCATCGCCAGCATCAAGGCCACGAACGCGGGCCTGTCGCTGGCCGGATCGGCGGTGGCCAGCGACGCCTACTTCCCGTTCCGCGACGGGCTGGACGTGGTCATCGACGCGGGCGCGAGCTGCGTGATCCAGCCGGGTGGGTCGATGCGTGACGACGAGGTCATCGCCGCGGCGGATGAGCGCGGTGTCGCGATGGTGTTCACCGGGACGCGGCACTTCCGGCATTGACGAAGAGGCCCTGCCGACTCCGGACGCGCGCCACTGAGGCGGCGAGGCGGCCGTCAATGTCCACGGTAAGCTATTGATTTATAACAATTCACCGCACTTTACGGAATCCGCGTAAATTGCGGTGATGAACTACATCCCGCTCCCCGACAACGCGGCCCGCCAGGTCATCGACTCGTCGACGGTCTTCACCGAGTACCGCCGCGTGAAGGCCCAGGCCCAGCCCTATGCCGGCACGATGTACTGGAAGAAGGAGGGCGAATACGAGTACCTGGTGAAGACCAGGCCGCGCCGGCGCACCCAGGAACGGCTGGGCGCCCGCGCCGAAAGGACCGAGCAAGTCTTCGCAGAGTTCACCTCGCGCAAGCAGGCGCTCGAGTCACGCCTGAAATCGCTGCGCGAGGCGCTGACCGATGCCGAGCGCATGAACAAGGCGGTCAAGGCCGGGCGTACGCCGAATCTTGTGCTCGCCGTGCTGGACGTGCTGGAGGAGGCTGGACTGTCCCGGCACTTCACCGTCGTCGGCACGCACGCCTTGTACGCCTACGAATCGGCAGCGAGCGTTCGCATCATCTCCGGTGCCCTGGCCACCCAGGACGTCGACTTGCTGTGGGACGCACGCCGGCGCGTGGAGTTCATGACCGACATCGAGCAACTGGACGCCTCCATGCTGAGCGTCCTGAAGCGGGCCGACCCGACCTTCGAGCGCAAGGAAGGCCAGAACGAAACCGCCATCAACGCCAAAGGCTTCGAGGTCGACTTCCTGCGCAGCCAACCGATCGAGGACGACCCCCACCCCTTTCGATTCACCGCCGATGAAGGCGACCTTTGGCCAGTCCAGGCGGTCCGTGCCTCGGTGCTGACCACGGCGCCGCGCTTCGAGCACGCAGTCATCTCGGTCAGCGGGCGCATGGCGCTGATGCGCACGATCGCCCCGTCGGCGTTCGTCGAATTCAAGCGCTGGATGGCAGATCAGGCACCGCAGCGTGAGGAGGCCAAGCGCAGACGCGACCGCTTGCAGGCCGACATCGTGCAGGAGCTGTTGGACCAAGAGCTGCTGGTGCCCTGAAGCGGCGCGCTCGAAAAATCTCAGCCTCTGACCCGCGGCGACGGACGCGGCGCGATACCCGCCAGCCGCTGCCGCAACGCCACCAGCGGCGCCTTGAAGTAGGCGCTGACGTGCGGCTGCGCTTCGAACACGCGCCCGGCCGCTGCCGCCAGCTCGCGCGCGCGGCGCGTCTGGCCGGCGGCAAACGCGCACAAGCCGGCGAGCGCCTGCATGCGCCCGACATCGGGGTGCGACGCGTAGTCGACTTTGGCATGCCAGGCGAGTTGCTCGTCGAAGATCGCCAGGCCGGCCGCCGGCTGGCCGGTGTTGCACAGTACGGCGGCGCGCAGCACCCGGTCGTCGAGCGGAAACTTGTTGTCGGAATCGGTGGCATCGTCCAGCATCAGCGCCCGCGCGCCGGCGGCATCGCCGCGCTCCAGGCGCGAACGCACCAGCACCCGGCGCACCACCGCGAACGGCTCCGCATGCCCGTCCTTCAACGGCCAGTTGCGGCGCCGCGCAACCGCATCGAAGTCAGGCGCCGCAGCGAGCGTGGCCTCGGCGTCGTCGAAGCGGCCCTGCATGATGAAATTCAGCGCCAGGAAAGCGCGGTCGTAGGCGACCATCGGGTGCTCGGTACGGCCGCCGGCCTGCTGCAGTTCGAGGCGCCGGCGCAGGAAGACTTCGGCCTCGTCGTGCCGGCCCGCGTAGAGTGCAACCGTGGCTTGCTGGCCGACCAGGTGAAATTGATCGGCGACGCTCTGGCGACTGCCCAGCGTTGCGGCGCTGGCGGTGATCAGCGGCGCGGCGCGTTGGATGTCGCCCCAGTCGAGCAGCACGCTGCCGAGGTTCAGATCGACGGCGGCCTTTACCGCTGCCGGCACCAGTGCGCGCGTGACGAGTGCATCGCGGTTGCGTTCGATCACGCGCACGGCCTCCTCGGCCGAAACCTGATCCATCGAGAACATCGACCAGTACAGCGCCGACTCGTCGTGCGCGGCGCGGATGTCGCCCGGCCCGCCGCTGGCCCGCAACGCCGCCAGCGCGGCTTCGCGCGGTGCCTGAGATTCAGCGAGGCGGTTGCGGTTGGCCAGGCCAAAGGCCAGCGCGAGCTGGGCATCGATGGCGGTCACGGACTGCGGCCCTTCGGCCGCCAGCGCCTGCTCGATGCCCGCCCGGTAGAGCGGGACCGCTTCGTCGAAGCGGTCGATACGCGCCAGCACGCCGGCGCGCAGCACTTTCGCCCGCGCGCCGAGCGCCGGTGCGCTGCTGCCGTACTCGCGTTCGAAGCGGTCCAGCGCCTGCAGGCCTTCGGCATGGCGCGACTGCTGCACCAGCACGCGCGCCAGCAGCAATTGGGCCTGCGCCTGCAGCGCGCGGTCCTGCGCCGCCAGCGCGGGCACGCGCTCGGCCTGCGCCTGCGCTTCGACCAGCCGGCCTTGGCCCAACAGCGCTTCGCCGAACAGCAGCGCGGCGCCTGCGCGTTCGGCCGCCGGCGCGGCCAGCCCGTCGAGCAGGCGCACCTGGCGGCCGGCGTAGTCGGCCGCCATCTGCACCGCGCCCATGTCGACGAAGATGCCGCCGACCACGCCGTACAGCTCGGCCTGCAGCTCCGGCTTGCCGGCAAAGGTCTTCTCGATCAGCGACGCGCCGCGCTCGAGCAGCAGTTCGGCCGGCAGCTGCCGCAGCCCGGCGTCGGCCGGGGCCTGGCGCGCGTTGACCTTGAAGACATCCACGATGAACTGCTTGACGACACTCGCCCGCTCGGCCTGCGCGTTCGCGCGCTGCGCCTGCACCAGCGCGACGGCCGCGCCCACCAGCACGGCGGCCGCGATCGCCGCGCCGGCGCCGAAGGCGGTGCGGTGCCGCTTCAGCGTCTTCGCGATCCGGTAGCCCAGGCTGTCGGGCCGCGCCAGCACCCGTTCGCCGGCCAGGTGGCGCTCGATGTCGTCGGCCAGCGCTTCGGCACTGGCGTAGCGCCGCGCCGGCTCGTGCCGTATCGCCTTCGCGATGATGGCGTCGACCTCGCCGCGCAGCACGCGCGCGTGCGTGGGGTCGCTCGCGCGCTGGCTCGGTGGCGGCGGCTCGCCGGCGCGCATCGCCTGCTCGACGGCCGCCAGGCTCTTGTGCTCGGCGTACGGGTGCTCGCCCACGACCAGCTCGTACGCCAGCATGCCCAGCGCGTAGACGTCGCATTGCACGGTGACGGGCTCGCCGCGCATCTGCTCGGGCGATGCGTAGTGCGGCGTCAGCACGCGGCTGTGTTCCTGCGTCAGGCGCTCGTCGACCGTCTCGGGCAGCAGCAGCTTCGCGATGCCGAAGTCCAGCAGGTGCGCCTGCCCGTCGCTGCCGACGAGCACGTTCGAGGGCTTGATGTCGCGGTGCACGACGAGCCGCCCGTGCGCGTAGGTCAGCGCGCGCGCCACCTGCACGATCAGGCGCAGCCGCTCGTTCAGCGGCAACTGGCGCGCACTGCACCAGGTGTCGATCGGCTCGCCGGCGATGTACTCGAGCGCCAGGTACGGCTGCCCACCGGCATCGATGCCGGCGTCGTACAGGCGCGCGATGTTCGGGTGTTCGAGGCGGGCGCCGATGTCGCGCTCGCGCGCCATGCGCGCGGCCAACCCGGCGCCCCAGGCCAGCCGCGGCAGCTTCAGCGCCACGTCGCGCTGCAGGCCACCGTCGACGCGCTCGGCCAGCCAGACCGCGCCCATGCCGCCGCGCCCGATCTCGCGCCGCAGCCGGTACGGCCCGATGCCGTCGCCCGCATGGCGCTGTATGTCGTCGGCCGCTTCGGCCAGCCGCGGACCGTCGCTCATGAAGCCGTTCGGCGTCTGCAGCTCGGCCAGCATGCGCCGCAGTTGCGGCAACAGCCGCGAATGTTCGGGCGCGAGCGCCGCCAGCCAGTCCTCGCGCACCGTGGCATCGAGGTCCAGCGCTTCGTCGAGCAGCCGGCTCAACGTCGACAAGTCGGTCAGGTCCACGGACAGCCCCTCCCCGGGATCGCAAACAGGCCTCGGCCAGCGCCACGCGGACAACCGCGGCTCACCCCTTCAGCATCGCCGCCAACAGCAGCCGCGCCTTGTCCCAGTCGCGCCGCACGGTGCGCTCGGTGAGTTCCAGCGCCTCGGCAATCTCGACCTCGGTATAGCCGCCGAAGTAGCGCATCTCGACCACCTTCGCCAGGCGCGGCTCGGCCTGCGCCAGCACTTCGAGTGCTTCGTTGACCTGCAGCAGTTCGTCTTCACCGGCGGGCAGCTTGTCGAGCAGCTGGGTGTTCAGGGTCAGCCGATCGAGGTCGCCGCCGCGACGTTCGGCCTGGCGCTCGCGCACCGAGTCGATGATCACCGAGCGCATCACGCGCGACGCGTAGGCGAAAAACGCGCGGCGGTCGTCGTTGCGCAACTGGCCGACGCTCAGGAAGCGCATATACGACTCGTGGACCAGCGCCGTCGTGTCGAGGTAGGTGTTGCGCCCGCCATCGCGCAAGCGCGAACGGGCCAGCTTGCGCAGCTCGCCGTAGGCCGCCGCGAAGAGTTCATCCTGCGCGCCGGGCTCGCCGGCGTTGACGCGGCGAATGAGCTCACTGATGTCGCCCATCGACCCTCCCCCTCGATTTAACCGGAAGGATCGTAGGTGGAAACGCCAGGGCCGTCATCACTCCTTCGATGTAACGCCGGCCTTGGAGGCGCTGCAGCCCGGCACGCGTTGAGCGGATTCTGCTGCGCAGCCCGTCCGCTTTCCATGATCGATTGCGTCTGAACGGCAAGGGTCATGAAACGGCGCCGCCGCGGGGACCCGTCAGAAGGGACGAAGGGACTGGACCATGAATGCGCAACCACTCATCGTCAGCTCGCTGGCGCTGGCGATGCTCCAGGCAGCTTCGCCCGCCCAGGCCGACGGGCCGGCCGCGACCCCGCGAACCGTGAGCGTCGCCCAGGCACCCGGGCATGGCCTGGCCGCGCTCAGCAACGGCAGCGTGCTCGGCTGGGGCGAGGCCTGCGCCGCGGCCGGCGTCGCCCCGCGTGGCGATACCCCCTTGCTGGCGCAACCGACGCCGGTGCCCGGCGTCAGCCGCGCGCTGCAGGTCGCCGCCGGTTCCGGCTATTCCGCTGCCTTGCTCGACGATGGCTCCGTACACGTCTGGGGCCGACCCGACAGCGGGCGTTTGGGAATCGGCGCGTTGCAGCCGCCCGGCCCGGCCTGCATCGAGCCGCGCCGTCTGCGGTTGGCGGGTGTCAAACAACTCGCCGGCGCCACCGACCATGTGCTCGCGCTGCTCGCCGACGGCGGCGTGGCGGCCTTCGGCAGCAACCAGGGCACCGGCGCGTTGGGCGACGGCACGGAAGTGGCGCGGCTGGCCCCGGTGGCGGTGGCGCTGCTTCGCGACATCGTGCAAGTGGCGGCCACCGAAGGCCGCTCGTATGCGCGGCAATCCGATGGCCGCGTGTGGCAGTGGGGCCGCGGCCTGGGCCCCATGCCGCGGCCGGTGCAGGGGCTGCCCGGCAAGGCCGTCCAGCTGGCGGTCGGTGGCGACGGGGTCGTGACGGCCGAGGTCGTCGCACCCCAGTTGCCCGGCCCTCTGGCCCACGTCATCGAGCGGCGGATCGAGATGCGCCTCATCGGCCCGGTGGCCATCGACAAGACCGCGGCCGTGCCCGTTTCGGGCCGCATGCCGGCCCGCGAAGCGCTCGATCACGATGCTCTTGCGATGGGCGAAGCGCGGTACGCAAAGTAGTCTGCCACGCCCGCCGGGATTCAGACGCTGATTCAGACACGCGGACGCCTCAATCCGGGCGCAGCAACGCGATCGTCTTGCGCCCATGCCGACGGTAGACCTGAAAGTCGCTGTCCAGCGTCAGCACGCGACTGTGCTCGTACAGCTCGCTCATGCGGACCAGGCATGCGTCGGCCAGCGAAGCCGGAACACTCTCGTACTTCTCGAACAGCTTGCGCACCGCGCTGAGCTCCTCGACCAGCGACATGCCGACGCGAACCACGCCGCGCTCCAGCAGCGCCAGCGCCTTGGCCGGGTCGAAGCCACCGCGGGTCAGCAGGAAACAGGTTTCGGTGACGACCGCCTCGCAGGTGAGGAACGGGCCGGCGTGCTGCGAGAACTGGTCCCGGGCCCAAGCGTGATGTCGTTCGTCGCGGCAGTGCAGGGCGACCCACGGTCCGGTATCGAGGATCAGCGTCGCCGTCACGTCATACCTTGCCGAAGTCGTCCATGTGCGCGGGGTTCGTGGCCAGGTCGCCCGGCCCGCCTTCGAAGCAGCCCACCAGGTCACCCGCCTGCTCGAGCGCCGACACGAACTCGCCAGACCCGGCCTGGCGAGCAATGTAGGCCGCCAGCGCGCGGCGAACCAGCTCAGACTTGGTCAACTGCTCACGCAGAGAAGCTTGCTCGATCTCGCGGTCCATCGCGGCGGAGATCTTGATCGTCAAGGTGCTCATGGAATGGGCGTACGACGTGGTGGCAGACGATCTTACCCCGAGGGCGAAACGCAGCCACCCCCGCGCAGCAGCTAGCATCGCCCCCATGTCGCGCGCCGACTTCATGGGGCTGCTGCTCGCCTTCATCGCCCGCCTGATCACCGGCGCGCAAGGCCATTGGAAGGGCTGCCCGCCGAAGGCCGAGCAGCGGATCTACTTCGCCAACCACCAGAGCCATCTCGACTGGGTGTTGATCTGGGCCGCGTTGCCGCGCGACCTGCGCATCGGCACCCGGCCGATCGCGGCCCGGGACTACTGGACCTCGTCGCCGTTCAAGCAGTGGCTGACCAGCGAGGTCTTCCATGCGGTCTACGTCGCCCGCCAGCGGACCGACGACCAGGACCCGCTGGAGCCGCTGGTGGACGCGCTGAGGAACGGCGACTCGCTGGTGATATTCCCCGAAGGCACGCGCAGCAACAAGGGCGAACCGCAGGCCTTCAAGAGCGGGCTGTACCACCTGGCCGAGCAGTTCCCCGGCGTCCAGCTGATCCCGGCCTGGATCGACAACGTGCAGCGCGTGATGCCCAAAGGCGAAGTCGTCCCGGTGCCGATTCTCTGCACGGTGACCTTCGGCGCGCCGCTGCAGCTCACGCCGGGCGAAGACAAGCGGGGGTTCCTCGCCCGCGCGCGCGACGCCGTCGTCGCGCTGCGGCCGGTGTTCACGTGAACGCGCAGGCTTTGCCGAGCGCCCACTCCCGCTCGGCCGGGCGGCGCGCTGCGCCAAAGGTGCACTCATGAACGCGTTGAAGAACCTCAGCGTCGACCAGCAGGTCGGCCTGCTGTTCGTGGCGCTGTTCGGCGCGCTGGCGCTGGTCACCGCGGTCGCGGTCGGCATCTCGCTGCGCCGCGCCGACGACGAAGGCAGCGACCGCCAGCAGCGCCTCAAGCGCGACCTGCGCGCGGTCTGGCTCGGCGCCGTCGTGTTCTGGCTGGCCTGGCTGTCCGGGCCGCTGGGGGCTACCTTGACCTTCGGCGTCTTCTCGTTCCTGGCGCTGCGCGAGTTCATCACCTTGGCGCACACCCGGCGCAGCGACCACCGCAGCCTGATCCTGGCCTTCTTCGTGGTGCTGCCGCTGCAGTACATGCTGGTCGGCATCCGCACTTTCGACCTCTTCAGCGTGTTCATCCCGGTCTACGTGTTCCTGGCCATTCCCGTGATCAGCGCGCTGGCCGGCGACCCCGAGCGTTTTCTCGAACGCAACGCGAAGATCCAGTGGGGCATCATGGTCTGCGTCTACGGGCTGAGCCACGCGCCGGCGCTGCTGCTGCTGCAGTTCGAAGGCTACGAAGGGCGCGGCGCGTTCCTCGTCTTCTTCCTCGTCATGGTGGCCGCGGCGGCGCAGATCGCACAGGAAGCGGCCAGCCGCTGGCTGCGCCGGCGGCCGGTGGCGCGGCAGATCGACCGCTCGTTTTCGTACCGCGCCTGGGGCCTCGGCGTGCTGGCCGCGGGGCTGGTCGGCGTGGCGCTGTACTGGATCACGCCGTTCAAGGCCGGCCAGGCGCTGGCGATGGCCCTGGTCGCGGCCGGCGCCGGTACCTTGGGCGAATTCGTCATGAAGGCGCTGAAAAAGGATGCCGGCGTTCGCTACTGGGGCAATCGCAGCTCGGTCACCGGCGCGGTCGGCCTGCTCGACCGGGTGGCGCCGCTGTGCTTCGCGGCGCCGGTCTTCTTTCATTCGGTGCGCTGGTACTTCCAGCTGCGCCCGTAGGGCCCTGCCCGGCGGTTCCCGGCGTCCTACAAACGGACGAGAAACCCGCCGATGGCTCCCCGCCAGGCAGGCGCCCAGGATTCATCCGTTCCCCAAGTTCGATGAGTCCCGACCGGAGGATTGCCCCATGAAGACCTATGTCGAAGTTCCCAATACCCATACCGACACCGTCATCGCCGACCGCGATGTCGTGCGCACGGTGGCGTTCGAGTCGCCCCGCCGGCGCTGGCCGGGCATCGTTGCGGCTCTCATCATCGGCGGGGGCATCGCGGCGCTGGCGGTATCGAGCTTCTACGACGGGCGCACCGTCGGCCAGCGGCTGGACACCGCCGTGTCGGCGGGCGAAAACAAGGTCAACCAGAAGGTCGACGATCTGCGCAGCGGCGCGTCGCAGGCCGCACGCGGCGGCGCCGAAGCGACGCAGCGCGTTGCCAGCGCCTTGGGCGACACCGGCATCACCGCATCGGTGAAGACCGCGCTCGCCGCCGACCCGTCGCTGAGCGCGCTGAAGATCGACGTGACGACCAACAACGGCGTCGTCTCGCTGGTCGGCCCGGCGCCGGACGAGAAGTCGCGGGCACGCGCCGAAGTATTGGCCGCCGCCCCCGAAGGTGTCACGCGGGTCGACAACCAGCTGATCGTCGGAGCGGCAAAGACGACCAACTGACGCACCGTGAACCCCCTTCGCGGCCGCCTTCGAGCGGCCGCTTCGCCGTGCCGTGGCACGATGCGTCCCCATGCGCATCCTCGGTATCGACCCCGGCCTGCAACGAACGGGCTTCGGCGTCATCGAAGCCCAGGGCACCCGCCTGGCCTATGTGGCCAGCGGAACGATCAGCACCAGCGAGGCGCCGCGCGGTGATCTGCCGCTGCGGCTGAAGATCATCTTCGACGGCGTCTGCGAGGTGGTCGCCACCTATGCGCCCGACTGCGCGTCGGCCGAGGTCGTGTTCGTCAACGTCAACCCGCAGAGCACCTTGCTGCTCGGCCAGGCGCGCGGGGCGGCGATGGCCGCGCTGGTCTCCGGCGGGCTGCCGGTGGCCGAGTACACCGCGCTGCAGATGAAGAAGGCGATCGTCGGCCATGGGCTGGCCAACAAGGCGCAGGTGCAGGAAATGGTCAAGCGGCTGCTGAAGCTGCCGGCCCTGCCCGGCCGCGACGCCGCCGATGCACTGGGGCTGGCGATCTCGCACGCCCACGCGAGCACGTCGTTCGCCGCCTTGGCGCGATCATCGACACTGCAAAGGCGGCAACATGCGCAGTACCGCAAGGGCCGCACCTACTGAACGTCTTCTTGAAAGGCAGACATCGATGAATTCCCCCGTCAAGACCCAATGGATCGACATCGCGCCGGGCTTCGCCGGCTTTTTGGCGCTGCCGCCGGCCGGCAGCGGGCCGGGCCTCGTGCTGTTCCAGGAGATCTTCGGCGTCAACATGCACATCCAGGCGGTCGCCGAGCAGTACGCGCTCGACGGCTTCGTCGTGCTGGCGCCGGACATCTTCTGGCGGCAAGCGCCGCGGGTCGAACTCGGCTACGACGGCGACGACCGCCAGCAGGCGATGGCGTTGGTGAAAGGCTACGCCGGCCCCGACGCGCTGGCCGACATCGCCGCCAGCGTCGCCGCGCTACGCGCCCGCCCGGAAGTCGGCGCCGCCAAGCTCGGCGCCTTCGGCTACTGCCTGGGCGGCCGGCTGGCCTACCTGGCCGCGGCGACGACCGGGGTCGACGCGGCGGTGGCCTTCTACGGCGGCGGCATCCACGGCCAGCTCGACCGCGCCGCGGCAGTGAAGTGCCCGATCCAGTTCCACTACGCCGACCACGACGACAACATCCCGCCGGCGGCGGTGGCCAGCGTCCGCGACGCCTTCGTCGGCAAGCCGGCCGAGGTCTTCGTCTACCCCAGCGCGCACCACGGCTTCAACTGCTGGGCGCGGGCTTCGTACGACGCGGCGGCCGCGGCGCTCGCGCACGGGCGCGCGCTGGCCTTCCTCGCCGAGAAGCTCTTCGGCTGACGTTCCGTCGCCTCGGGCTGGAGCTTTTCCCGCCAGCACGGCGGCATCAGAACATCACCACCGAGCGGATCGACTCGCCGCGCTTCATCAGCTCGAAGCCTTCGTTGATGTCTTCCAGCTTCAGCTTGTGCGTGATCAGCTCGTCGATCCGGATCTTGCCGTCCATGTACCAGTCGACGATCTTCGGCACGTCGGTGCGCCCGCGCGCGCCGCCGAACGCCGAGCCGAGCCAGACCCGGCCGGTGACGAGCTGGAACGGCCGCGTGCTGATTTCCTTGCCCGACTCGGCGACGCCGATGATCACGCTCTTGCCCCAGCCGCGGTGGGTGCATTCGAGCGCCTGGCGCATCGTCGTCGTATTGCCGATGCATTCGAAGCTGTAGTCGGCGCCGCCGCCGCTGAGCTGCACCAGGTGGTCGATGAGGTTGGCGTGGTCCTTCGGGTTGACGAAGTGGGTCATGCCGAAGCGCCGGCCCATCGCCTCGCGCGCCGGGTTGATGTCGACGCCGATGATCTTGTCGGCACCGACCATCTTCGCGCCCTGGATCACGTTCAGCCCGATGCCGCCGAGGCCGAAGACGACGACGTTGGCGCCGGCCTCGACCTGGGCCGTGAAGAGCACCGCGCCGACCCCGGTGGTGACGCCGCAGCCGATGTAGCAGACCTTGTCGAACGGCGCGTCGTCGCGGATCTTCGCCAGCGCGATCTCGGGCACGACGATGTGGTTGGCGAAGGTGCTGGTGCCCATGTAGTGAAAGACCGGCTTGCCGTCGATCGAGAAGCGCGACGTGGCGTCGGGCATCAGCCCCTTGCCCTGCGTCGCGCGGATCGCCGTGCAGAGATTGGTCTTGCGCGACAGGCAGCTCTTGCACTGGCGGCATTCGGGCGTGTAGAGCGGGATCACGTGGTCGCCGGCTTTCAGCGACGTGACGCCGGCGCCGACCTCGACGACGACACCCGCGCCTTCGTGGCCGAGGATGGACGGGAACAGCCCTTCGGAATCGGCGCCCGACAGCGTGTAGGCGTCGGTATGGCAAATGCCGGTGGCCTTGATCTCGACCAGCACCTCGCCGGCCTTGGGCCCTTCGAGGTCGACGGTTTCGATCGTCAACGGGGCGTTCGCTTGCCAGGCCACGGCGGCGCGGGTCTTCATCGTTCGGGACTCCTGAGAATAGGCGCGAGACCATACACCACCGCCGAAGTGCGATGCTTGCGCCTGTGATCGCGCTCTACCGCCGCCCCACCGTGACCGACTGGCCCGGCCTGCCGGGCCGGCTGCCGTCGATCCACCAGTGCGTGCTGCTGGCCGTCCTGCTGCACCTGCTGGCGGTGCTGATGTTCGGCAGCGTGCCCGGCGGCAGCGCGCAGCCGGGCCAAGGCATCTGGGGTTCGCTGAACGTGCGCTTGGCCGGCGACGGGCCGCCGCAAAGCCGCGCCGAGACGCCGGCGCCCGAGGCCTATACCGGGCCGAAGGGAGAAGCCGCCGAACGCCGCTTCGGCGGTGCCGTGCGGCGCGAAGCCGAGCAGACGCGCGCCACCGCCGAGCCGGGCGCGGCGCAGCTCGGCACCTGGAACCCGACCCCCACCGCACGCCCGGCCGACCCGCTGCCGCCGGCAGCGAGCCCGCAGCCCGAGCCGCCGCCCGCGCCGGTTCCGGAGCCGATCCCGCCGCCGGTGCTGCGCGAGCTGAGCCCGCCGCGCGAGATGCGCGAACTGCAGGACGTGGCGCCGCTGCCGGCGTCGCCGGCCGCACTGCCGGCACCGTCGCTCGCCCCGGCCCCGGCGCCCGAACTCGCGCCGCCGCCTCGCGCGCCGGTCGAGAAGCAGCTCAGCGCACCGGCGCCGACACCGTTGCCGGTCGAACGCGCCTTGCCGCGCAGCACCCCGCTGGAGCCGCTGAACCTGCCGGCGGCGGCCGCGCCGCTGCCGCCTCTGCCCGAGCTTCGGCCGGCGCCGGTGGCGCGCCCGCCGCCCGAGCCACGGCCGGCTCCGACACCGCTGCCCGAACCGCGCCTGGCGCCGCCGGCGCCATCGGTCCCCCCGACCCCGACCCCGACAGCGCCGACGCCGACGCCACCGCTCCCGACACCGCAGCCGCAGGCCCTTCCCGACCTGCAACCGACCACGCCGCCGCCGGCTGCGCCAACGGCGCCGGCGCCCACCCCGACACCCGCCGCCGCGGCGCCGCGAGCCGAAACCCCCACAACCCCCGTCACCCCCGCCACCCCCGCCGCACCCGCTGCACCTGCAACGCCGGCGCCGCGCGCCGAACGATCACCGCAACCCGGCGCAGCGCAGCCGCCGGCCGGCACGACGAACCTGGAGCCGATCGCCCGCCCCGGCTTCGGCGCGCCCGACGCCGGGGCGACGGTCGGCCACGACGTCGCGACGCCGGCCACCGCGCCGGCCAGCGCGCCGCGGCTGAACCTGGACCTGCCGCGCCAACGCGGCGGCGAACTCTCGCGCCAGGGATCGCGCGGCGTGCTGCCCTTGCTGCCGCGCCCTCCAGAGCGCAAGGACAAGCTCGCCGAAGACATCGAGAAGTCAGCCAAACCCGACTGCCGCACGGCCTACGGCGGCCTGGGCCTGCTGGCGGTCGTGCCGCTGGCAGTCGACGCGGTCAAGCAGGACGGGGGTTGCCGCTGGTAGCCGGGCGCAGCCGCGGCTCGTCGATGCCGCTGGCGCGGTTGATCTGCATCAGCGTCAGCGGGCCGCCGAGGCCGTCGGGCGTCAAGCCTTGCGCGAGCTGGAAGGCGAAGACGCGTGAGCGCAGCGCCTCGTCGGCGGCCGCCAGTGCGCCCTCGCCGTCGGCGCGCACCAGCGCGCCATGGCCATCGATGCGCGCCAGCCGTTGTTCGACCCAGCCGCCCAAGGCGCCGCCGGCGGCGGCGATGTCGCCTTCGCGGTAACCCGGCGGCGCGCGCCAGAGGGTCGCGAAGTCGCCGCGCCACAGCCGGGCCAGCTGCGCCAGCGGCACGCTGCGCTCGACGCCGGCGATGTTCAGCGTCGCGCTGTCGTCGCCGAGCGCGGTCAGCAGCACGTGGGCGACCCGCCCGCGCTCGTCGACCAGCTTCAGCACGCCCGGCCGGTCGAGCTGGCGGATCGGCGCCAGCCCGCCGCGGCTGCGGTAGCACTGCAGCGACTGCCGCGCCGCCGCCCCGCACGGCTCGCCGGGCCCGATCTGCGCGCCCCACAGGCCGGCCAGCGCCCGCCAGGCCGCGGACTCGTCGGCCGCGGCGCCGTTGAACACCGCGTCGATCGCGGGCGGTGCCGGTAACGCCGCCGGCGGCGCTGCCAGCGGCGGCGGCGCCACCGTGGCGACGGCAGGCGCCGCCGTCGAAGCCTGCGCCGGCGCCGGCGCGCCCGCGAAGCGAGGTGCCAGACGCGGCGCCAGCAGCACGCCGGCGGCCAGCGCGGCGCCGGCGATACCGGCCACCGCCCAGGCGCTGACCCGCGGCGCAGCGTTCGGCGAAGCGCCCGGAGAAGCGGCCGGCACCCCGAGCGGCTGCCCGAAGACCTCGGCCGCCGCGCGCTCGACCACGTCGCGGTCGACGCGCCGGCTGCCGCGCGCCTGCGCCGCGGCCAGCGCGCGGTCGCACAGCACGTTGATCCGCCGCGGCACGCCGCGGCACAGGCGGTGGATGATGTTGATCGACTCGGCGTCGAACGGCAGCGGCCCGCTCAGGCCGGCAACCGCCAAGCGGTGCGCGATGTAGCCGGCGGTTTCCGACTCCGACAACGCCGGCAGGTGGTAGCGCGACACCACCCGCTGGGCCAGCGGTTCGAGCTGCGGGCGCTCCAGCATCTGGCGCAACTCGGGCTGGCCGATCAGCATCACCTGCAGCTTCTTGCCGCTGCTGTCCAGGTTGGTCAGCAGGCGCAGCTGTTCCAGCACCTCGCCCGACAGCGCCTGCGCTTCGTCGATGACGATCAGCATCCGCCGCCCCTGCGCGCTGGCCAGCAGCATGTGGCCGTGCAAGGCGTCGATCAGGTCGACCGGGCCGTCGGCGGCCGGCAACTCGACGCGCAGGTCTTCGCAGATCCGGCGCAGCAGCGCGTTGACGTCGAGCTTCGGGTTGACGACGCTGGCGACGTCGAAGTTCGACGGCAACTGCTCCAGGAAGCGGCGCCAGACCGTCGTCTTGCCGGCCCCGATCTCGCCCGTCAGCAGCACGAAACTGGCGCCGCGGGCCAGGCCGTAGTCGAGCAGCGCCAGCGCCTCGCGGTGCTTGTCGCTCATGTACAGGAAGCGCGGATCGGGGGCGATCGAAAACGGTTCCTGCTGCAGGCCGAAGAAGGACTCGTACATGGGTGCGCGAGCATACCTGCGCATCCCGGGCGCGAATGGCTCAGACGCAGCCGCGGTGGCGTTCGATGCAGCTGCGCAGTGTCTGCTCGCCGCTTAAGCCCCACCACCGGTGCGAGAAGATCTCGACTTCGCTGTAGCCGGCGAAGCCGTTCGCTTCGACTGAAGCGCGGACCTGGCGGATGTCGATGACGCCGTCGCCCATCATGCCGCGGTCGTTCAGCAGGTCGGTGGTCGGCGTCAGCCAGTCGCAGACGTGGAAGGCCAGCAGGCGCTCGCGGCCGGCGCGTTCGATCTGCGCCTGCAGCTTCGGGTCCCACCACACGTGGTACAGGTCGACCGCCACGCCGAGCGCGCCGCTGCGTTGCGGATCGAGCGCGTCGCACAGGTCCAGCGCCTGCTCCAGCGTGTTCACGCAGGCCCGGTCGGCCGCGTACATCGGATGCAGCGGCTCGATCGCCAGCGGCATCCCGCGCGCGCGGGCCTGCTCCAGCAGCCAGGCGATGCCGTCGAAGACCTGCCGGCGCGACAGCGCGATGTCCTTGTGCTCCGCCCGGCCCTGCAGCGCGCCGGGCAGCGCGCCGACCACCAGCACCAGGCATGCCGCGCGCAGCGTGCAGGCTTCGTCGAGCGCACGCAGGTTGTCGTCGCGCGCGAGCTGCAGCCCCGCATCGTCGGCCGCGGTGAACATGCCGCCGCGGCAGTAGCCCGACAGTTCGAGGCCGTGCGCGCGCAGCGTGCGCTCGGTGGCCGGCAAGCCGGCGGCGGCGACCTGGTCGCGCCACGGCGAAACCGCGCGGATGCCGTTGCGCGCGCAATCGTCGAGGATCTCGATCAGCGGCCGCTCCTGCCCGTGCTGCTTGCGCAGCGTCGCGGTGTTGATCGACAGCCAGCGGTGATCGGCGGAAAAGTCGCGCATCGTCGTCTTCGGGTCGGTCATCGGCCGCGGTCTCATTCGATGCCGTGCAGCGCGAGCAGCGCGCGCATGCGGCGGACCGCAAGTTCGGGCCGTTCGATCAGGTTCGCCGCGTCGGCGAGCCGGAACGCTTGCGTGAAGTGCAGCAGCGAGCGCGCGCTCTGCTGGCCGCCGACCATCGTGAAGTGGTCCTGGTGGCCGTTGAGCCAGGCCATGAAGACGACACCCGTCTTGTAGAAGCGCGTCGGCACGCCGAAGAGGTGGCGCGACAAGGGCACGGTCGGCGCCAGGATCGCATGGAAACGCTCGCTGTCGCCGGCCGCCAATGCCGCGAGCGCCGCGCTCGCGGCCGGTGCGATGGCGTCGAAGATGCCGAGCAGCGCATCGCTCTTGCCGTGCGTCGGCAGCGTGCCGGCGCCGTCGCCGGCGATCAGCTCGGCATAGTCGAAGTCGTCGCCGGTGTACATCCGCACGCCGCGGCCATCGGGGCCGCCGGCGGCCGGCAGGCGGCGGCGCATCGCGATCTCCCGGCCCTTGTCGAGCAGCGAGATCTTGATGCCGTCGACCTTGGCGGCGTTGGCATCGATGATGCCGAGCACGGTGTCGGCAGCGCGGTCGACGTCGTCGCTGCCCCAGTAGCCCTTCAGCGCCGGGTCGAACATCTCGCCGAGCCAGTGCAGCAGCACCGGCTGCCGGGCCTGGCGCAGCACGCGGTCGTAGACGCGTTCGTAGTCGGCGGTGCTGCGCGCCACGCGGGCGAGCGCGCGGCTGGCCATCACGATCAGCTTGCCGCCGAGTTTTTCGATCGCCTCCATCTGCTCTTCGTAGGCGCGGATCACGTCATCGACGTCGCGTGCGGCCTCGGGGGCGAGGTGGTCGGTGCCGCAGCCGCAAGCGATCAGCGCGCCGGGCACGCTGCGCGCGGCATCGAGCGAACGGCGGATCAACTCCAGCGAGGTCGGCCAGTCCAGCCCCATGCCGCGCTGCGCCGTGTCCATCGCCTCGGCGACGCCCAGGCCCAGCGACCACAGCCGGCGGCGATAGGCGATCGTCGTCTCCCAGTCGATCCGGCAATCGAGCCAGGGCGCGCCATCGGCACGCGCGTCGGCGACGACGTGGGCGGCCGAATAGGCGATGCGATCGAGCGCCGGGCGGGCCGCCGGCGGGGCGAAGGGCGTCGTCTCGCGCAGCCGGTAGGTCTGCAGGCTGCCATCGGCCAGCGGCAGCTCGAGCGTCAGCGCCATGGCCCTACACCTCCAGCGCCGGCACGTCGACCCAGCGGCGTTCCTTCCAGCTCTGCAGCGCGGCTTCGACCAGCTGCACGCCCTTCGCGCCTTCGGGCAAGGTCCAGCGATAGGGCGCGTCTTCGACGACGTGGCGGATGAAGTGCTCCCACTGCAGCTTGAAGCCGTTGTCGTAGGTCTCGGTGTCCGGGACCGCCTCCCATTGGTCGAAGAACGGCATCGTCTGCCGCACATCGGGGTTCCAGACCGGGCGCGGCGTGTTCACGCGCGCCTGGCTGCGGCAGTCGGTCAGCGTCGCGACCGCCGAGCCGTGCGTGCCGTCGACGTGGAAGGTGACGAGATCGTCGCGCCGCACGCGGGTCGCCCACGACATGTTGAGCTGGGCGATGACGGGCTCGCCGCCGTGGCCGACCAGTTGCGCGGTGGCATAGGCGGCGTCGTCGGCCGTGCAGGCGTACGGCTGGCCGGCTTCGTCCCAGCGCTGCGGGATGTGGGTGGTGCCCAGGCACGAGATCGACTTCACCGTGCCGAAGAGGTTGTCCAGCACGTAGCGCCAGTGGCACATCATGTCGAGGATCATGCCGCCGCCGTCTTCGGCGCGGTAGTTCCACGACGGGCGCTGGATCGGCTGCAGATCGCCTTCGAACACCCAGTAGCCGAAGTCGAGGCGGACCGACAGCATGCGGCCGAAGAACCCCGAGCGGCGCAGCATGTCGAGCTTGCGCAGCCCCGGCAGGAAGAGCTTGTCCTGCACCGCGCCGTGCTTCAGCCCCGAGGCCTGCGCGACGCGGGCGATCTCGACGGCTTCGGCGAGGTTGGTTGCAATCGGCTTCTCGCAGTAGACGTGTTTGCCGGCGCGCAGCGCCTTGGCCAGCAAGGTCGGGCGCATCTGCGTCGTGCCGGCGTCGAAGAACACGCTGTCCTGCGGCTCGGCGAGTGCTGCGTCGAGATTGGTGCCCCAGCGCTCGATGCCATGCGCCTTGGCGAGCGCCTCGACCTTCTCGGCGTTGCGGCCGATCAACACCGGGTCAGGCATCACCCGGTCGCCGTTGGCAAGCCGCACGCCGCCCTGGGCGCGGATGGCGATGATCGAGCGGATGAGGTGCTGGTTCGTCCCCATGCGTCCCGTGACGCCGTGCATGATGAGACCGAGTCGTTGTTGGGTCATGGCGGTGGGTCGCGGGTTTGCGTGTTGTGGGGACCTAATTCACTGTTTAGAGAAATGTGCGCCGAAGACGGCGGCCCGGTCAAGCCGGGCAGAGCGCGCGGCGATAGGGAATTTCCCCGACTCTTCGGTGACTACAGGCGAGGC
>Ga0307513_10002219_pt1 | contig 27139 bp, 24 predicted proteins | sample 15_EM_MG_FD_202174 | JGI IMG/M metagenome (GOLD analysis project Ga0307513, IMG submission 202174) | Populus trichocarpa ectomycorrhiza microbial communities from riparian zone in the Pacific Northwest, United States - 15_EM | ecosystem: Host-associated > Plants > Roots > Unclassified | place...
GTTTTTTTTTCTTTTTTTTTCTCCCCCCCCTCACCGCCCCGGGACCCCCCCCTCTGAGGGGGTAAAACGCCTATGCGTCGGGAGGCCTCTTAGGCCCGGCTCTCGTGTGACCGAGGTGTCGGCTATTATAGTAAATTATTAGTGGGCAATTATGAACGTAGGAGTTGTACCAACTCGACATAGACTTGAAGTGGTTTTACGATATCTGGATGGAGGGGTGGAGGTGTTTCGTCGAGGGATTGATCTTCTTCAAGGCTGTTGGTTTGACTCTCGATAGCGGTGAGGTGAGATCTGAGCCGACGAATGAGGTCCTTCCAATCATCTTCTACCTCCTGCACGCGCTTTGGGATTTCTTGAACAAGGAGGTCTCATCCGGCAAGTTGAAACTTACTTTTGTCACTTCGAGGATTTTCTTGATGAATTCGGACACGGCTTTCATCGGCTTTAGCAGCTCGGAAGCCTCTGAGATGATGCTTGTAAACGTGAGCAGCAAGATGGTTCTCTCGCGGGCACGTTGTCCCTTGGACGGCGTCCCTCCTTGTGTCTCTCCCTTGAGCTGCGTCTCTTGCTGCGTCTCTTGCTGCGTCTCTTGCTGCGTCTCTCCCTTGGGGGGTGTCTCGGCAAGAGGTTCATCGAGTGGCTTGGAGGGCGTCTCTCCCTGTATCTCTCCCTTGGGCTGCGTCTCTTGCTGCGCCTCTCCCTTGGAGGGTGTCTCGGCAACGGGTTCATCGCCTAGCTTAGAACAGCAACAACCCATTTAGCTAAGAACAAGATTTATAGCTGAGTGTTGTCGTAACGGTGAGATCCACGTTGAGGAAGACGGGGGACAGCTATCCAAGTCAAGAGGCTGGGCAGCCAAGAGTGCCTGCAACTATCTCCCCTCCCTGCATGCGTGCACAGATCACCCTTTATGCTTTATCGACGATCTCAGCACTTGCAGACACTGCAAGTGAAGGAAATGGCAGATGTGCGCACATGTGTCATCGAACGTCACGTGAAGCGGTCCTCGTCCAAATTCCTCCTGCTATGATTCGCGATAGGCCGGTCATCCCAACTGCTAGGATAGTTGGATGAAGGTGGTTACTTCCCAAAGTTTTGCTAACGGGCCGCGGGGTCTCGTTACGACCGTAAGACGAAAGATTGAGGCGAACGCGAGTGATGGGACGAGGAAGGATTCTTAATACGCCATCTTAGTTTGCGTCGGGACCGCCTTGTCCACAATCCAACCATATACTCTCGTCTGTACCATCTTTGTTTCCCTGGGGTCCGATCCCGCAAACTGGCCACCTCCCATTCACCGCCATCTGCCTCTCAACTTCGACTTCTGGATAACCCGCTGACACACGTCCTTCCAGTGCGTATACTTTGTCACTAACGCAGTCATCCACCGGCTTGTCGCACACCATCGGGTGCGAGCGCTCGCAAAGGGGGTCTGCATATTCGATAACACCTACCTCATGCACCTCGGGCTGATGCACCGTGTCAACCCGCCAGAGCTGCCCATGGGCACCCGGCCGTTCTGGGATTTCCTTGCGCGGCCGGTTGGCATATTCCTAGAGGCGGGCGGCCAGTGGTACTACGGGCATTCAAGGACCCGATTGGGCGCAGAAAACTGAGCAGGGCCTGACCGTGCGCACGGCTTGTGTCGACTGGGCGGTGGTCTGGGTGTTGGGGCCCGAGTGAAGTACTGATACCGCTCAGCCCAATCCGGGGCATTTCCACGGCCAGTGAAAGCTTCATTGAATATCTTGACCCATGTTCACTTTAGGACTCGGAAATGTCTTGCAAGTCACGAACTGTATCATAAATAGAGTTCAACGGTCATCCATCAAATAGAAGGATGTAGTCTCGCACATATCAAACCAGTGGACAGAGTGGAGAATGACCCGTCAAAGCCGACCAGGTGCTAAGCCCTCGTCATTCTTCTATTGAGGCACGGCGTCATCTTACGCAGGATAGCCATTACCATACACCTAGGTACGAACCCGCAGATGCCGACCACGCATTCCGTTTAGTGTCCAGTCCGCCGACCAGCCTCTCCAAAACGATTTCTGGCTGACGTCCTTAGCCGCGACCCTAGAACCAGTTCTGAATAGCATAAATCTCATGCTGCGCAGCTACCTCCACTTCCCCTCCTCGCCGCCCTCTGAACACGCGCACCACGCCGCTGCCTCGCGTTTGCCTGTGGGTCGATGGTCGGCCGTGGGTTCGCGTGACGCAAGCATCGGGTGCGTGTGTACGAAACACGTGTGCACTGCCCTATTCCTCCCTTATCGTTATAAAATCGTTCTCGCTGAAGGGCACTCCTAGCCGGCAGCTCAGCTCAAATCGTTTTTTCCTTTCACCTTCACCAGCCCTTTCAAGGTTAACTTCAACCACACCACCACCACCACCACCACAGAGGTTGTTCTTACCTCCCCACCCATGTTCATCGTCTCTTACTTCAGCTCGCTTCCTCGTGCCTCCATCTATCGTCCGGTTCGCATTGCTGGTGAGTGGGCGCGCCCGATCGCTCAGTATCTGCATACTGACTCATGTTATGCAGCTCGTATCCGCGACACAGCGTATTCTGGTGTATCGAGAATGTTCCGAACCCCACGCCTGTTGCTGGGTTATATCAGTAGTGCCCCATTTGCACTCACCAACTGGGTATCGATGCAGAGCGTCGCACTCCGTGAGGTTCGTGGACGATCCCCCGATCTCCTCTTATCCGACTTATGCTGATGGTCGTCTCTTCTCTCCTCAGCGCGACCGCACTATGCTCACCCTCGATTCCAAGATCCTTCGCCTCCGGATTGAGACTCTAGAAGAGGAAGTCGAGCAAGCGAACAAGTCGCTCGATCTCGCTGATCAAGAAAGGCGGGAGCTGAACCAGTGCTACGCAGCCCAATCGCGTCAATTCGACACCAAACGCGAGGCGCACGCGCGCGCGGTCGATGCATTGCAGGCCGAACTCGCATCTGCTACGGAAGAGCTGGCGCGTGCGGACGCGGAGCAAGAGACAGCGCTGAAGCTCCTCGAGGAGGTCGAATCGGAGCTTAAAGACGCCAACGGGCTCGTTCACTCGCTGCACGCCAAGGCAGAGTCACTGGAAGTCAAGTACGAGGAGGAAAAGCACGTCCTGGAGGACCTCGAGCAGCAGAATGCGCTGTTCAAGGCGGAGATCGAGGCCAAGGAGCAGGCGCGGACCGCGGCAGCAAGCAACGCGAAGGAGCTCGGTGAGCGGCTCGCGAGTGCCGAGGCGCACAACCTCGAGCTATCAGCGGAGAAGAACGAGATGGCCGCGTCGCTCGAAGGAGCCCTGGAGCGCGTCAAGGAGCTCGAGGAACGGTTAGCTGCGTCGGAACAGCGGTCGTCGAAATTCCTGATGCGGTCTACGCTCGTCTCCTGGCTTGCGCGTGCGTGAATGCGGGTGTGCTACTGATGCCCAGCGGAGCTCCCCTTGGTCGTCTTAGGGATCCGATCGAGGGTGCAGAGCATGAGCTGGTTGGCACTCCGCGCGGGCTCGCGTCTTGATCTTGTTATGATTATGCGGTCGATGGATTAGTTATATGTTGTGTGTATGTATCCTATGTATCCTATGTATCCTTAGCCCCTGTATGTACCGCTACCCAGATCAAAGCTAGTCGTGTTTGTACCGTTTCGCTTGGAGTCGACTACGACCATCCTCGAGCGAGCGGTGTCAACCTCTTTGTCCTTCCTGCAGCGGCGACACACTTTCCATACTTGCCTCCAACTTGGAAGAGCATTTACAGAGACCGTGACGACCAACGCGCCCAAGCAGTCCATGCTCCTATGCTCTTCTACGATGTCGGTGCTGACGCTGACAGGGATCTACCAAGCTTAAGGACTCGAATTTAAAAGCATCTAAGGAGCAACCGATACTGAAAGACGTGTCAGGGATGACATCCTAGTTGTTCAATTTGATGACTGGTGATGTCCAAATGAGATGTAATGCTAATGCTAAGATTACTTGTACTATTGTACATTGTGTGCAGCCACATTCAGGGCTGCCTTCCAACGCTTCCAACCCATTGCTTCCTTGCCACGGCCGACACCTTTTGCCGGTGGTTGAGACGTGAGTCCTTTCGGCTTGTCGGTGCCGCCGCGACATGATGCGACGCCACGGGGGTAAAGAAAGTCAACGCCGGCGCTCCGGTCTCACACGTCGTCACCGCTTGCGCTTCCGCTTCGGTGAGGCTGACGGGTGGTCACTGCAAGCCTTGGACCTGCCTTCGTCCGCCCCCCGCACTCACACGAGTCGTCACCATGCCACCCTCTCGCCAGATGGTCCGCCCAGCTACTTATATCCGTACCTTGTCCGCCGTGGCCTCAACCCGCATGCAGAACCTCATCTGGGTGAGTCCTTTCATGAGCCTGGTCAATGCAAGGATCGCGTTGTTGACCCTTCCTCTCTCACTCAGTTTGGCTCGGAATCCTTGCCTACACTCGCTCTCCTCACGTTCCTTGTCTTGCAATTCCTATTCAATATCGTCCGTTTCCTCCCTGTTCAGTCGCTTAAGCTATGGGTCGACCGCAGTCGATTCCTGTGGAAAACCTTGCTTGATGTAAGTTAGTTGCTCCATCTTTCCCCGGTCGGGCATTCACCTTCGCATCTGTTCGCTGGCCTCTAATAATTCACGCTATCTAGTACGACTTTCGTGTTGAACACACCGAACTTCAGAATCTCCGTCAACGTATTGCGGACAGGGACAGTAAATACGCACGTATCGAGAAGGACCTCGACGTGAGCAAGAGCAACAGTCTGAAATTGCGCGAGCGGATCATTTTCCAGACCCAACAGCTCGAATCTGAACGCCAGGACAATGCCCGCGAACTCGAACGACTCCGTAATCAACTCGAATCGCAGGCGAAGCTAGTCGAGGAAACTGAAGCGCACCTAGACGAGCTCCGTGCTTCTAGCAACCACCGCCTTTCACGCATCGGAGACGAGGCAAGCATTAGCGTCTACCACGCCCGCATCACCGCACTCGAGACACGCCTCGATCAGCTCGAAGGAGAAAACGAAGAAACTGAGGTTCGCTACCGCGAGGTCGTCGCCGAGAATGCAGCCCTCCGCGAGCAGCTCACCGAGGTGGAAGCCTTGAAGACCGACGCGCACAGTTTAATCCAGGAGATGCGTAGCCGTCTCATCGCAGCCGAGGCTCGTTCACAAGAATTCAATAAGAAACAGGCTGAGTCGCAGGCGCTCGTCCATGCGCTCGAGGTGGAGAAAACGGCACTCTTGCAAGCGAAGAAGGTCGCTGAGGAGCATGAAGACCGCGAAATAGCGCACGAGAAGAACAAGCACGCCCAGCAGGTCGAGTTCCTGATGCAGGAGATGGATTCCCTGCGTGCGCAGTACGAAGGAGTCGACGGGCTGGCGACCCGCCTCCGTTCCCAGCTCGATGCTCTGTCGAATGAGCATGCAGACTTCAAAGCCAAAGCAGACCAGGAGCACACAACCGACCAGGGCGCCCTCTCCGATTCGGGGCGACGCGTTCACGAATTGGAACAGGCACTCAAGGACGAGGTTGCGAAATCGGAGGCTATGCAGTGGGACCTCAACCTCAAGAATGATGAACTCACCCACCTGCGCGAGGTGCTCGACGACGTGGACGTCAAGCGCGCGGGTTCTAACCGCGGCCCGCAGCAGCCCTCTCCGCCGCACACGCTCTCCGCCGCGTCCGCGCTGCATCCACGCCCCACCAACCCGTTCGGGTTCATCTCAGGTGGGTCGCCGTCCCACCCGCGTGCGCGGACGACCTCGACGTCCGAAACGGGGGGGCACGCCAAGCAGCGGAGTGTTTCCGGGTCCAGCAGCATGAGCGGGTCGATCAGAGGCGGGGAACAGGACAAGGGGAGAGACCCTGTACCCTCTACTGAGACGCCGCCGAGTCCTGAGAGTCCCCCTGCAACCAAGGCCAAGCGCAGCAAGAGGCAGAGACTCGGCTCGCTCCTCGGTGTGCACATTGGCCACCACCACCACCACCACGGCAGTGAGGACCCCGGCTCGGGCTCGGGCTCAGGCTCTGGTACCGCTGCTCCACTGGGTGGACTCGGGCAGATTGCGTAACCCATTTTCCACTCCGCTCGCCCCCTAACATGCTGTGCTCCAATTTCGTGCTCCCGCTATCCACCCTTGTAGGTCGCGTTATTTCCGCAATTCCGGTTGACACGGACAGTATCGGGCCTGGCTCGCACTCCCGTAAGGCTCACTCAGGCTCACTCCCATGTTGCTTTGTCCACCCCTCATATTTCTCCGTTATTCCGTACTCCATACCTGTAACTTGATCCGCAGCGTTCCACCGCAAAAGCAGTTAGGTACCTATTTCTTGTACATTGGAATATTGTACATTATACTAGATAGGGAAGTTCGACCATTCCTTTCAAGAAGTTATGACGTTCTTCCGGTATATAAGGTTGGGGAGATCATGGAGTAAAGGTAATAACATACACAGTGTCATTACTTGCGTAGAAGGGAAGACTGTGACCAAATCTCCTTTCAGTCCTCGTTCTCATCCTCTACGGTCTCACCGTTTATGAGCGCCATTATGGGGTCATTAAAACCACTGCCTCAAAACTTTTTTGGATCTGCTCCTACAAAGTCACCAACACCAACACTAGCACATGCCCATTATAAGGGAGAGACTTTACTGTTCGAGTGCAGAAAAACTGTTGGACAGAACCGACGCTCGAATATATAATATACTACACCTGGCTACCGCCAAGCAGCTCAGGCTCTAGTGTGAAGGAATGCAAACGCAGCTGGACTGCGGAGGTTCCTGACATTCGACGGTGTATCCCTTGCTTGTGTGATATACACGAACCAATGTTGAAGTTTTAAGTTCGATCAGATGGCTGGAAGCTTCGATTCTTTGATCAATGTGCGTGTACTGTTTGCCCCTGGTGAATGTACGGAAAGACAAGCGAAACGTTTGCCTCACGAGTATCGAGACCACTGAGGTACGGGAGCTTTCGAAAAATCGCTAATGTCAAGTTTGCGCGTACTCAACGACCGGTGAACGCGACGTAGCCTGTTCAAATATAGCGGCAAAACGAGGTTTATATTCCTACATTGTGTGTACTGAGGTACCACACTAATCGATGCTACAAGGCCTGCCGGAGGGTAATCGAAAGAGGATGGATGGCCAGCATTGAGGAATGGACGCAGTCCAACGAAAGCACTCCATGAAGTGAGGGTGCCGGTGCTAGTAGACCAGTCATACGACAGAGCGTCGCAGGATAGCAGATGAAGGGAACATAGGTAGGCGGACGTGGCCAAATGTGGATCCGCGCGTCGCCTTTAACGTTGAAATCTTGATCTCCTTCTCTTCTTCTAGCTTTCGTTCCAATGACTCAATCTTGTTCTTGAGCTCCCTCTCCTGGCTTACTAACCTCGAGCTGAGAATGGAGTTGTTGGCCTGCAACGCCCCGACTTCGCTCTCCAACCTCCGTACACTCGCATTGGCCACGTCAAGCGTCTCGCGTAGGGTAACCTTTTCTGCCTCGTCTCGCTCCGCCTCTTCCTCGAGCTCCTTCTCCCGGTTCACGCTCACCTGCTGCAAGAAATAGAATTTTGCTTTGAACGCCTTGGCGTCCTGCAGCTGGACCTGCAGCTGCCGTTTTCCCTCGGTCGTCTCCCGCAACCGATCCTTGAGCCCTGCGACGGAATGCAGCATCCCAACGACCGACACGTCGGCTTGCCGCTTGAGTTTCTCCGCGTTTTCGAGCTTGACGCGGAGGGTATCGTTCTCGTTACCAAGTGTGTTTACGCGGAATTTTTGCTCCCCGAGCTCAGATTCAAGTTGAGTGATGCGCTCAGTGAGGGTGTTGACCGTGTCTGCGGAGGATTTCGCCTGCAATTTGGCGGCGACAAGGTCAGAGCGAGCGGATTCGAGCATATTTCTCTGTGCTGTGAAATCGCGTGATGTGTTCTTCAGTAATAAGCGGAATGATTCCAGCTCTTGGGTGCACTCCGCGAGTGATCGCTCAACCCCATCGAGTTCATGTTTGTGGAAATCAAGTTCTTCGGCATAATCTCCAAGGATTCGTTCATACTCAATAAAGTCGTCCTCTGCTTTATTGAGTTGGCGTCTATATTGGGACCGTTCGAGCTCAAAGACCTGGGCTTGCTCTGCAAGTTGCCCGGCCATGGTCCGGTGAGCGGCCTCAAGTGTGGCCACGTAGTACTCTTCTTGCGATTTCAGCCGGCGTTCGAGGTGGTGGCACTGTCCAGAGTCCTGGCGGTTTTCACGCTGCAAGTTGAGGTTTGTGAGTGATCCCCATGAGGGGAATTGAATAAATTTGATATGCCTACCCGGATCAGGGCAGCTGCAATTGAGGGGTAGCTGCACAACCAAACGTAGGCGACTTGCCAGGGCCTAGAGCTGAATGCGTGCACAACAACCCGGAAGAAAAATAGCGCGCAAGAAGAGAGTGACAAAGAGTCGGAGTACATGGTCTACTCAAGGGTTTAGGTGCGTTGGGGGTAAAAGGCAATAGGACGTACTGTCTGAGTGGTCCAGGCGAGTCCTATTAAACGAATGCTGAGATGGTAAAGTGGAAAGGCTAGGAGGGCCTGAAGTCTTATCCGGTTTATAGCGCCAGACTACTCTGACACGCCATTGCCTCCTGATTGCATGCAGGACAGTCGCACCAGCGGCCACGGGGCAGGACCCACTCGATTTGATAACGGGGAGTAGTGGCGATGTTGTACGTCATGCGAAAGGGTGTCCAAGTCTAGACATATTTCTCCCACACGGGTGAATGGCGATTCCACCGAGAATAACGGACCACAAATGGTTTATAGATTTCCAGATCAACAGGTCATAAGGGTATTACTCAGTGTCCACACGAGAAGCCGAGAGTCAGGAGGGGGAACCACGCCACCATAGCAATTTCGGGAGGGGGTTTTTTGGGGGGCGAATGGGACATCTTGGTTTCAAGAAGATCATACAATCGATGTCCATAAGGTACTATTGCGCAATGTATTGTACAACATTACCTCAATAAACATGGTGAACTGTCCACACCCTCGGAAAAAGCCCTGGTGTCTGTCACCAGGAAGGACACACCACATCAGACAAGGAAACCTTCTGTGCTTGGCTGGCGTTGTCGAAGGGTCATTTGTGATGGCCCGTAATCTGTGATCACGGCATAAGATCCGCGAGAGTTGCTGGACGTTGCATCAGTACAAGCACCACACGGAACAAACGGCCACTGACTTATCGTGAACGGGAAGGATAGGTGGAGACCGCACTTTGACCTTGCGGGGTCCGCAGTTCAAAACTAAGAGTCATGGTCAAGTCCAAGATGCACTGATATAGGCAAGGCGGCGAATGCCAATGAGATTATGAGTGATGATCCCGTCAACAGGATAATACAACACGCACAAGTACAAGAGTAAGTAGAGACGAGAAGACAGTGAGTGGGGGGACAGAAGAGTACAGTTAGCCCCTTGTGGCGTTTGGGGGTCGGGAAGCTAGCCTACTCCAAGACAGTGCCATATTCCACAAGCCACTGGAAGTCTCCGCGTCGCCCATGCTATTCGGTGTTTGGGGTCGTGTAGCGTCAGGATCGATGGAGTGGCCAGAGTTGCTTCGATTGGTGACCGACCGGAGCTTGGCCTCCAGCTTAGCTATCTTCGCCTGATACTGTTCAGCTATCCGCTTCTGTTCAGCCTGGTGCTGCTCGATTAGATCCTTGGTGACCCTCTCCGCGTCGCCGAGCAGTTCGCGAAGCTGGCCTTCAGTCGTTGCGGACGTCTCGTTGGCGGAAGCAAGAAGGGTTTCGGCTTCAGTCACTTGAGCCTGAAGTGCGGCATTCTCTCTCTGCTGCGTCTCTAGACGAGAGTGCAAGTCTGCACCTGCGCTCGTGAGCTCGTCGATTTTCTCGCGGGCGGCCTCGTTTTCAGCCTGCAGTTGATCACGCTCATGGGTGAAAACACCAATATGAGAACGAGCATCGGCTAAGGCCGAGTCACTCGCTTGTAGGAGGGAGGTGGTATCTTCCAAGGATTTGGCCGTCGAAGTAAGCTGATCGCGCGTCAGCTTAACAGAGAATTCCAGGTCGTGTACTTGTTGTCCAAAGGACGACTGGGTTGATTCTAGTTCGTACTGGGCATCTTGGAGTTGCCTTTGGTGGGTCTCGCGTTCAACGGAGAGGTGTTTCGAGTGCGCGATGAAGCGCTGTTGAACCTCGTTCAACGCAACCTCAAGACATTCAATAGTGTTATCCTGTTGTGTTGAGACCGGGTTCGTCAGCCGCACAGGTTGTTCAAACCGTTTCCACTCACGACAATGGTGACAGACATGGTTGGTGTACAGAGCAGATGAGTAGAGGAGGGATTTAGCTGGACTCACGAGTACTGTGACAAGGTGTACGAGGTTTATATCTAGACCGTCACAACACGCTGCAACCAGCCGGCCACATGCAGGTCGCCTGTAGCCTCACTCACCAAGGCATGGTGGGACAGTCCCGAGCACAGGTATGCGTGTTCGTCCTTGTTCACCTGCAGGCGCAGAGCCCCCACCTGGAATCCGCAGGTGGGGCGATGGCGCTGGAGCGTGTTCTCCAGCTGCAACGCGCGCCTCGTCTGCTAGGCATGGCTTCCCCTAATTGAAAGGATACTTGCGCCTATTAATTAATCATGGCCCCTTCTCTCCGGAGGGTTCTCTTCATGTGAGTTTCAGTGCCTTCATTCGGGGCGATTGCAAATACGCGATAGGTATTGCTGTCATAGAGTTACAGGCAGACAAGTGTTTCTCTCTTGAGATAGTTGTATAGATTTTTTGCGTTTGATTCGCGTCAACTTCCGTCGATCGACCCTGCGGCACATATTGAGACAAAGAGAGCCACGAGGACCAAAAAGGTCACCTTGCAAGCCTTTCCTTTCCCCCTAGTTTGGGAAAAATACTCGGATCGGGGGTTCAAGTTAGATTAAGAAGGAATGTAGTTCGGCGCCTGCGATCACTACTGTATGGAACAGTTTTAGAGGAATTTCAGGCACGTGCGTCCTTTCAAGAGGAACAGCACCGTTATTCTCTTTGGATGTGAGACATAGATGGATTTAATTCATTGATTGACATCTAGGTTCCGAGGCAGCCTCATCATGAATAGAAACTCCCAATCTCGTACATGAGACTGGAGAAGGGGGCCGAAAGAATAGCCCTGCGGATGCACAACATTTGAAAAATCCGATGAATTAGCATCAATTCACTTGAAGGATCAGTGCCACGTACCAACCAAGATGCAAATAAATGGTACTAACGAGATTGCGGGTTCTCATCGTGAGGTGGTGTTAAAGCACGGCGTTCCACACAGGATCCGCACGCCAGAGCATCGCCGGGCATTAGTCAAGTGTGGTTTGGTGCAACTCGCGTGCTATAAAATACACCAGCTAGACGAACATGCGGGAGTACATAGATACAGGACGAGCAAAGCGAGTCCGAGATATATTCACTAAAGAGACTGATCCATTCGTTGTCTTCGTGTTGCACTGGGGGCTGCGCCCTCCGCGGGTAAGCGCTGAGAGCTCGCACTCCGTTCCAAATCCTGACATTTCAACAAGTGGAGCGTCTCCGAACCAATAGTTCCTAGTTCTGTACATCCGCCCCTATTTCTTAGTTCTTTATTAACCAGTTGGAGACTCCTGGCAATTCCAGAAAGTTACCGGACACAACTTGCGGTAGGTATTTCGACACATTGGAGGCTGGAAATGCCCGTAACGCCTATCAAGCCTTTACTGTTCTCTAGTTCCATTCTTCCACCTAAGATACAGTCCATAAAACGTCGTTCACCAATAATTTCTCTATTTTGCTTCCTTTCCATTCAACTCATAAGCTTGCCATGCTAGTTCGCGCGCATCCACCATTTGTTCGTTGCGCTTTCGCGTATTCTGCTTGAAAACTGTCTCAGTTCGGGTCAGATTCCTCACAACTCCCTATGTTCGCATCTCGGTTGCCCGTTAGTGGTCCTTGAGGTCTCTGGTAGCCTACCCGCCGTTAACCACTGCCACGCTACGGGTTATTTATTCCATGACGCAGATCGGATCAGATCGGAGGTGCTGTGATGAAGCTCGCCGCATCATTCATTCAATTCAGCTCCGTACTTGGCGTGGCAAATTCAAACCCTCCAACTTGTGCATGCCTGCTTGGACAACGTCATGCTCTCACACTGATACTACCCAGAGGGGAAACAGTAATGGGTGACGGTAGAAATTGAGGGACTGTCCGTACGTAGTAGAATGGGTCGCTCGCTCGTAGCGTGCGGCGTATAGTGAGCTTTGACAGCAGCAGGAAGGAAAGTGAGAGCGGTCAGATACTGTAGGTGCGTACCCGTGTTTCGATCTTATGATTAGCCTGATCCTTGAAATACTATGATTTGTGCACATTTCTGAAAGTCGCAATGTTTGTGTTTTACTGTACGTGTAGAAAAGTGAAGTTGTGTATGGCAGTGGAGGACGCTATAAAACTACCGGAAGACCACGAGGGAGTATATGTAATGCCCATAAATAGTAAATGCAGGGAGGTGGATGTTCCTCGTCTTGACACGCGGCCTGGTTGGCTGGGAGCTATTCAACTCATTAAATTAACATCGACACTGCCTCAAGCTTGTCATGGTATACCACAGAGGTATGACCAACAAAGCCTACAGGTTGAACCGATTTGTCCCTCTAATCAACGAACCAGGGTTTGATACAGACTATCCCGTCTCAGTTGGCTAAAATAACCAGGAAATAATTCAGATCCACAGAATGCTTTCAGTTGGCAAATTCAGTCTGAAGGTACGGAATTTTACGTAACATTGACAGCTGGCAACAAAGACCTTGTCAGCCTCGAATCTGAGCTCGGGAGTGAAAGCGGGAGTGAGGGTAAAGTTATGGAAGGCCATTCTTTCTGTCAAGCTTTTGCATATTCTGAAGAGGCTCAGTCGAGATGTCTCGAAGGCTGATTCAATGTCAATTGTTTGCCGCCCTGAGAAACTGTAGCGTAACCAATCTGGACATTGGACCGAGTTGCAAGTTTTCGAACTGTCCCTGTCGTCAAACGTCTATCGGAGTCTAATCAAACAGTGGTCACTATTGATTTTGACACACTCCTCGCCATACATTGACTGTCACTCAAGTGCCAAATTGCGCAATTGTCAGCGCGTCCACATCCTCGTCCCTGGCTAGGTCCTTCCTAAAGCAACTGAGCCGAGGGATAGTCCGGACATGGCCAGATTATGTAATACCAGTGGCTTACACCCGTCACCATTTGCGTTTTCTGCGCAGGAATTTCGGCCCAAAGATGGTATCAGTGGTCATTTTCTTACAATTCATCTTGTCGGGGCGCTTGTGAAATTACGGACTGGCAGCCCCCTTGTGGTCTCGACCCATGTGGGCGGAACAATTCAGATCCTCGGGAAACTATTTACCCACTTGTGGGGTTAAATACCGTACCGCGTGGCAAAAGAGTCGCCTTTGTATTGGTAAGGGACTGAATGAGCTGGTGACGGTACCCAAACGTAATAAGAATAAGTAAACTGTCAGATTAATTACGGACTAGGAACTCCGCGACCACCGCCCTACCGCCGGGCGTTTAAGGAAGTTAATTGAGAGCATATCAGCCTATTCGGGTGCGCGAACGCACCCGAATACAGCTGGCAGATTAACGTCGAGCGAGACTCAAATCGAACCCGTGGACCAGAGCCTGGACGCTCGAGGAACCAGAGTCTGGGCACTCGAAGGTGTGCCTGAGGGTGATGGTTCAGGCCCATGACATTGCATGCATCTTGTTGAATGTTCCCCACAGGTACATGAGCTTGGTGGGCGGGATCTGAATGGAACGACGAATAGGCGTAGTTATTAGCCAGCGCGTCAGGGCATTATTCAGTTTCCTCCTTTCCTCCGGAGCAAGTTTCGGCCGTGATTTCTAATTCATTCAAGCGCGATACAATGACGATGACGTCCAAAACCGAGAATCGGCGCTAACTAGCTCAATGTCCGAGAACACCCGCCGAAATGCTCCGCGAGGACAACTGTGGCGGCATAATTGAAGGAAGCGACCCTCCCGGCCGCTTTGCCGCTGGCTAATTTCCCCTGGAATCGGATCCAGACCCACCGTCCTCCATTGCTATAAAACCCACAATGGTGCTTACAGTGTGTGCTCCACCACTACCACCACACACCTCCCCTTCGTCGCTTCCCTTCGTCATTGGTGTTTGTCCACCTGATGCCCCGCCCATTCGATGTTGACCCCCCCGTCGAACGTCCGACTCTCACCCTCAACACTCGTGCCGCCGAAGTAGCCGCCAATACGCGTCGTCTGGCGGAATTGGAAGCCGATCCGAAGTGTCGATCGCCAGGCCCGCTCCTGATCCTTCAGCAACCGTCCTTGCACGATCCAAGTGAAGTCACAATCAAGACGGCACTTTTCCATGGCCAGTTAGTGCCGATGACCATCCAACCATCTCTTGTTCCGTCACCGCGTGATCCAAATCGTCCTTCTCTCCCACCTATGCGCCTCCCCCCCTTTGGACAATATACTCATGGGTGGCCCTTGCAAGCCATTGAAGTCCCTCCGGCTTCCCCCAACCGTCAGATGCGCAGAATTAACTTGTACCTGAATGTGAGTGCGCCAGCCTTTCAGACACCTATGACTGATATTGGGTTTCAGTGGCCTGGATATGGTCTTCACGATGTCTTCTCTGTCTTCATGGTTGATGTAGACCCGAATCGGGCTATATTGGACGTTTATGAGCACCTTTCGCACACTTTCGCGCAGACAATGCAAGCTTGGGCTCGAGCGCCGTCCGATCCCAAGAGCGATTGGACTGGTAGATGGCGACTGGCTGGAATCGACACTGAGCAGTGGGTACGCCACCTCGTCGTTGTGGAGTTGACTGAGGTGTGGCCTGATATGTGGAGCCCCATCTTCCGTATGAACATTCTCTCCTAATCCGCATTCGGCATCGTTGCTCCATCACTCATCGACAACTTTAATGGGTTTTCGCATTTGTACCATTAGATGTGTCTTCCTCCTTCCTTGGGCTTTGGTCGTAGTATTATCATAGATTCGAAATGCCTGACCTCTATTGACGTTGTTGTACGTTAATGAGATCAACCCGACATGTATTGCGCGTTTAATGGATAGCGTCTGTAATAGATAATCAAATAGTGGAAGCTTCGGTCACTTTCTAGAGCGAGTGTCAGTACCACAATAAGAATGCTTAGGTCACCTACCCAACAACCTCGAGGAAACCTTGCGTGATAAGTTGCTCGATATCCGATCTTCGCACCATAAATCTTTGGCCTTTTTGGAAGTCAATGGCTCCTAATTCCGTCTGAATGGTACCACAATCCTTGACCACTCGAACAACGACATGAAGCTCTTTTGGTGGATCTGTCACATCGGAGACGACATCCAAGATGTCGGCAAAATCGGCACGATATTCCTGTACGATCTGGTTGTACTTGCGGAGGAAGTCGACTTCGTGTGGCGAAAGTTTAGATCGTACATCCTGGTCACCGAGTAGGTGCGCTAGTGATCCTGCAGCTCCCCAATACAGCTCGCGAAGGCGTTCGAGTCGATGATTCTGATATGCGAGGACACAGCGCTTATTGCGACGGAGAGCGACATGGTAGAAAGAAGCGGCAGCGACCACGCCATCCGGAGCTTGCGACCCCTCATGCTCGTATTCGGTGGTGACTCGCGATAGATCTGTGTCCAACATGCGTATTTCACGGCATACAGCCCGGACGGCAGGATCATTATATTTGAGGAGAGTGTTTGCAGCTTCAGAACGACGGGCTTCGACAATGAGACCCATCGCTTGATCACCGAAAAGGCGCGATTCTGTCGACATTTTGTTCCGGCGACAACAGATTTACAAGGAGCTGTGTCGACGCGTCTTGAGAGGATCTCTACGCGTGTGAAATGGGCTAATAGAGCTACTATTGGAAACTAGAAGGGGAGGGTCCAGGATGGCCAGTTGTTTGGCCGTCGGAGTTTTAAACTGTTTGATTCCTTCTGCTTCCGCCCCCTGACGACCATAGCGAATACACATCGCCACATACTACATTTAGCGATACCCTTTGGCCCGCTCTCACTTCCCTGGTGAGAATGACTCTACCAAGCACATTTGAAGACTTACATCCCCCCAGCCCTCACGTGACAATGTCCCAAATTGATAACCTACGTTTTGACGCGTTGACCGTCTCTCGCATCCGTCGGCTCCTTCGTCCACTGGAGATGAAGCTCAACACTCTTGCAAGGATTTTGAATAAGCACTATGCGATGCCAGAAGCTATGGTATACCGCGAATCTGGAGCTACATATTCCAAGAAACGTCGCTTTCGTGGTTTTGTGGTGGCTTCTGCTCGACGCGGTCCAAGAGCGTGGGCGAGCCTCTTTGACAACCACCCGCTGTCGAGCGTGTATGGGTTTATAGAAGCAACAGTGGCAGTTGAAGATGCCTTTCGCCATCTAGTTCTCGCAGTTGCTCCACTAGTGTCAAACGAACCGCTCCTATCCCTTCAGGCGATTACCAGCAAGATGATTGGTCGGCATATCGCAGAAGAGACACTTGGACGAAGCGCTGCTTCTGAAGAAGATAAAGGAGAAACATCTAGTGATTCAGAGGCTCCCGAGGGTGACGCGCTCAGTGATTGGTACGAGGAGATACCTATCCACTGTCGCAGGTGGGGAACTAGTGAAGCAATCCAAGGGTACATTAACTCAGACCAATTTTCCAGGGACGCGTTAGTCGCACATGCGGCACATCTCATCATCTTCAAAATCCCTGTCTTCCTCCTCGAATTATGGTCATCATTACTTCAGATATGCCTCACCGCAAAACTCCAGGAAGAGGTATGGGGAACAAAAGATTTTGTAAAGTGCTTCTAAGGCCTTCACAGTCATCAATCTTTCTCGAACATATTGTCCAGTACTATTTCTCATCCCACTGGGAGTCCAATGGAACGACGCAGTGCCCAATCAACGAACCTTATACAGCACGACATGTTACGCAACTTTATAGTACTTTTACCAAGCAGCAACCTGCCGCAACGTTTTTCAAGATATTGTTCTCAACCTTCTACGAGTTGGATCCTACAGTTTGGTCGTTCCGCGCAGTCTCACACCTTTATCGACACCTCGATCAAGATTTTCACCTTTCTGTTCTATTTCTCAGCAATATGGCTCGTCATCTCTCACTCCCATCGGGAAATTTCCAAATTTCAAGCGAAACTCAAGTTCTAGAGAAGCTTATCAGCCGAACACACGACCTCATACAGAGATTTCCTGGCGATCTCTCTGCCACATCTCATGACTTACTTCTCGATCTTGCGGAGGCTTTAGGAACACTTCTCAACTCACATTCGGTGGACGTGCTATTGACTGAGATAGGCGAGGCGTTGCTCACCCTGTGCCTCACGGCTTCCGTGATTAACGGCGTTCGACATTCAGAAATCCTTCATACTCTCAAGGCTTTGGAGAAGATTGCGTCTCCTCGCATTTTTACCTCTCTCGTATTAAGAACCTCCCTCGCAAGCTTCGACAACATCACTGGATGCTGGTTATCCATTTTACGATCCCATGACCTTATCAACCTCGCAAAAGCCCTCGAGCATGCTGTGGCATCTTTCCACGTAGGCGGTATTCCACACCGGCGGCCATACAAACGCAAGAGAAAGGCCTCCTTGGAACCCGGTCCCAGTCACGATTCAGACGAGTGGGATGATCTTGAAGGACCAGGGAGACGGAAGATGAAGCAGGCGAAGGTGAAGGTGAGGAACGGGACTCCATCAGAGTCCTCCGTGTCCTGGTTAGGGGATTCAGGGCGGCAGAAAAGAGTGACGGGTCCTCGAGTCAAAGTCACTTACCAGCCGAGTGAAGAAGGCGGAACCGAAAGCTTCTCTGTTCAGTCTTCGGGTAATGAAGATTCAAACGAGGCATACGACCAGGAAAAGGAGGCAGAGGACGAGTATAAACCAGTCTCTGGGAGTACGAAGGAAAAAGCGGTCTCACAGCCTTTAGAAAGCCCTCGCAAGGCAAACGCCCAGCGGAGCACTAGCTGTCGACCACTAACGAGGCAAGGCCATCCACGAAGTCGTTCAGGGGTATCTCTTCCCCAGCCGAACCGGATAATCGAGTCCTCTCAATCTCCGTCCGCCACCTCTTTCGAGACTCGACCGGTGTCGAATTTGAAAACGGCCTCAACTTCGAGACAGGAGACACGTCAATGTCATCTGTCGTCGGATGACGACCTAAATCTCTTTGCCTGTTCCTCACCTCGATGACTGAGTGTGTCCAATTACCTTACAAACAACATAGGGCATTGTCCAAGTCTGTCAAGTACACTCCTCTTTCTAGTCTATCCTTCTGTCCTGTCTATTGTCCGTCTATATAGAATGTCCAAACCATTAAATCCGCGAAGGTCCCAACGAATGAAGGTATTCTTGAAGTTTGAGTAAATATCGCTGTGCAATTTGGGACATGTAGTACGAGTGTTCAGCGTTGTGTGGCGAGACAAGGTTATGCTGGACGACTTTAAGTACCAGCCATGATTAGACGGGCGACTCACTGCAATCTCGTGCGCTAATGTGAAATACCATGAAATGAGAGCCTTGTGCCGTTGATCGTTCTTCACTTGCTGATCGTCTAGAGTACCAGTGTGGGTGGTAGTGAGAGCGCACAAAGAATTATGCTTACGCCAGCCTTCGTAGTATCGCAGGTTCAAGAACAGAGCACCATCGCGATTGAACGCAATTGTGGGTCCGGCAAGGTTGTAAAATACGTGAACGGATGTGTTCGGTATCCCATATATTTCTTTAAGGGGAGTCACGATCAGCTCCAAGAATCGCATGATAGGCTCAAGTTTAGACCCCAGAATGAGGTTCTTTGGGTCAGTAACGTCTAAAAGATATTATTAGGACGTGTTAGAGTGTGTGTAGACGACTTAACTCACCCTTTCCGGCATACACTGGCGTCCCGAGAATGTCGGCTAAAAAAGCAAGTCAGCGCAGTCTATTGATACGGGTCAAGGTGAGACACTAACCAACAAATACGAGGTCACCGTGCATCCCTTGAACGTCGCAGTATCCGTCGTTGAGCATCTCCTTGACTTTGTGCATTCGTTCTGTGTTATGAAGGAGTGACTTTGACTCTGGCCGGCAAGCTTGAATTGCTTGATCCACATTCGCTCCTATGACGAATAAGTGAGCGTGAAGGCCTTGTGAGACAATCCAAGTCGCAAACCGATTTCGGACTCTGCCGTTGGTTGAGCGTTTGGATCCAAGGGAGATGTTTTCACTCTGGGGGTCCGCAGGCCCCCCAGTCCATTATCAGAACCGCTCGGCATTTTGGGGAGGGAATCCCCGACACTCGAACCTTCGCGACCTAACTTGGAGGACACTTGTTGCCTCAAATTGCCGAAGAAGCCTGTGATACCGGTTAGTTGAAGCCTACGCGTCCAAATCCCTTACTCGCCTTTGTTCTTCGTACTCATTCCGCTCATACTCTCCGCAACTGAAGGTGGTCGAGGAGGCCGAGTGAGTTCGCCAGCCTGGGGAAATACAGGCCCTTTCTCTTCAGGAGTAGGAGTGGGCTCATGTGTGATGGACCGGCGAGGAGGAACGGACGGAGGTGGTGGCACAGTGTTCCGTTCCTTCGCCTGCTTCTGGAGTTGAAGATGTCTTTCCGCCGCCTGTTTTTCAGCTTCTCTCTCTGCCTCTCTCCGTTTCGCTTCCCGCTCTGCTTTCTGCTGGTTTAGAATGCGGTCAACTGTACTTGTCGTTAATAAGAATTGTTACAAATAGACCAAACGAGCTGTCATACCATTAAATCCTCGTCGACGAAGACTTCGAAGATCGGTGGACAGTATAGTCATAAACAAGAGACTGTCGTTTACTTTTGGCTGCTTGAATAACACTCGGCAGAGTGAATTCGCTACTCTGGATCGCCGATTAACGTTCCACCAAATACCCGTATCAGAAGCCACATACTCGTACATATCTACCTGTGTGCTCGTTGCGAGGTAAAGCAGTAAGGCACTGAATCGTCCCTCCCGTTGGGTCGCAGCAGACGCTTCGAGTCGCTTGGAGACCCTTTTGCTCTGAAAAGTCAAAGTCTTTGTCAGGATCAGCTGCCTGACGGGTTTCACAACGAAGTTCCTGACGAGAAGGGTTAGGTTGGATTCCCTCCGTCCATCCTAAGACTTACGAAGGATTCGAGAGCCATTCAGGAGTGAGAAGAATCCTGGTTTGAGTTCGCTCGTGGAGGAAGAGAGGTAGGCGCTCAAGCACAAGCTTTCGAATATCGGAGGCCAGAGCCTCATTCTTCACTTCACCAATAGGGCTGTACTCCTCTTTGACAAGGGCACTGAGACGAGAAGATCCCAAAGAGGCATAGAACCTGCAATCGCAAGATGAGGAAACCAGGGGGTGATAGGAGATGCCACTTACATTTCCAGAATATCCTCTTGGGGTGCCGCATAAAGGGAATCCCAAAACAATGCGTAGGCATTAGTATCATCAATCAAAACGACCTATTCAAGCTGCTTCAGTGGTCAGAACGCCGATGGAGCACACTCCGTCTCACTTGATCGGCCCGTCGGAGCTCATAAACAACCTCAACACTGTCCTCCTCATAACCTGGCGAGGAAGCTTCTTTCTCGTGCTCATCTTTCTCCTTGACTTTAGTTGCATTGTCTGTATCCACCCGTCGCGAGCCTAGTAGGATGGGGGCAGACCGCATGCTTGACACTGTGGCTGGTTTGATATCCTTCATATTGGTAGCTAGCTGACGGAGTTCGACTTTGTACCTGAAGGAAGTTGACATTGGCGAGTGCACTATCTCGTTGGACAATAAGCCTACCTCTCTGCCCCACCAACAAGATCATAGAACCTCTTGGGGTTCGCGACAAGGCTCTTAGCGACCTCGTCGACAGTAGGAGCGTGCCGTACACCACAAGCAAGAAGAAAGTTGTTGGCTCTTGGGCCGAAGTCGACAAAGGTGAAGAGCTTCGAATGGAAGTCGGCTTGGTTGGTGCCTTGGAAGTAACAATCTGATGGCCGGACCATGCTCGTGACCTGGGATTCAAGTACAGTGGCCGGTATAACGGGGTTCTTGTTCAATTGGAGGAGCTGACTCTCAGTGAAAGCTGTAACAGGTGTTAGTCAATATCGTCAGTATCAGTCATATGGGGGACATACACCCGAGAAGATTGGTCATATATTCGAATGTTTGCACTGCGGCGTCTTGCGTCTTAGGAGGAGAGTTCAGAAGGGATGAAAGTGCTAAAGCAGCTGGAGGATGAAGAGGCAATTTAAGCTTGCTCAAGGCGTCATCCCTTATATCAGACTTCACAACTGCGAAACCCAAGACCGTGCAACCTGGATCCACAAACACCTGGAGTGGTACTCAGCAAGAGCTTCCGCTGGGTTCCAGAGGGCCATACCTCTCCGGGCCGTGCCAAGAATTCAGAATCATTCTGACGAGTCGCAGGAATAAAAGCGATTGTAGCATATGTTTCATTGCTAGGGTCGTAGGAGGCATATTGTGCCGTAAACTTCTCAAGGAAGTACTTCAGCGCCAGGTTCCGAAGCCTTTTGTCTGGTCTGGCTGCCAGTTGAAGGATCTCTTCGAGTGGCGGGAATCTTTTGAGACCAAGAGCGAAAAGTAATTTGGCTGAGCACTCGATAAGCTGATGCGGTTACCTCTATTATATGGATACTGCATACCTTCATCTGAGCCAGGTTTCCAACGTGTCACATCAGTCCATTCAAGGACAGGGAGACCCAGTCCCCTCATGGCATCAGTCGGCTCGTACAAGTCATTTAGTTTCCATCGTTTACCCTTTATTAATAATGCAGTAGCTTGATCAGACTCTGCCGGGACCTCTTGGAAGAACGCCGCAGTTTGTTGCAAACGGGTCATCTCCTCCTGGCTCAAGATATCCCGTACGCTAGTCAGGTACTTCACAAGTTGCGGGACCGTCCAATCTCCGGTCTTGATCATACGAGTAAAGACTAGTTGGAGGTCAACGTGCTTCCTGACGCCGAGTGATGTCAAGACCTTTTCGAGCTGTCCTTTGATAGGCGTATTGGAGGAAAATTGGATAACTGGAAGGTCAGGGAAGATGTGTGCACCTGGGAGGTATGCGTCTGCCGGTAGCATGAGACCTTCCTGCGTAGGTGCGCAAGTTACCCCGGACAGACGCTGCACGATATCGTCTTGGTTTGCTTTGGAAGTGTTTGGCCAACCCTTTGCGAGAACCATGAGGAGTTTCTCCGCAAATATTGGCGATGCAGTAGGGTCGTGCTCAAGACCCGGACGCTCTCCCGGTGGCGGCGAAGTAAGGAAGGCTACCCACTCCTTTATGTTGAGAGCAGACCAACCGAACAGCTCGGTGAGCACATTTTGGCCGAGCTGCTTTGAAAGCGAGAAAGGAAGAGTATGAGAGGGGAATGGCCCATCGATCGGAACCAGTCCTCCAGGGTTGATGTAGGTTCGAATGGTCGAAAGGGGTATAATACGTTCCGCCTTGTCTCCTTCGGCTGGTATGCGGAACACAGCAGCGGATAGGAATTGTTGCCGGAACTGCTGATCGAAGTTGGGTTGTCGGGGTAGCGATGCTCGCCATTTGATGCAATGAACCATCTCCGCCTCCTCCAAACACCTCCCTCTCAACTCCATCATAACGTCTTCGAGCACGATTTGGCGTATCATGTGCTTGTTCTGCAACACTGCAACCATTTCGCTCGCTCCAGTTTGGGTTTCTTCTGGGAGCGTAGGGAGCTCTTTGATGAAACCTTTCATCTCGGGATTCATCATTCGAACGTCGCTGGCATTTCGAACTCCGGCCGACGAGTAAATGCTGAACTGGGGAGAGGCCCCGAAGAACGCAAGTGAAAGGATGTTCGAGACTTCAGGGGACGGGGTCGAAGGTCGGAAGGTGAAGAACTCCATTGCGTGGAGACATCGATTGAGAAGCCATTTGTGGAGCTCTGGGTCTGCCCTGTTGGCCAAATTCTTTACCGTTGCATCGTATAAACGCTTGACAGTCGCTAGCTCTGTCTCATAGGCAATCCGAGATAAGAAACCTCCAACGTGGAGCAATTCGACGTTCCATATGGAAACGTTGCGGTCACTGGGATTACCCTTGGTTCAAGAAAAGCTCACATGGGACATGATAGGACTTACACCAGGTCGATTGACTCTCGCTCGACAGTGGGTATAAACCTTGCTGCCATGTGGCCCCCAATTCCAGTGGTCTGTCCAGTAGCGTGACCCTGGGAGAGTGTGAGCTACCCGCGACTCTATCGTGTTCTGAGGGACTCACGATGAAAACACGAGCGGTGTTTGCACTGTAAATGGGATGTAAGAGACATTTCACAAACAAAGATTGAACGATCACCCTTCCAAGTCAGCTCGCAAGCCTTGGAAAACACCGCCAGCATTCCGCGGGTCAGCGGAATCCTGCTTCTGACTTGCGTCGAATTCGTCTTTTCCAGTCTAGATATCACAAATTTAGTAAAAATGTATTCCTATAATAAAGTACATACATAAATTAAAGAATATGTCGTTGTTCTTGGTGGTCGCTTCTTCGTAGCGCGTTCGAGCTCCGCGAGCATTTTCTGATCGAGATTGATATCCACCTGAGCTGAGAATACGCTTAGCACGACAGATGAATCCGTACTCGCCAGCAGCTCAGTAACGGACTCTTGAGGAAATAGGGGCGGCTCAGGCGTTCTGGAAGGTGAAGGTGCCACGAAGGATGACAGGAACGAGGAAAAGAAGTTGTTGGAGGTAGACGCCGGCTTCGAGGGTGCAGGCTTTGTTGGTGCCGAGCGTTCGCTGCCAGTCGCGTATACCCAACGAAGGACATTTGCGGTGATATGCAAGGGAGTTGAGGTCACTTTTCTGACTACCATTGTCCGTTTGGGAGTCGTGGCTTTAGTGAGCATATCCCTGGGAATCGCAACGTCGGATGGTTTATCGGCATCCTTGGTCAGGTGAACCAGCTTCTTGTCATTGAAGAAGAGGCTGACTTCACGGAGGTTTGTCATGAAGGTAATGCTCGAAGCTAGAAAACGAGCAAGGTCTAGAGGTCGGGCGGGTAGTGGTGCAGGTTCTCGAAGACTCATTTCGAAAGACGTCCAAGCGCTATGATCAGCCTCCGGAAGATTTCCCCGCCGTGCAAATAGCTGATCTTTCTTGTCTTTCCAGTAAAATCCCATCCATTGATTCCCGGACTTGACAAATGGCTCCTCCGTGATTGAGAACAAGCTATATTGGACGTTAGTACATCTTGATATCAATTTCAAGTCTAATATTAACCTGTAAAAACCTGTTGGCTTGCATGAGTATTTCAACATTCTCAATAATGACGCGTCTTTGCTCACCGACACCAAAGGCGCCTATCTTCTGTTCATCTGGATTACCTTCGGCTGCGGAGAAGCTCAGTGTGGACGCGTAAGCTACGTAGTAGACGCGCGTACCAATCTTCTTCAGGCGGTTCCAATCCTCATCTCTGAAGACCGCGCCGTTGTTGCGAAAACGCCATTGGTGTACCTAGGGGGAAGACACGTGAAGACACGTCTCTCATTATGAAAGTTTTACACACAGTTTCCTCTTTGAGATCAGGGAGCCGCACGTCGCTGGCAGGCTTCTGGTCAAGGAATGCTCGAGTTTCGAATATGATTTCGGCTGCTGTAGCACCCGCATCGTCGGCATTCTGTAAGAGTTCTCTGAAGACGGTGTGTTCGCCTGAATACCGCGCAAGAACTTTGTCGATGAGAGCACGTTGGTTCACTTCGACAACCTCATCACGGCCAGTAGCAAACTGGATACTAGCAGTCAGTAGTACATTCCTTGCAATGTAGATTGGGCATACCAGAGCGTCTCGACTACTCATGGACAGAAGTGGTAGCTTCTAAGTGCTTTGTTTGGAACTCAAACCTGACCTGATGTCCTGCTCTGCCACGGGGGTGCGTTTCCTTCTCATGGTCACTATCTTCCCCCATTTCTGTCTCTGCAGGAGTAGTGGTCATATCTCAACGACTTGAGAGGCCAATTCCGTCAGGTTTACCAATTCCTGTCCTTCTCAAGGACGCATGGCTATGGATGTTGTGACAAATTTCATCATCCGCAATATACTCTAATCAGTTCGAAACTTATTCCCTAGTGGGATGCATGTGCTCGAGCACCGGCACTGGACGCTTCTTAGATTGCCCTCGCCCATTAAGCTTGAGCGCTCGCTTAAATTCGACTTTGCGGTCGCTTCTTCTGTGACCCCCTCAATTCCCACCCAAAGATATTGATGCCTTCCCAGCCAGGTCAACTGGTTCCAGACTGTGTCTATACAGGATTGCTATTTTTACCAATCGTGTTCTTCTCGTGCACACTCCTCGTCGATCTCATCAAGCACACGCAGCCTCTCAAATCATTCTCATCGTGGCTCACTCGCCCATTTCGCGATTTCTTACGGCTGGAGGATGTCGCTGAATATGATGCCACTGACCCTGTTCTGATCAAAATTCCCAGCTGGAAACATTGGGCACTGATCATCCTTAGCAGTTTGATGTGGCTCCCGCAGTCCATTTCACTTCTCCTAGTTCTGGTTCATCGTGGCCACATCAACCTCAACGTCAGTTTAATCACAATACTTGCATGGGTGAGTCGCTATCGCTGACTCATGGGGGTCCCAGATATTCATCAATATCAGTTCTATATGACCATCCGGCTTCTCATTCATCCACCACAAACAGCCCCTATCGGCAATATTCTTTTCTACGGGAGCCGAACCATATTCTCGCTCGTAGTAATATGCAACTTGTTCCTTGAAACTCATTCACAAGGACATCCTCCCATCACCACAATCCCCTTCGGTTTTATTATGACGTTAGTTCCCTTCGCTGCTTGCTGGATAGCTGGAACGTACCCATTACGCGCGGTGCTTCCCGGTCCTGGGGTTGGACAACCGCATGCCACCCCGAATTCTGATACTTCGGGACCTGAAGATGCGGCCACATTTTGGGACTGGATCACATTTTCTTTCGTCGCAGCACTGTTTCCCTTATCTGCCCAGCGCACTCTCAACGCCACAGACGTCTGGACGTTGTCCCCATACTTCCTTCATGCCAACCTATTCAACAAGTACATTCGTTACACTCAGAAGCATCCAAAACACTCTCTTCTACGGTTCCTCCTCGCTTCAAACTCCCTCGATATTATCCTCGACATCGCCATCGAGATGTACAAGTCGGTTGCTGGGTTTATCCCACCATACGCCCTTAAGCAAATATTAGCTGTGTTGGCAGATCCGTCTCAGCCAGGTGCCTTCGTTAGCGCCCACTATTGGGCTCTGGTCACCTTCGTCGCCCACCTCACCTTTGCCCAGTGTGATCTATTCCAAGGCTGGCACACAAGGCGATGCTATGAGCGTACCAGAGGACAGATGTTTTGCGCACTACACTACAAGGCGCTGAAGAGGCGAGATTTGAGTGGAAAGGTCAACGAAGAAGGCAAGGAACAGGAAGAAAAGAGTGCAGATTTGGGAAAGGTGGTAAATTTGATGCAAGGAGATGCATATGCCGTCGCTCAACGGTTTTGGGAGTTCTCACCACTCTTTGGTGCCCCAGTCCGTTTGACTATCGCTCTGATCTTCCTCCAATCGTGAGCGCTGCCTCCTTCACAGTTTACAATATGTTCTCACTGCTTTGTTAGCATCCTAGGGTCGAGTGCGTTTGCAGGGTTGGCAGTAATCCTTTCAGCTTATCTCATCAGCTGGCCCCTCCTTCGCTGGAACGTCTACGTGAGTTCTCATGCCCTAGTTTTCTTGCATCACCTAACTTGCGTCTAGATCACCCGCTTCTCGTGGAAGGCACGCGATCGTCGAATGACGGGTGTGAACGAGCTCTTCCAATCGATTCGTTTCCTCAAAATTATGGGCTGGGAAAATCACTGGGCTAACCGGGTGAACGCGGCTCGAGAGGACGAGTTGCGCTGGAGGGTGAAGGAGAATATTTGTTCCACTGTGCTGGCCTTCGTCTGGTGAGTCTTCTTCTCCTATTCAATTCTATCCTCTCACCGCCACCGCTATGATAGGACGTGGATTCCCTCTGCAATAGCATTAGCCACTTTCATGACTTACA